>Ga0207884_1000379_pt1 | contig 28620 bp, 38 predicted proteins | sample MalvirmetaMSP144_FD_184236 | JGI IMG/M metagenome (GOLD analysis project Ga0207884, IMG submission 184236) | Marine viral communities from the Deep Pacific Ocean - MSP-144 (SPAdes) | ecosystem: Environmental > Aquatic > Marine > Oceanic | place: Pacific Ocean | collected 2011-07-08 | reverse complement strand
TTTGAAGCCGCCGCCCGCGCCCTGTTCGCCGACGACCAGGCGGCGCTCGACGCCATCCTGGCGACCTGGCCCGCTGACGTCGCCGCCTATATCCAGACGCGCCTGGAGGCTTAGCGGCGCTCTGCCGCCGCCAGCGCCTGCTGGGCCTGGTGAGTCTCAACCGCGAGCGGCGCCAGGGCCAGCACCGCCTCGCGCGGATCCTTCCGCCGCCGCACCGCCCGCGCCATCACGCCACCTCAACTCAGGAGAACTCATCGGGCCGTCCGCCCCGCGCCCGCTCCGCGCCCCAAGAGAGACGCGCGCTTGGCTCCTGGAGCCGGGCGCGGGGCTTCTGCTGCGCCTGACAACGCCGCCTCGCAAACGCCCACCTTGAGGCGCGCCACCGCCCCGGGGGAGGGACAGGGGGCGGCCACCGTCCAGCCACGCGCCCAGCCGCCCATCCGAAGACCGGCCGCTCAACGCTTCACCAGGAGGGATGTCATGCCAGTGCGGGCCTCGCCCGCCGCGGCGTCCTCAGCGCCTCAGACGCAAGAACGACCCATACACAGAAACTATCAAATTCCCGCGCGAACGCAAGAACAAAATAGGAACATTGTGGCCCTGGCGTCAGCCTCCCACTATCCTATCCTGGGGGCGACCCAAGCCTCGGAGCCTCGTGTGCCGACCTATTATGCCGAGTTGGTCAAGATCATGCTGGCCCATGGCTGCGAACAGCTTCCGGGCGGCAAGGGCAGCCATGAGAAATGGAAAAGCCCGATCAATGGCCGCACAGTGATCGTGCCCCGCTCGAAGAGCCGTCACACGGCGAACGAGGTGCTGAAACAGCTCGGGATCGGCAAGCAGTTCTAGCGAGAGCGTTCCGCGAATGGATTGAAGTCGGTCCGCGGAGGACCCGCGCTCATGCTCCGGCGACGGCCAGTTCTCGCCTGGCCGAGACCTCAAACTGGATGTCCACCGAGGTGTTGTGGAGCTGGGTGTTGGCCGCCAGCATCTCCGGCGCCAGGCGCATCATCAGGTGCTCGAATTCCGCCAGCGTCTCCGTCTCGATGACCAGGCCTGGAATGTCGCTTTCCGAAACCCAGACCGAGGCTTCGGTGTCCCAGTGGGCCTTGACGAAATAGTGTGCGGTCATGGTTCGGTTCGCCTTCTCTACCCATGTGGTGACGCAAGACGCCATCTGTCAATCGCCCCGAAGCGGCGCGCGCCGGCCGCAATAAATCCGTCGGCCGCAACCTCGCCGCCCCGCGGCACGTTCAAGCATCCCGCAACAACCGGAGCTCCCAGATGATACTTCCCAATGGCGCCCACGTGGCCGTCGTCGATGGCGAGAAGCTGGCGCTGTTCCAGAACGTCGGTCACGCCGACATCGACCTGAAGGCCCAGCCGACGCCCGAGATCGAGGACCGCGTGTCCGGCGCGCCCGGCCGCATCTCCAGCGACGCCAATCCCGACAACGACACCCAGGCCGAGGACGGCTTCGCTATGGGCGTCGCCGACGTCCTCAACCACATGGTCCTCACCCACCGCACCGAGAAGCTGCTGGTCATCGCCGCGCCCAAAACCCTGGGTCAGCTGCGCAAGGGCTGGCACAAGGAGACCGAGGCCCGCCTGGTGGGCGAGATCGCCAAGGACCTCACCGGCCACACCACCGATCAGATCGCCACGGCGATCCAGAACGCCTGAGGCTGACGACGCAAGGCGGAGCGATCCTTCGCTCCGCCGCTCGCCCTCACCCGGGCGCCCGCGCCGCATAGGCGCCCATCAGCCGGCCAAAATCGGCAGGCTGCGGAAACCCCTCGAACCCCTCCACCGCCGGCGTGCTCGCCCAGGGCAGCTTCTCGGCCCTCATGGTCTCCATGAACGGCTCCAGGCCCGACGGATCATCGAACAGGGTCGAGCGCACATTGACGAACCCGTCGGCCCCCTCCGGCCGGGTGAACATCCAGCTCTTGCAGTGGGGACAGAAGAAGTGCCGCGTCGCCCCATGCAGGCCGCCGATCACCGGCTCGCCCGCCGTCATCTCAAAGGCCTCGGCCGCAAACAGCGCGCTCAGCGAAAACGCGCTGGCCGTCATCTGCTGACATCCCCGGCAATGACAGGCCATGGTCACCTTCGGCGCCTCGCTCACCCGAAACCGCACCTGACCGCACCGGCACCCGCCCTCACGTTCGTCTGACATCGCGTCTACTCCGCTGCGATCAGTGCGGCGCCCTGCACCTGCACATGCCGGGCCCGATACTGCCTGATCCGCGCCTCGACCTCCGGGCGGAAATGACGGAAGAGTCCCTGGATCGGCCAGGCGGCCGCGTCCCCCAGGCCGCAGATGGTGTGGCCTTCCACCTGGCCGGCGACGTCGAGCAGCAGGTCAATCTCGGCCATGTCGGCCTCGCCGGTCGCCATCCGCTCCATCACCCGCCACATCCAGCCGGTGCCTTCGCGGCACGGCGTGCACTGGCCGCAGCTCTCATGCTTGAAGAAGCGGGCGATGCGCGCCACCGCCGTCACCAGGTCGGCCTCCTGGTCGAACACGATCATGGTCGCCGTGCCGAGCCCCGAGCGCATGGCCCGCAGCGCGTCGTAATCCATGACGGCCTCTTCGGCCATGTCAGCCGGGATCATGGCCATGGAGACGCCGCCGGGCATCACCGCCTTGAGGTTTCCCCAGCCGCCCCGCACCCCGCCAAAATGCGCGTCGATCAGGGTGCGCATGGGCACACCCATGGTTTCTTCCACCACGCCCGGGCGGTTCACGTGACCGGACCCCGCCATCAGCTTCACGCCGACATTGTTCGGCCGGCCAAAGCCCGCAAACCACTGCGCCCCCCGGCGCAGGATGCTCCCGACGACCGCGATGGTCTCGACATTGTTGATCGTCGTCGGGCAGCCATAGATGCCGGCCCCGGCCGGGAATGGGGGCTTGAGCCGCGGCTGGCCCTTCTTGCCCTCCAGGCTCTCCATCAGGGCGGTCTCGTCGCCGCAGATATAGGCCCCGCCCCCGTGGGTGACGTACAGGTCGAAGTCCCAGCCGTGGATATTGTCCTTGCCGATCAGCTTGGCCTCATAGGCCTGGCGGATGGCGGCCTCCAGCCGCTCGCGCTCGAAGACGTACTCACCGCGGATGTAGATGTAACAGGCGTGGGCGTGGATGGCGTAGCTGGCGATCAGACAGCTCTCGATCAGCAGGTGCGGATCGTGGCGCAGGATTTCGCGGTCCTTGCACGCCCCGGGTTCGGACTCATCGGCGTTGACCACCAGGAAATGCGGCCGCTCGCTGGGCGGCGGCATCAGGCTCCACTTCAGTCCGGTCGAAAATCCGCCGCCCCCGCGGCCCCGCAGGCCTGAAGCCTTGATCTGGTCGCAGATCCATTTCGGGGTCTGGGCCAGGATATCGGCCGTGCCGTTCCAGGCGCCGCGCCGTTTGGCCCCCTCCAGGCCAAAGTCGTACAGGCCATAGAGGTTGGTGAAGATGCGGTCCCTGTCTTCCAGAATCCCGACCATGACGCACTCCCCGGAGGCCCTTTGGCTCAAGCCTATCCTGCGCCCATGACAGGTCCGCGCCAAGGCCGCAGAGGTGACACTTTCAGACCCGGCCCGCCTCGGCCCGATACCGCGCCGCCCAGTCGCGATTGGTGTCGTCGGCCATCTTCCTCACGCTGGGCGAGACCCGGTCGGCCGCCGCGGGATCGAGCCCCAAGGCCACCAGGACGCGGCGCACGGTTCCCTGCGGGTCAGCGGACAAGTCGTCATAGGCGATGCGAACCGGCGTGATGGCCTCGGCGTCGAACCATGCATTCCACTCACGGTCATAGCCGACCATGGCGTCGACCCAGGCCTGCAGCTTCTGGCCGTCATATTCCGGCGCGCGAGGCGGCCCGACCCGCTCGAGGTCCGAGCCGTCGGCCGCCACGTGCCAAAGCCCGGTCTGCTCGGCCTTAAGGCAGGACACCGCCTGCTCGACCTTGTCGGCCCGGGAGAGGTGGATGAACAGGGTGCGCCCGAAGACGGCCTCGAACCGCCCCCGCTCCGAGCCTCCCTCGGCATGGACCAGGGCCAATTTGGAAAAGAAGAACGCGAAGCTGGGCCGCTGCAGCCGCAGCCCGAACACCCCGTTGTCGCTGCGCCCCTGCGACAGCGCCGCCTGGATACAGGCCTCGACGATCTCCCGCTCCGAGGCGCCCACCGCCGCCTCGACGCCCAGCCGCCGCGTCCAGTCGGCCAGGGCAGGCTCATGAAAATGGGACGCCGGCCTCCCCGCCACCCCCGTCTCCGCCAGCAACCGGCACAACAGCGTGCTCCCGCTGCGCGGGGCGGTGCAGATCATATGGGAGTCGTAATCTGTCATGGTCACTCCGCTAAAGACGCCCCGTGACGCGCCGATGACCATAACAGCCCCGCTCCACAACGCGCTTCAGATGCGCGAGCGCCTCCATGAGGCGGCGAAGAGGCTGCGTCGCTTCATGGAGCCGGTGTGGGACGATTGGCTGGTCGCCGAGCCCTGGCGCCGCGGTCCCACCCCGTCGGCCGGCGCCTGCGGCCGCACCAGCCTGTTCGTCCGCGACGCCCTTCGGCGAGAAGGCTATGACGCCGTCTGGGCAAACGGCGTCCCACGTCTAGCCGAGACCTCCCAGAACGGTGAATTCGGCTTCTTCGCCCACGGTCGCTGGGAAGGCCACGCCTGGACGACCTGCCAGGGCTGGATCGTCGACATCACCGCCGACCAGTTCGGCGCCGAGCCGGTGATCGTCACGCCGGCGACAGATCCCCGCTACGCCGCCAACGACCTCGACACCGCCGACCCAGACGCCATCCTCCGCCGCCAGGCGACGGCGGCGAGCCTGATGGCGGCGTGGCTTAAGTCGGTTGCCTAACCCCGCCCACTGGCCAGCACATCCAGCGCCACGACCACCAGCGCCTCGATGCGGCCTACCTCCCGTTCGCTGGCCACGGCTTCGCGCGGCGTCAGTTCCTGGCCGCAGACCAAGTCGCAGGCGCGCACCAGGTCGGTCTGGTCCCAGAGCCTGGCCCGCATCGCCGCCAGCCGGGCGGCCGCCTGAGCCGAGCCTTCGGCGGCCATCAGCAGCACCTCTTCACGGGGGCCAGGCCCGGCGGGGCCGCCGCCGCCCGGCCGTACGTCCAGGGTCGAGCGGATGGCGCCGTCCCGCGCGGCCCGGCGATAGAGGGCGCCATAGCGCTCCCCGGCGCTCTTCTGGGCCGCGGTGATCCTGCCCTTGCGCGCCAGCCAGTCCAGCCCGGCCTGCCGGCGATAGGGCCGGCCGGGCATGGACGGCCCCTCGAACGCCGCGCCGCGGGCCTCCGACAGGCCCACCGTCTCGGCCACGCCCTCGGCCACCGCCGCAGCCTCCGCCCGGTCCTTGGCCCTGGTCTCCAGGGTCCGCAGCCGCGCCCGGGTCCGCGCCGCCGGATCAAAGATCTGTCCCCTCAAGGCCGCCCCCGCGAGACCACCGCATCGGCCAGCCGATAGACGGCCTCGCTGGCCGCCCGCTCCCCCTCCAGGATCACCAGGCCGGCCGCCGTATGGGCCAGCAGCTCCTTCAAGAACTGCGCTCGGTCCCCCGGCGTCCGACGCCCCAGGGCCTGGGCCACCAGGCTGCCGGCGTCCCCCGTCGCCTCGCTCATCGCATCCCCTCTGGCCAGATCAGCGGCAGGCCCACATGGACGCCGTTGCGCCCGACCCGCCTCTCGGTCAGGGCCGGAAAGCCGCCCTGCCCCATCACCCTGGCCACATGGCGCTCGTGATGGGCGAAGCGCGGCTGGGCCTCGCCGCTCCGCGGGCCACTTGGCCGCGGAAGGCGCGCTCCAGCCGGGCCAGTTCGCGGTCCTCCAGCCGCAGCAGCGCCCGGGCCTTGCCCGGCGATGTCCCGCCGCGGCGGAGATTGGCGTAGTCCCCCAGGCTGGTGGGGCTTCGGGCCGGTACCCGGACGGGATGTGTCTGTTGCATGGGCAGACTGTATTTTTCATACATACATCCGGCAAGCAGAAACTGTATGCTATATACAGTTATCCCAAGTTGCGCTAGACCATGGCCATGAACGAGCGCTCCGACCGCCTCCGCCAGGCCCGCCTCGACGCCGGGCACGAAACCGCCGCCGCGGCGGCCGAGGCCTTCGGCTGGAACCGCAACACCTACGCCTCCAACGAGAACGGCAACGCCCCCTTCTCCTATCGCAAGGCCAAGGAATACGCCGCCGCCTTCGGGGTCAGCGCCGAGTGGCTGTATGACGCCGCCGGTCCCGTGCGGGCCTCGGCGCTGGCCGGCTATGTCCCGATCCTCGGCCGCGTCGGCGCCAATCCCGATGGGGTGGTTCTGTTCGCCACGGGCCAGGACGCCGGCGATCTGGCCCCCATCCCGCCTGGCGGCACGGACAAGGCCGCGGCCCTGCGGGTCGTCGGCCATTCCATGCGCGGGCTGGCCGACGACGGCGCCCTGATCTATTTCGAGGACCAGCGCACCCCGCCGACCCCCGACATGCTGGGCCATGTGGTGGTGGTCGAGGTCGACACCGACGAAGTGCTGGTCAAGCGCCTGCTGCGCGGCTCCCGGGCGGGCCTGTTCGACCTGGAAAGCGTCGCCGGTCCCACCCGTCAGGACGCCCGCCTGCGCTGGGCGGCCCATATCACCGCCATCATTCCGCCCTTCCAGGCCCGGCGGATCATTCAGTCCGCCATCTGACCCTGCACTTCTGGTTGCGGAATTCTGTATCTATCATACAGTTTTCCCATGCCGCAGTCCGCCGCCGACCCCGAACTCCCCGCCGCCTGCGCCGCCCTCGACCGCGCTGACGAGCAGGTCTGGCGCCACGGCCAGGCGAACCGCGCCTGGGGCGTCGCCTGGTCGGGCCTTGCGCCGGAGCCGCCCCGCCGCCGCAGCCCCGACCAGATCCGCCACCTCGCCCAGAGCCGCCTGGCGAACGCCCGCGCCTGGGCCCAGTCCCCCGAGGGCCGCCTGAAATCGGCGCTCATCGAGCTCCAGCGCGCCGCCCGCGCCCTCGACCAGCAGGCCGAATCCCTGCGGGAAGCCGCCTCCCGCGGGCTGACCGACCCGGCCTCGCCCTCCGCCCGTCGCCGATGGGCGCAGCTGTCCCACGAGGCCCGGGCCGCCCTCTGCGCCCTGCGCGCCGTCCGTAGCGCCCTGCCTTAAGCTGGGTCTATTCTGCCCCGACACGCCCGTCAGAGGCGCGAGATTGCCGGGAGCACGCCATGGACCTGCCGACGCCGCCTGCGGCCTTCGACCTGGACGCCCACGCCGCGCGCATGGCCAGGGACGGCTACACCCGCCTGGATAACCTGCTGGATGATGCGGCCCTGGCCCAGGTCCGCGCGGATCTCGCCCCGCACCTCGGCGGCCACCGAGGCCGCAACGCCTTCGAGGGCTTCGCCACCGAGCGGGTCTATACCCTGGTCGCCCGGGGCAAGGTGTTCGAGGACCTGACGGAAGACCCCCGCATCCTCGCCCTCCTCGACCGCTTCCTGCTGCCCGGCTACCTGCTCACCGCCAGCCAGGCCATCGCCATCCAGCCCGGCGAGGCCGCACAGGGCCTCCACTATGACGACAGCTTCTACCGCCTGCCGCGCCCCCGTCCCCCGGTCAGCCTCAGCGTCATCGTCGCCATCGATCCCTTTACCGACCAGAACGGCGCCACCGACATCCTGCCAGGCAGCCATCTGTGGAGCGACGACGAGGTGGCGGCCTTCAGCCAGGATCCCGACGCCGACCGGCGCCTGGAGCCCGTGGTCATGCCGGCTGGCTCGGCCATCGTCTTCCAGGGGCACATGCTCCACCGGGGCGGCGCCAACCGCTCATCGGCGCCGCGCCTGGCCCTGACCAACCAGTATTGCCAGCCCTGGGCCCGCACCCAGGAGAACTACTTCCTCGGCGTCCCCCGCGAGCAGGTGCGCCAGATGACGCCCCGGCTCCAGGCCCTGCTCGGCTACGATGTCTGGCCGCCCTTCATGGGCCATGTCACCGCCTCCCACCCGGCCAAGACCCTGGAGGACGGCTGGGTTCCGCCGGTCCTGCGCCCGGCCTCGCCCGGCTGATTGTCGCCGCCCGAGCTCAGCGGCGAACGACTGCTGCCACGTCGCTGTCAGCAGTCACCGGTTATGTGGTGGCCATCAATAGGAGCCCAACCATGTCGGACCTCGTTTTCTACACCAACCCCATGTCGCGCGGCCGCATCATCCGCTGGATGCTCGAAGAGGTCGGCCAACCCTATGAGACGAAGATCCTGCGCTGGGAGACCGGAGACGCGAAAGCCGCCGACTATCTGGCCATCAATCCCATGGGCAAGGTGCCGGCCATCGTTCACGACGGGGTGGTGGTCACCGAATGCGCCGCCATCTGCGCCTACCTCGCCGACGCCTTCCCCGCAGCCGGCCTTGCGCCCCCGGCGCACAGCAAGCTCCGCGGACCCTATTATCGCTGGCTGTTCTTCGGCGCAGGTCCGATCGAACAGGCCGTGGGCGCCAAGGCGGTGAGCTTCGAACCCACGACCGAGCAGAGCCGCATGCTGGGCTTCGGCCACATCGAGGACGTGCTGGGCGCCATCGAGGGCGCGGTCAAGGATCGCGCCTATCTCGTGGGCGACGGCTTCACGGCCGCCGACCTCTATCTCGCCTCCCACCTGTCCTGGGGGATGAATTTCGACACGATCGAGAAGCGCCCGGCGTTCGAGGCCTATGTGGAGCGCCATCTCCAGCGCCCGGCCGCCCGACGCGCCGACGAGATCGACGATGCGCTCATCGCGGCGCAGCCGACCGCCTGACCCTCGTCTCGGAGCATGGTCCGTCCGCAGGGGCGGACCATGCTCCGGCTTGAGCGACCAAGGCGCGAGGCCCATCCCGACAAAGCCCACCGCCGCCCTTGACCTGAGGCGCCAGGGGTCTATCTAGGCGAATAGATAGTTCGCTTACTTAACTAGATCGCTTCATGTCGCCTGATACCGCCCTCGACCCCGACCAGCTCGCCGAGCTCCTGCGCCCGGCCCTCCTGCGGGTGTCGCGCCGCCTGCGGCAGGAGGCCGCCAAGGCCGGCCTCTCGGCCCTCGACGTCCTGCTGCTGGTGGAGATCAAGCGCCAGCCGGGAGTCGGCGTCTCCGATCTGGCCGACGCCGAACAGATGTCGCGGCCAGCCATGAGCACCCACATCAAGCGCCTGGAGGCCGCCGGCTGGATCAGCCGTCTGAGCCACGCCTCCGATGGCCGCCGCTCGGGCCTGACCATCACGCCGGCCGGCATGGCCGCCCTGGCCGACGCCCGGCGCCGGCGCAACGATTGGCTCGCCGCCCGGCTCAGCGCCCTGGGCCCCGAGGCGCGACAGGCCCTGCACGCCGCCGCGGGTCCGCTCACGGCCCTGGTCGAGGCCCAGCCATGACCGAAGTCATCGCCATCGACACCCCCGCCGATCCCGACAAGCCCGTCGTCGCGACGGCTGAGGAACGGGCCGCCGCCCTCAGCCGCGGCTGGATCGTGCCCGCCGTCATCGGCTCGGCCCTGATGATGCAGACCCTGAACGCCACGGTGCTGTCCAACGCCCTGCCGGCCATGGCCCGGGACATGGGCGAGGACCCGCTGCGGCTGAATCTGGCCATCACCATGTACCTGCTGGCTGCGGCGGTCTTCCTGCCGATCAGCGGCTGGGCGGCCGACAAGTTCGGGGCCAAGCGGATCTTCGTGCTGGCCATGGCCCTCTACGCCCTGTCCTCGGCCCTGTGCGGCTTCGCCGACACCCTGATGGAGCTGGTCGGCGCCCGGCTGTTGCAAGGCGCAGCCGGCGCGATGATGGCCCCAGTCGGCCGCCTGGTCCTGCTGCGCACCACGCCCAAGAACGAGCTGGTCGGCGCCATGTCGGTCCTAACCATGCCGGCCCTGCTGGGTCCGGTGATCGGCCCGCCGGTGGGCGGCTTCATCGTCACCTTCTGGGACTGGCCGTGGATCTTCTTCATGAACCTGCCCATCGCCGCGGTGGGCCTGCTGCTGGTCCTGCGCTTCGTGCCCAATGTCGCCCTCCAGGACGCCAAGCGCCTGGATTGGAGGGGCATGCTGCTCACCGGCGTCGGCCTCGCCTGCGTCATCTTCGGGTTCGAAAATCTGGGCCGCGACATCCTCCCGGCCTCCGCCGTGGCCGGTCTGTTTTTCGGCGGTCTGGCCATGCTCTGGCTCTACGCCTGGCACGCCCGGCGGACCCCGCACGCCATACTGGACCTCTCCCTGTTTCGGCTGAACACCTTCCAGGCGGCTGTGATCGGCGGCGCCTTCATGCGCATCGCCATGGGCGCCACCCCCTTCATGCTCGCCATGCTGCTGCAGGTGGCGTTCGGCATGACCGCGCTGGCGGCCGGTCTGCTGACCTTCGTCGGCGCGGCCGGCGCCCTGATCATGAAGACCACCGCCCCGCCGATCCTGCGACGCTTCGGCTTCCGCCGGGTGCTGATCGTCAACGCCGTGATCACCGGCGGCTTCTTCCTCGCCTACGCCCTCTTCCGGGCCGACACGCCGCACTGGGTGATCATGCTGGTCCTGCTGGCCGGCGGCTTCTTCCGCTCCCTGCAGTTCACCAGCCTGAACGGCCTGGCCTATGCCGAGATCGAGCAGGATCGCATGAGCCGCGCCTCGACCATGTCGGCCATGGCCCAGCAGCTGATCCAGTCGGTGGGCATCGGCCTGGCCGCCACCCTGATCCACGCCTTCACCCAGATGGCCGGCCAGGACCAGATGACCGCGGCCACCATCTCTCCAGCCTTCCTGGTGATCGGCGCCATCACCTTCATTTCCTTGATCTTCTATGTCCGGCTGCCCAGCAACGCCGGCGACGAGATGAACAGCCGGAGCTGACCTCCAGAGCTTGACGCCGCCCTTCCCCTGCCGCCTATGGCGGGGGAAGGAGCCTCCCCATGAAATTCGTCTCAGGACTGGCGCTCGCCGCGGCCCTGGCGCTTTGCGCCTGCTCGCCCGCCGAAGAGCCCGCCGCCCCGCCGCCGACCCCCGTCGCCGAGGCCCCGGCGCCGGCTGCGGACACCCAGCCTGGCCTGTCCTGGGGAACCGCCTCCAATGGCGAGGGCATCGCCCTGTTGCTCAGCGACGCGGCCGGCGTCCCCGTCCTGCGCCTGGGCTGCATCCGCAACCCGGCGCTCATGACCCTCGATATTGAAGGCTTCACCCCGATCGGCAGCGAAGAACGCCTGACCGTGGGCCTGGACGACACCCTGTTCGTCTTCGTCGCCGACTCCACCGCCGCCGCCCCGGGCGTGAAGGCGCAGGCTGACATCTCGACGGACTTCCTCGATCGCCTGGAGAGCGCCACGGCGATCAGCGCCGTCTATGGAACCCAGGAACTCGGCCCGCACAGGCCGCCCCCGGCCGGGATCGCCGCAGGCTTCGCCGCCGAGTGCCGCCGCGCCGTCAGCGTCTCCTGAGCCCGCGCCTCAGCGCTTCATCACCTGGGCCAGCGCCGTGCAGGCGGCCGAGCCGATCGGCCCCTGCTCGTCATAGAGGAAGCATTCCCCCACCGCGACGCCGTCGCTGGCGCCGTGGTTGACCACCTCGAAGCCGATCCACTCGGTGGCCGGCAGCCGGTGCAGATAGACCGTCACGTCGCTGTTGATATAGGCCAGCCCCTTGTCGCCGGCATTGGCGAACGGGCTGGCGAAGTCGGCGGCCACCGCCACCCGGGTGAAGGGCGTCAGCGCCTCGCCGCCCACCAGCTCGCGCACCTCACTCATCCAGGTGCGCTTGACCCCCACCTCGCCAAAATCGCCGGTGATCCGCCGCATGGCCCACATGCCGCCCATGCCCATGCGCTTGTCCTCGGGCGGCGGGATGTCGGCCGGCGCCGGCACGCTCCAGTTGGCGGGCGTCCAGACGGTTCCCTCGGGATTCTCTGTCCGGCGCAGGAACTGGCAGCTCGCCCGACCCATGCTGACCCCGCCGCTGATGAACTCGGCGTCCACCACCTTGATGCGCCGGCCCTCGCGCACCACCCGCGTCGTCACCTCCACAGGCGAGAAGTCTGGCAGGCGGTACATGTCCACGGTCAGCCGGGCGGGGATGAAGTCGGGGTCCCCATGCTCGGCCTCCAGCACGTGGCCGAGCAGGCCGACGATCACCCGGCCATGCAGAGACTGGGGATTCCACGGGCCTCGGCAGGCTGGCGTCGGCAGGAAGCGGCCATCGTCTTGCCGCTGGAAGAACGGGTCATTTGTCATCGGCGCGATCCATCCCGGATTCCGCCGTCCCGGGCAAGGGTTCAGCGCGGGATGTTGAGCTTATCGGTGTCCAGGCCCTGGAAGGTCGCCCAGCCTGTGCCCAGCCCCGTCTTGGGCAGGCCCTCGGCGATATCGTCCATGGGATTGGGATCGATCTGCCGCCCCTGCCGGTGCAGGTGGGCCTTGGCGATCATGTTGGCCGAGATCGGCGCGGTGAGGAACAGGAACAGGGTGATCAGCAGCTCATGGGCCGAATAGGTCCCATGGATCGCCGGAAAGAAGATCATCGAGGCCACCAGCAGCGAGCCGACCCCCAGGGTGGTCACCTTGGTCGGCCCATGCAGGCGGGTCATCAGCGACGGCATCCGCGCCAGGCCCCAGGAGCCCACCAGGGCGAAGACGCCGCCGAGCACCAGCAGGGCCGAGATCAGGATTTCGAAGGGGCCGGCGTCCATCATCGTCACTCCACGATATCGCCACGCAGCAGGAACTTGCAGTAGGCCACCGTGCCCACGAAGCCCACCATGGCCAGCAGCAGGGCGGCCTCGAAATAGACCGCCGACCCCTGCTGGATCTGCATCAGCACGATCAGGGCGATGGCGTTGATGGTCAGGGTGTCCAGCGCCAGGATGCGGTCAGCCGTGGTCGGCCCCCGCGCCAGCCGCCAGAAGTTCAGGGCCATGGCCAGCCCCACGCAGGAGATGGCGAACAGGACGGCGATCTCGATCATGCGAAGATCCTCTTCAGCCGCGCCTCATAGCGGCTCTTGATCCGGTCGACCTCGCCCTGCGGGTCGGCGGTGTCCAGGGCGTGAACCAGCAGGGCGCGCCCACAGGACGAGACGTCACAGGACACCGTCCCCGGCGTCATGCTGATCGTGCCGGCCAGCATGGTGATCGCCTCGGGACTGCGCAGGTCCAGCGGCACCACTAGCCAGGCCGACTGCAGGTCCTTGGACCGCTTGAACAGCACGATCATGGCGATCTGGAAGCTGGCGGTGATGATGTCCCAGGTCACGAGCCCCAGATAGAACCAGGTCGGCGGGCCAAAACGCAACTTGGGCCGGTCAGGCCAGAACGGGCTGGTCAGGATCGGCACGACCACCCCGACGATCACGCCCAGCACAAGGCCGCCCACCGTCAGGCTGTTGGCCAGCAGCATCCAGACGATGATCAGGGTGACGGTGAGCGCAGGGTGCGGCAGCAGCTTCTTGATCATCGCGCGCCCCTCGACTGGGCCAGGACGGCGTCGGGATAGGCCTGCAGGTCATAGAGCTGCGCCGCCGTCGCGTTCACATAGGCGCTTATCGGCCCGCCGGCGATGGTCAGCACGACCAGGGCCGCCAGCAGCGCCGCGATGATCGCCGCCGAGGCGTTCGGGGCCACGGGCTTGCCCGCCTTGACCTCGCCCTCGGTGGCCGCGCTCTTCCAGAAGATGGCGCTGCCGGCCCGCGCAAAGGCGAGCATGCTGATCACCGTGGTCCCCAGAATGCCGCCCCAGACCCACCAGCCGCCGGGCGATCCCCTCACCGCGTCGAGGATCAGCAGCTTGCCGGGAAAGCCCGACAGGGGCGGCAGGCCGACCGCGGCGATGGCCGTCAGGAAGAACAGACCCGACAGCACGCCGGCCTGGGCGAACGGCGGGCTCGGCGCCAGGGTGTCCCCATAGTCCCCCCGGCGCGCGGCGATGACGTCCACCAGCAGGAAGAGCGCCGCCGCCGTAAAGGTCGAATGCGGCAGGTAGTAGAGTGCGGCGGCCGTGGACTCCGGCGTGAACATGGCCAGGGCGCAGAGCAGTGTCCCCATGGAGCCGATCACCGCATAGGCCGCCATCTTGCGCAGGTGACGGGCGCCCAGCACCCCGACGAACCCCAGCACCAGGGTGACCAGCGCGGCTGGCAGCAGCCACGGCCCCGGCGCCCAGGCCAGCTCGCCGGCGCCCGCCCCGAAGGTGGTCGTGGTGAAGCGCAGGATGCAGTAGGCGCCGACCTTGGTCATGATCGCAAACAGCGCCGCCGTCGGCGCCGAGGTCGAGGCGTAGGTGCGCGGCAGCCAGAAGTGCAGCGGCACAAGGGCCGCCTTCAGGCCGAACACCGCCACCATCAGCAGCCCGCCGGCCAGGATCAGGGCGTGATCGCCAGCCGGCGCCTGAGCCACCCGCTCGCCCATATGGGCCATGTTGAGCGTGCCCGTGGCGCCGTACAGCAGGCCGACCGCCACCAGGAACAGGGTCGATCCCACCAGGTTGACCACCACATACTGCACCCCGGCCTTCAGCCGCGCCGCCCCGCCCCCGTGCAGCATCAGGCCGTAGGAGGCGATCAGCAGCACCTCGAAGAAGACGAACAGGTTGAACAGGTCCCCGGTCAGGAACGCCCCATTCAGGCCCAGCATCTGGAACTGGAACAACGGGTGGAAGTGCCAGCCCTTGCGATCCAGGCCGCTCACCACCGCATAGGCCATCACCGCCAGGGCCAGGAGGGCGGTGGTCAACAGCATCATCGCCGACAGCCGGTCGAGCACCAGCACGATGCCAAAGGGCGCCATCCAGTCGCCCATGGCGTAGACCTGGATCTCACCATTGGACGCCTGTCCCAGCAGCAGCCCCGCCACGGCCAGCACGACCAGGCAGGCGGTCAGGGACAGGGTCCGCGAAGCGGTCAGCCGATGCCGCAGGAACAGCAGCATCAGCGGCGCCAGCAGCGCCGGAATCAGGATGGGGGCGACCATCCACGGGTTCATGGCTTCGCCTCCACGTCCCGGCGAACCGGCAGGTCCGAAGCTGGCCCCTCGCCTGCGATCTCCGCCTCGGCGTCGATTTCGCCTGCCCCGTCCACCTGGTCGGTGCCCGCCTCAAGGAAGGTGCGCAGGGACAGCACCACCACCAGGGCGGTCATGCCGAACGAGATGACGATGGCGGTCAGCACCAGGGCTTGGGGCAGCGGATCGGTATAGGCCGCCACGTCCTTGCCGTAGATCGGCGGCTGGTTCACCACCAGCCGGCCTGAGGCGAACAGGAAGACATTGATGGCGTAGGACATGAAGGCCAGGCCCAGCACCACCGGGAAGGTCCGCCCGCGTAACACCAGATAGATTCCGGCCGCCGACAGGACCCCGACCGCCGAGGCCACCAGGAATTCGATGCTCATGCGCCCTCGCCCGGCTTTGGGATGGGCGCAGGCGCAGACGTCCGGCTCGGATCGACGTCCATGGCGTACTCGCTGGGGGCCGCCTTCTCGGCCCGGCGCGCCACGCCCGACAGATGGTGCAGGGCCAGCATAACTGCGCCGACCACCGTGAAGGCCACGCCGATGTCGAAGGCCAGGGCGCTGGACAGGCCCACATCGCCGATCAGCGGGATGGAGACGTACTCATAGGCGCTCTTCAGGAACGGCGCCCCGAGCGCCATGGCGGTGAGCCCGGTCACCGCCGCCACGGTCACCCCAAACCCGATCAGGGCGTGATGATCGGCGGGCAGCCGGCGATTGGACCAGGCATAGCCCGAGGCCATGTACTGCATCAGCAGGGCGATGGAGACCACCAGCCCGGCGATGAAGCCGCCGCCGGGCTCATTGTGCCCGCGCAGGAAGATGTACAGCCCGACCACCGAGGCCAGCGGCAGCAGCAGCCGGGTGGCCACCACCAGCATCATCGGATGGTGCTCGGGACTGCGCCGCTGATCGGGCTCCCAGCTGGCCAGGCGCTGTCCCGACGCGCCGCGGTCGGCGGTCTCCAGCAGGGCGAAGATGATCAGGGCCGCAATGCCCAGGACGATGATCTCGCCGAAGGTGTCGAAGCCCCGGAAGTCCACCAGGATGACATTGACCACATTGGTCCCGCCGCCGCCGGAATAGGAATTGGCCCAGTGGAACTCCGAGATCGAAGGCGGCCCCTCCCGACGCAGCAGCGCCCAGGTGGCGCCGGCCATGCCCAGCCCGCCCAGGCTGGCCAGCACCCCGTCGCGGGTGCGCCGCGCGCGGCTGCTCTCGGCCGGGGTGGTCTTGGGCATGAGGTTGAGCGCCAGCAGCATCAGCAGGATGGTCACCACCTCCACTGAGATCTGGGTCAGGGCCAGGTCCGGCGCCGAAAGATAGACAAAGCCCAGGGAGACGATCGAGCCGATCACGCTGATGAAGATCAGCGCCAGATAGCGCTGTCGATGCCCCAGCACCACGGCCGCGGTTCCGCCGATCAGCAGCGCCCAGCCGATGATCGCCGCCCCTGGCGCGGCCAGCGTCGGGCGCAGCCCCTCCACATAGGGGGCGCTCAGGAAACCCGTCACAGCCGCCAGGATGGCGGCGCCCAAGATGGTGGCCAGGTAGCGTTGCAGGGAGCCATTGTGCAGCCCCTCGGTCGCGTCGCGCGCCCCCCCGGCCCCGGCCGCCACCGTTCCGTCGAACAGGGTCTTGGCCTCGGGCAGGCCGATGGCGCTCCAGATCCGCGCGGCCGGCCGGTGCAGGGCCAACAGGATCGCGCCGCCCAGGATCGCCGCCAGGCTCATGGCCAGCGGGACATTGAAGCCGTGCCACAGGGCCAGATGCTTCTCGCTGGCCGCGCCGCCGGTCACGGCGGCGGCCACGGCGTTGACCAGCGGGCCGGCCACCAGGGCCGGCGCCAGGCCGATGGCCACCGCCAGGATCACCAGCAGGGCCGAGGGGGCCCACATGCCGAACGGCGCGTCGTGGGGCTTGGCGGGGTAGGACTCGCGCTTGGGGCCGAAATAGACGCCCACCACATAGCGGAAGGCGTAGGCGGCCGAGAACAGGATGCCGACCATCACCAGGGCCGGGATCAGCCACGGCAGACCAAAGGCCGAACTATGCACCGCCTCCTCCAGCATCATCTCCTTGGAGATGAAGCCGTTCAGCGGCGGAATCCCCGCCATGGCCGCGCCGGCCAGCACCGCCAGGGTGGCGGCGATGGGCATCAGGGTGACGAGGCCGCCCAGCTTGCGCAGGTCCCGCGTGCCGGCCTCGTGATCGACGATGCCGGCGTTCATGAACAGGGCCGCCTTGAAGGTGGCGTGGTTGATGATGTGGAAGATCCCGGCCACGGCCGCGGCCGGCGTGCCCAGCCCGAACAGGAAGGTCAGCATCCCCAGGTGGCTGATGGTCGAATAGGCCAGCAACCCCTTCAGATCATCCTTGAACAGGGCGACGACGGCGGCGAACACCATGGTCACCAGGCCGACCCCGCCCACCAGATAGAACCAGGCTTCCGTCCCCGACAGGGCCGGCCACAGGCGGGCCAGCAGGAAGACCCCGGCCTTCACCATGGTCGCCGAATGCAGATAGGCGCTGACCGGCGTCGGCGCGGCCATGGCGTGGGGCAGCCAGAAATGGAACGGAAACTGGGCCGACTTGGTGAAGCAGCCCCCCAGGATCAGCAGCAGGGCGGGCAGGTACATGGGCGAGGCCTGGATGGCCGCTCCGCTCTGCAGGATGACGCTCAGATCATAGGAGCCGGCGATCTGGCCCAGGATCAGCAGCCCGCCGATCAACGACAGCCCGCCCATGCCGGTGATGGTCAGGGCCATCCGCGCGCCCTGGCGGCCCTCGGGCAGGTGGCGCCAGTAGCCGATCAGCAGGAAGGACGAGAGGCTGGTCAGCTCCCAGAAGATCAGCAGCAGCAGGATGTTGTCCGACAGGACGATGCCCACCATCGCCCCCTGGAACAGCAGCAGGAAGGCGAAGAAACGCCCCATGGGATCGCTCTTGGCCAGGTAGAACCGGGCATAGATGATCACCAGCAGGCCGATGCCCAGGATCATCCCGGCGAACATCAGCCCCAGCGCATCGAGGAAGAAGTTGAGGTTCAGACCGAGCGTCGGGAACCAGGCGACCCTCGTGCTCACCACCTCCCCGGCCATGACCTGCGGGGCGAGGCTCAGCAGCAGGGCGAGCGCGCTCGCCGTCACGAGCCCCGTGGCCAACGCGCAGGCGTTGCGGCCGAGGCGGATGGTCAGCGCCGGCGCAAGCGCGCCGAGAAACGGCAGTAGGGCGATCCACGCCAGGGTCAAAATGGCCCTCGAGCTGAAGTCGTCAGTAGGGGAAGGCGCTCATCAATAGCGGCGCCACGCCGCAGCCCCAATGAAATTCGCGTTATTGCAGAGCTTAAGCGCTCCGCCTGATCGCACCAGGCTCTAGCGGCGGCGGAACTGCGGCCGCTGGCCGCCGCCCATGCGCGGGCCCTCGGTCTTGTGGCGATAGGTGATGCGACCCTTTTCCAGATCGTAGGGCGTCATCTCCACCGTGACCCGGTCGCCGACCAGCGAGCGGATGCGGTTCCGCTTCATGCGGCCGGCGGTGTAGGCGAGAATGGTGTGTTCATTGTCCAGCTGCACCCGGAACCGGCCCTCGGGCAGCAGTTCGGTGATCACGCCTTCGAACTCGATGAACTCTTCTTTGGACATACGTATCGTCTCCTGCTGGCCGCCGACGCCCGGCGTATCGGCCCCCAGGCCGCGCCCCGATCATCAGAAGGGGCTATCTCAGGTCTGCGCCTCAAAAGCGGCGCCGTGCGGTCCAGACGCGCCAAAGGCCCCGCTCTGCCCCGGCGAACCGACGCATCTGAGGGGCGCTTGTGAGGCGAGCTTCAATCGAACCGCGCGGATGAAAGACCTGGGTCGAGCGTCGCGCGACGAAATGTCGAGACCTGTTAGGTAGGCTCGCAGGGGCCAAATGTCCAGCCAGGACCGCTCCGCCTGCCCCCTATCGGCGATTCTCCGCTAGAGAGGCGGCCATGGAACCCAACTACGACGTGGTGGTGGCCGGCGCCGGCGCCGCCGGCATGATGTGCGCCGCCCAGGCCGGCCAGCGCGGCCGCAAGGTGCTGATCCTCGACCACGCCAAGGCGCCGGGGGAAAAGATCCGCATCTCCGGCGGCGGCCGCTGCAACTTCACCAACATCAACACCACGCCCAACAACTTCCTCTCGGAAAATCCCCGCTTCTGCATCTCGGCCCTGCGCCGCTACCGGCCCAAGGACTTCATCGCCCTGGTGGACCGCTATGGCATCGCCCACCACGAAAAGACCCTGGGCCAGCTCTTCTGCGACGGTTCGGCCCGCCAGATCATCGACATGCTGCTGGCCGAGATGGCCAAGGGCGGGGTCGAGCTGCGCCTGCAGACCGCGATCGACACCATCGCCCGCAACGAGGCCGGCTTTTCCCTGACCATCGGCGGCCAGACGATCACCTGCCAGAGCCTGGTCATCGCCACCGGCGGCAAGTCGATCCCGAAGATGGGCGCCACGGGCTTTGGCTATGAGGTGGCCCGCCAGTTCGGCCTGCGGGTCACCGAGACCCGGCCGGCCCTCGTGCCGCTGACCTTCGACGTCTCCCTGCTGGAGCGCACCTCGCCCCTGGCCGGCGTCGCCGTGGACGCGGTGGTGGCCGCGGGCAAGGCCCGCTTCACTGAAGCCCTGCTCTTCACCCATCGGGGCCTGAGCGGCCCGGCCATCCTCCAGGCCTCGTCCTATTGGCGCGAGGGCCAGGAGATCGCCGTGGATCTGGCGCCGGACCAGGACGTCTACGCCCATCTCCGCGCCGCCCGCACCAGCCGGGCCAAGGCCGCGCCCGCCACCATCCTGGCCGAGCTCCTGCCCAAGCGCCTGGCCCAGTATCTGGCCGAAACCCACGCGCCCAAGGGCAATATGGCCGACCAGTCCGATAAGGTCCTGCGGCCCCTGGCCGAGGCGGTGAACGCCTGGCGGGTCAAGCCGGTGGGCTGCGAAGGCTACCGCACCGCCGAGGTCACCCTGGGCGGCGTCGACACCACGGACCTGGAGTCCCGCACCCTGGAATCCCGCGAGGTCCCCGGCCTCTTCTTCATCGGCGAAGTCGTCGACGTCACCGGCTGGCTCGGCGGCTACAACTTCCAATGGGCCTGGGCCTCAGGCTGGAGCGCGGGGCAGTCGGTCTAGGGTCCGCCGATAGGCTCAAGTCCGGCCGCGCCCTGTGAGCCAGCTGGAGCGGAGACGTCGACCGGGTTCGCCCGGGGGCGGGACCTAAACGCAAGCCCCCCGCGTGTTGGACGGAACGCGATTGCCAAGTCCCGGCGGCATGAGAGTCTATGCTGGCTGGGGGAGCCGATATGTCTCGCGCACAACGCTTACTTGATCTGATCCAGGTGCTCCGTGGCCATCGGCGTGCAATTCGCGGGTCGGCGCTCGCAGGCGAGCTCGGCGTCTCCATGCGCACGCTCTATCGCGATATCGAGACTCTCAGGGCGCAGGGCGCTCACATCGATGGCGAAGCCGGTGTTGGTTATGTTCTCCGTCCGGGGTTCATGTTGCCCCCGCTGATGTTTTCCGAAGAGGAGATCGAAGCCCTGGTGCTTGGCTCGCGGTGGGTTTCAGAAAGAGCCGATGGCCCTCTAGGTAAGGCCGCTCGCAATGTGCTGGCGAAAATCGGCGCCGTGTTGCCGCTCGACCTCAAGGACGAGATAGAGCGGTCGGGTCTGCTGATCGGTCCAGGCGAAACTCTACCGGCAGGCGACACCGAACTTCCGTTGATCCGAGAGGCGATCCGGGCCGAGCGAAAGATCCAGATCTCTTATGCTGACGAGCAGGGAAACAGCACTTGGCGGACGGTTTGGCCGTTTGCACTCACCTTCTACGATCGGGTCCGGGTGGTGGTGGCTTGGTGTGAACTGCGCGATGGATACCGGCATTTCCGCACCGACCGCATCGTGAGGCTTGAGGTCGCGACTGAAAGGTACCCGCGCCGCCGAGCCACGCTGCTGAAGGAGTGGCGCACGCTCCGTGGCGTCCCCGAACAATAGCTACTGCCAGAATCTGACAGTCCGGAGTCGTAGGCCTGCATTCCCGGCGCCGGACGACTGTCGCCGCGCAAAGGAGACAGGCCCATGCGCCATCCACTCGCCGATCACCTGGTCATGCTGGCAGAGCTGACGGTCAAGCCCGACAAGATCGAAGAATTTCTGGCCTACACCGTCGAGAACTTGAAGCTGAGCCGCGCCTATCCGGGCAATGTAGAGTTCGACATCCTGATCGACGAACATCGACCCGATAAGGTCTTTTTCTACGAGGTCTGGGAATCGCCGAAGGCTCAGCAGGCCTACATGGCGTGGCGCATTGAAGCTGGCGACCTGACGACGCTGCTCTCGCTCCTAGCAGGAGAGCCCAGCTTCATCCCCCTACGCACCATCGCCGCGTAGCCTCACAGCCTCACGGCTCACGCCCCAAACCCCACCTTCGCCACCGCCGCCCACGGCCCGCCGAGATAGCGCCACACCAGCAGGCGATGGAAATCAATCAGCCCTCCGCGCCGCCCTGGGCCTGCGCGCAACGCCAGGGCGGCGCGTCCTGCGCCGCGTTGGCATAGGCGACATCAGGCAGTGACATGCTAGGGCGAACGGCGTCAGCGCCGACCGCCGCCGATACTGCGAGCCCGCATATGAGACGCGTTCTAGTTCTAGGCTGCCCGGGCTCGGGAAAGTCGATGGCGGCGAGGCAGCTCTCGGCCATTACGGGCCTCCCCGTCATCCACCTGGACCAACACTATTGGCTTCCCGGCTGGCGCCGGCCAGACAGCGCCTCCTGGACGAAAACCGTCAGGGACCTCGCGGGACAGTCGGCCTGGATCATGGACGGCAACTACAGCGGCAGTCTTGAGCAACGAATAGGGCGGGCCGACACGCTCATTCATCTGGACTACCCCACATGGCTCTGCCTGTGGCGGGTGGCGCAAAGGACGGTCAGAGGCTTCGGCCGAGACCGAAACGGCGAACTCCCACCAGGATGTCCGGAACGGCTAGACTGGGCGTTTCTGCGCTTTGTGTTTGACTACCGAAAGAGCCATCGGGAACGAGATCTGGCTCGGATGTCGTCTTTCTCAGGCCAGACATTTTGTTTTGCTTCACCAGCCGCCCTGTCGGATTTTCTGCTCCAGCAGACATCGCTGATGGGGCCAATAAGACCTGCGTGCCGCCAAACGAGGTGACGACGGTGTGCGCGATACGAACCCTACGGACTCACGGTCGGATGAGTCAGCCGGGGCGCGCAGGTTGGCCAGCGTCGAAGGCCGACCTCAGTAGTGATAGCGGCATTGCGCGATTTCGAGGTGTTGAGCTGAGCCGGCGCCGCTGACCCGATAGACGAGGCGGTCCTCCAAGGTGATGCGACGAGACCACCAGCCCTTCAGCTCGCCGCGAAGCGGCTCAGGCTTGCCCATGCCTTGGAATGGCGTGCGCATGCACTCCTTGATCAGGCTATTCAGCCGGATCAAGACGTTTGCGTCAGTCTTCTGCCAATGGAGGTAGTCCTCCCAGGCTTGATCGGCGAAGACGAGCCTCACGGTTCGCTGAGTTGGCGCTCTGAACCGGCGCCCGCGTCGAGTTGGGCGATAGCATCTGTAAGCCGCTGAGCGTTGGCGGGCCGGGAGACCAAATGTAGCGTCTCCTCCATGGCGTTCCAGTCCGCCAGGGAAACCATCACGACCGCCTCGCCGCGGGTTCGCGTCACCACGATGGGCGCACGATCATCCACGACCTTGTCCATCACCTTCTTCAGGTTGGCGCGGGTGTCCGAATAGGTGATCACGTCCATCTTCAATCTCCTCGCCCATCATATGTACAATACATCGTACAAAAACAAGCCCACATAGCCGACGCTGTGGGGAAGGCTTCCGTCCTTCGCCTGCACAGGTCCCGGCGCGCTGTCAGGCAGTTCGGCCGGCCGCGGACATGCCCATGACGGGAGCCAGCTCGGCCCCCCCGACCCACAGCCTCACGGCTCACGGCTCACGCCCCAAACCCCACCTTCGCCACCGCCGCCCACGGCCCGCCGAGATAGCGCCAGACCAGCAGGCCCTCGGCGGTGATGTCGAAGGGCTCGAACTCCAGTTGCAGGCGCTCGCACAGCGCCCTCGCCTGCGCCGGATCGGCCTTGTTCTGGATGGTGATGTGGGGGCGGAAGGGGGCGCGGTCCTGGGGCGTCAGCCAGGGGGCGAAGGCCTGCGCCAGTTCGGCGCGCAAGGCCTCCAACTCCCCTGAGGCGATCCGATAGGCCACCCCGCGGCCGATGAACCACGGGCCGCGCACCGCCAGGGTCATGGGCCCGCGGCGCGCGCACGCCGCCTTCAGGGCCTCGGCGATAAGGGGCTCCTGGTCGCCTGGCAGGGCGTGGAACAGGGTCAGGTGCGCGGGAACGACGTTCCGCGCCTTCGGAAAATGCGTCCGGCGAAGGTCGTCGAACCAGTCGAAGGCGCCCTCGTCCAGGGCCGCGGTGACGATCAGCGGCGGACGGTCGCTCACCTTGCTCTCCCCATTTCAGGCCGCCCCGCTTGCCTATGCTCTAGCTTCCGGTATGGCCCGCCGGCCAGTTGACCTTTGGGTCAGGCTCGGGCTTGCTCACCCCACAGAGATGCGCCGAACCATTTTAAGAGCGTGCTCGGGGAGGATTTGAAAGTGGCCCAGAATTCATCGGGCGTCAGCGAGCGGCTGCCGTTCAAGACCAAACTGGCCTTCGGGGTCGGCAGCGGCGCGGAGTCCATCGCGCTCTTCTCCGTCGGCTCCTACGCCATGCTCTACTACAACCAGGTTCTCGGCCTGGAGGCCCATCTGGCGGGCCTGGCCATCTCCGCCAGCCTGTTCCTGGACGGCATTTCCGACCCCCTGGTGGGCTCCCTGTCGGACCGCACCAAGTCGCGCTGGGGCCGGCGCCACATCTACATGTTCTTCGCCCCCATCCCCATCGTCCTGTCCCTCTGGGCGGTGTTCAATCCGCCCGACGGCCTGGGGACCTGGGCCCTGTTCTCCTGGTTCGCCGTGACCGTGGTCATGCTGCGCCAGTCGATGACCTTCTATCATACGCCACACCTGGCCTTGGGCAGCGAGCTCAGTCGCGACTACACCGAGCGCTCCAAGGTGATGTCCTACAACAGCTTCTTCACCTGGGCCGGCGCGGCGGCCACCACCTGGATCGCGCTGTCCTACTTCTTCCAGGCGACGCCGGAATATCCCCGCGGCCTGCTGAACCCCGAACCTTACGGACGGTTCTCGGTGATCATGGGCGCCATCGCCCTGGCCCTGCTGGCGGCCTCGGCCTGGTTCACCCGCGACCGTATCCCGCACCTGCCCAAGCCCCCGGAGAACCTGCCGAAATACAGCCCCTTCGAGTTCTTCAAGGACATCGGCAAGGCGTTCAACAACATCAACTATGTCTGGCTGCTGGTGGCCTACTTCTTCCTCAGCATGATGATCGGGCTGCGGGGCGGCCTGCACCTCTACACCAACACCTACTATTGGCACCTCGGATCGGAGCAGATCCGCTTCTTCGTCATCGGCTCTTTCGCCGGCTACCTCTCGGCCTTCCTGTTCGCCGCCATGCTGCACGGGCGGTTCGACAAGAAGGCGACCATCATCGTCTCGGCCATCGTCTACGCCCTGGCCCCGTCGATCCCGATCCTGATGGGCTTCGCCGGCGCGCTGACGCCTCAGACGCCCAACCTGCTGGCCATCCTCATCGCCTTCTCGGTGCTCAGCTATGGGGCAGCCAGCGTGCTGTCGATCAGCATCATGTCGGCCCTGGCCGACATCGCCGACGAGAACGAGCTAAAGTTCGGCCTGCGGCAGGAGGGCGTGCTCTATTCCACCCGCGCCCTGTTCGCCAAGGTCGACCAGGCCATCGGCGCGGCCCTGGCCGGCTTCGTCCTGACCCTCATCGCCTTCCCCACCAAGGCCAAGGTGGGCGAGGTCCCCGCCGAGGTGATCTGGAACCTGGCGCTGTGGGACGGGATCCTTGCCGGCATCCCCGGCTTCATCGCCGTCTTCTTCTACGCCCGCTACAAGATCACCCGGGCGTCCTACGAAGAGACCAAGGCCGCCCTGGCCGCCCGACGGGCCGAGACCCTGGCGCCCCAGGCGATGGCCGGGTCTGCGGCGATCGACGTGCCCCAGCCTCTGGTCCCGCCGGTGGCCCCGCGACCGGCCGAGTAGTCCAGACATAGAAAAGGCCCCTGCCTCGCGGCGGGGGCCTTCTCCAACGGCCGTTAAAGCCAGTCTTGCGGCTTATTCGGCCGGCATCAGGACGGTGTCGACCACGTGGATCACGCCGTTGGACTGGTCGAGATCGGTGGCCGTCACCATGGCCGTGCCGCCGCGGGCGTCGGTCAGCTGGACGGCGCCGTCCACCACCCGGGCGGTCAACTCGTCGCCCTCGACCGTGGTCAGGGTGGCCGTGCCGCCGCCGGCTTCAATGGCGGCCATCAGGTCGGCGGCCATCATTTCACCGGCCACCACGTGATAGGTCAGGACCGACGTCAGCATATCCTTGGAGTCGGGCTGCATCAGCGTGTCGACCGTGCCGTCGGGAAGCTTGTCGAAGGCGGCGTTGGTCGGGGCGAAGACCGTATAGGGGCCGGGACCCGACAGGGTCTCCACCAGACCGGCGGTCTGGATGGCGGTCACCAGGGTGGTGTGGTCGGGCGAGGCCTGGGCGCCGGCGACGATGTTGGTCTCCATAGCGGCGGGCTCGGCAGTCGCCATCGGCGCGGCTTCCGGCGCGGGCTCTTCCGGCTGCGAACAGGCGGCCAGGGTGAACGCCATGGCGATGGCTGAGGCGCCGGCGAGAATGCGGATTTTCGAGTCGGTCATAGCTAGTCCCTCGTAGTCAGCGCGGCCGCGATCGGCGCGACGGCTAAGGTGAATACGCGCCAACCCCCTTCACGGATGCGTCATCGCCACATTCTTTTCGCCTTTGCCGTGTAGGCAAGCTGCGCCATTGCCAGGGCGTGCAGGGGCCTCTAGGGTCCGCCTCCTTCTCATTTTCATCACGGGCGAACGCCCATGCCGCAGATCCTCGTCGAGGACCTGGCCAAGACCTATCGCGTCGCGGAACGCGATCCCGGCCTGCTGGGCGCGGTCAAGGGTCTGGTCCATCGCCGCCACCGCACGGTCGAGGCCCTGCGCGACGTCTCCTTTTCCTTGGAGGCGGGCGAGCTGCTGGGCTTCATCGGCCCCAATGGCGCCGGCAAATCCACCACCATCAAGATCCTCTCGGGCATTCTGAAGCCCGACGCCGGCGTGGTGCTGGTGAATGGCCGCGTCCCCTTCACCGACCGCATCGCCCATGTCTCGAAGATCGGCGTGGTGTTCGGCCAGCGCACCCAGCTGTGGTGGGACCTGCCGGTCTCCGAAGGGTTCGACCTGCTGGCCGACATCTATCGCGTCGAGCCGGCCCGCTACCGCGCCAACCGCGACGAGCTGGTCGCCCTGCTGCGGCTGGAACGGGTGCTGGACCAGCCGGTGCGGCAACTGTCGCTGGGCCAGCGGATGCGCGCCGAGATCGCCGCGGCCCTGCTGCACGAGCCCGACATCCTGTTCCTGGACGAACCGACCATCGGCCTGGACGCGCCGTCCAAGCTGGCCGTGCGCGAAGTGGTCCGCCGGCTGAACCGCGAGCGCGGCGTCACCGTCCTGCTGACCACTCACGACATGCACGACATCGAGGCCCTGGCCCAGCGGGTCATCGTCATCGGCCACGGCCAGGTCCTCGCCGACAGCCCGTTCGAGACCCTGCGCGCCAATGTGCTGGCCGAGCGGCGCCTGGTGGTCGACTTCGCCCATGAGGCGCCGGAGATCATCATGGCCGGCGTCGAGATTCGCAGCCGCCAGGGCCAGACCCTGGAGCTCGCCTTCGACCCGGCCCGGACGCCGACGCCCAATCTGATCGCCGCCCTCGCCGCGGCCCACGAGGTGGTCGACATCCATGTGGGCGAGCCGGCCATCGAAGAGGTCATCGCCCGCTTCTACGACCTGCACGGCGCGGGCGAGGCCTGAGGCCCATGGACGCCGCCCGCCCCTATCTCGCGGCCTTTGCCAGCCGCTTCCTGCTGATGCTGCAGTACCGCGCCGCGGCCGTGGCGGGCTTCGCCACCCAGTGCTGGTGGGGGGCGATCAAGGTGATGATCTACGCGGCCTTCTTCGCCGCCGCCCCTGGCGCGGCCGACGCCTCCCCCATGAGCCTGGCCCAGGCGATCACCTATGTCTGGATGGCCCAGGCGCTGCTGGCGCTGACCCCGTGGGGCGCCGATCCCGACATCGCTCAGGCCGTCCGCACCGGCTCGGTGGCCTATGACCGCCTGAGGCCCGTGGACACCTATTGGCTCTGGTATGTGCGCAGCGGCGCCTGGATGGTCTCCCGCGCTGCGCCGCGGGCCGCGCTGATGCTGCTCGCGGCGGGCCTCGCCCTGCCCCTGCTGGGCCTGTCTGACTGGGCCTGGGGCCCGCCGACCGACCTGACCGCAGCGGCCTTCTTCACCATCAGTCTGTTGCTGGCGGTCGCCCTGTCCTCGGCCATGCTGATGCTGGTCAACCTCGTGGTCGCCGCCACCCTGACGGACCGAGGCGCGGTGACGCTCTACAATCCGCTGGTGATCGTCCTGTCGGGCAACCTCCTGCCGTTGGCCCTCTATCCCGACTGGGCGCAGACAGCCCTGCTGATGCAGCCCTTCGCCGGCATGCTCGACATTCCCCTGCGCCTCTATGTGGGTCAGCTCACCGGCGCCTGGGCCTGGGCGGGCCTGGGGCTGCAGGTCTTCTGGACGCTGGTCCTGATCCTGGTCGGCCGCGCGGCCCTGACCCGGGTCATGACCCGCCTCGACGTCCAGGGCGGCTGAAGACCATGAACAGCCTCGCCCTGCTGGGCCGCTACTACGCCGCCTCCATGCGCGCCCAGATGCAATACCCGGCCTCTGCCATCATGCTGGGGATCGGCGCCTTCCTGGTCACCATCATCGACATGCTGGCGGTCTGGGCCCTGTTCGACCGCTTCGGCCAGGTGCAGGGCTGGGGGCTCGGCGACATCGCCGTCTTCTACGGGGTGATCTCGGCGAGTTTCGCCATCACCGACTTCTTCACCCGTGGATTCGACATCTTCGGATCGGCCTTCGTCAAAACCGGCGCCTTCGACCGGGTGCTGCTGCGGCCACGCTCACCCACCCTCCAGCTGATCGGCTACGAGTTCCGCCTCAGCCGCTTCGGCCGGCTGGCCCAGGCCCTGCTGGTCCTCTTCGTCGGCGCCGCCTTGGTCGATCTCCAGTGGACGCCCGAAAAGGCAGTCCTGCTCGCTTGGACCATCGCCGGCGGCGTCGCCCTCTTCGCCGGGCTGATGGTCCTGCAGGCCAGCTTCGCCTTCTGGACCACCGAGAGCCTGGAGGTGTTCAACGTCCTGACCTATGGCGGCGTCCAGGCCGGCCAGTTCCCGCTCAGCCTCTACGCGGGCTGGTTCCGCAACCTGCTGATCTTCATCGTGCCCATAGGCTGCGTCGCCTACTACCCCGTGCTGGCCTTGCTCGATCAGCCAGACCCCCTGGGCGCGCCGGCCTGGTGGCTGCCCACGGCGCCGGCCATGGGCTTCCTCTTCCTGGCCGCCTCCTT
>Ga0207884_1000373_pt1 | contig 29108 bp, 30 predicted proteins | sample MalvirmetaMSP144_FD_184236 | JGI IMG/M metagenome (GOLD analysis project Ga0207884, IMG submission 184236) | Marine viral communities from the Deep Pacific Ocean - MSP-144 (SPAdes) | ecosystem: Environmental > Aquatic > Marine > Oceanic | place: Pacific Ocean | collected 2011-07-08 | reverse complement strand
GGTGCGTTGCAGGTGGCGGATCTCGACGGCCAGCCGCTCGATGGACGAGGCGACGACGGCGAGCGCGCAGAAATAGGCCGCGTGGCGGTCGCGCGGAATCACCTGGGTCGAGACGGGCTCGACCGCCAGGCCCATCTTTTCGGCCACATGGGCTTCGACCTGGGGCGAGACATTGGCGAAGGTGCCCACGGCGCCGGAGATGGCGCAGGTGGCGATCTCGAATTTCGCCATGGCCAGGCGCTCCTTGGCGCGCTGGAACTCGGCATAGTGGCCGGCGAGCTTGAGGCCGAAGGTGGTGGGCTCGGCGTGGATGGCGTGGCTGCGGCCGACGCAGGGCGTCATGCGATGCTCGAAGGCGCGCTTCTTGAGGGCCGTCAAAACGAGGTCCACGTCCTCGATCAGCAGGTCGGTGGCGCGGCTGAGCTGCACGGCGAGCGCGGTGTCGTTGACGTCCGAGGAGGTCATGCCCTGGTGCAGGAACCGCGCCTCAGGCCCGACCACTTCGGTGACGTGGGTCAGGAAGGCGATGACGTCGTGCTTCACCTCGCGCTCGATGGCGTCGATGCGCTCGGCGTCCCAGACCACGTCGCGACCCTTGGCCCAGATCGTCTCCGCCGCCTCTTTGGGGATCACGCCCAGTTCGGCCATGGCGTCGGCGGCGTGGGCCTCAATCTCGAACATGATCGAAAAGCGCGTCTGGGGGGACCAGATGTCGGCGGCGTCGGCGCGGGCGTAGCGGGGGATCATGGGCGGGCTCCTTGAACCCCGGCTGATGGAGGTCAAGGCGCCCGCCTGTCAAGGTGAAGGGGTCAGTCTTCGTTGGAGGCCGCCAGGGCCGAGGCCATGTCCTTGGGCAGGGTGATGGCCGCCAGCAGATAGTGGACGCCGGCCCAGGCATAGATCAGCAGGTTCCAGATGATCCCCTGGCGCGAACCCTCGGCGATCGCCGCGCGGCAGGCGGCGTCCACCACTGGACCCGCGCCCGGCGCGCCGATGCCGCCCGGGCAGAGGGCGAAGAAGTCGCCCATATTGTTGGCGGCGAACAGGTTCTGGCTGATCATGTCGATGCACCAGCCACAGAAGGGCGGGCCAAAGCCCAGCGCGATCAGGTTGAGCACGAAGAACAGCAGGGCCGTGGCCGTGGCCCGCATGCGCAGGGACACGGCGTTCTGGATCACCCCGAAGGTCGGGCCCAGATAGGTGTAGTGGAAGATGCCCGGCAGCAGCAGCAGGGCCGCGGCCCAGCGCCAGTCGTTCTGCAGATAGACCAGGATGTAGAGCGGGCAGGCGATCAGCAGGCCGATGGCCGGCACCAGGGCGTACCAACGACCCGAGCGCTTTCCGGCCCAGTCGGTGAGGAAGCCGCCCATCAGCGTGCCGACGCCGGCGGCGACCCCGCCGATCAGGCCGAAGATCAGGCCGACCGTGGCCAGGTCCAGGCCGAACATGCGGATGAAGTAGGCGGCCTGATACTGGCCGGTGCCGTAGCTGGCGAACGAGGCGATGGTGATGCCCGCCACCATGTGGAAGAAGCTCCAGCGGCCGAAGATCCGCTTGGCGACAGCCAGGATGGAGGGCGGCTTGATGGTCGCCGGGGGCACGGTCTCCTCGCCCTCCAGCATGGGCGTGTCGACGACGGGCGCCTGCTCAGAATAGCCCCGCGGCGGCTCCTTGACGAAGAGCTTCAGCGCGATGGCCACCAGGATGCCGGGCAGACCGACCAGGACGAAGGCCGCGCGCCAGGACAGATTCTGGGCGATCCAGCCGCCGGCCACAGCGCCGAACATGGTGCCGAGCGGAATGCCGAAGGAATAGATGGACAGCGCCGTGGCCCGCCGCTTGGGCTCATAATAGTCGCTGATCAGGGAGTGGGCCGGCGGGGAAAGGCCCGCCTCGCCGACCCCGACGCCAAGGCGGAAGAGGATCAGCATCAGGAAGCTGTTGGCCATGCCGCAGAGCGCGGTGAAGGCCGACCAGATGACGATGGCGATGGAGATGATGTTGACGCGGTTGCGCCGCTCGGCCAGCCGCGCGATCGGAATGCCCAGGGTGGTGTAGAGCAGGGCGAAGGCCAGGCCCCCCAGCAGGCCCAACTGGGTGTCGGTGAGGCCCAGGTCGACCTTAATCGCCTGACCGATGGTCGAGATGATCGTCCGGTCGATGAAATTGAAGGTGTAGGCCAGCACCAGCAGGCCAAGCACGCTGGTCTTGTAGCTCTCTGAGAACAGAGGCTTGGGCGCGCTCGCCGCCCCCGGATCGATCGCCGTCACGTCTCACTCCCCCGAACTGTTGTCGTTCTTATGGGGGCATCTGGACACAGGCTTGACCGCTGCGCCAGAGGGCAAAGCGAGCCTCGCCCGACGCCGCTGGGCGCCGGGCGAGCCGGTCTTAGCCGACGTGGTCTTCGCGGATGGTCTGGGTCGCGCGCCAGAAGCAGTAGAAGGCGACCAGGCCAAAGGTGGTGGAGACAATCAGCGCCCAGCGGACGCCTTCGCCCGACCCCATCCCCATGCCCACGGCGAAGTAGTCGCTGAGCAGGCCGACGGCCAGGGGGCCGAGGCCGAGGCCGATCAGGTTGATGATGAACAGCAGGATGGCCGAGGTGGTCGCGCGCATGTGCGGCGGCACGATCGACTGGGCCGTGCCATAGACCGGGCCATACCAGATGGTGCCCAGAAGGCCGTTCACCGTCAGCAGCAACAGGGCCAGCGGCACGCTGCCGATGGTCACCGCCGTGATGTAGATCGGGATGGTGACCAGCGAGGCGATGGCCGGGGCGACCATCTGGGCGCGCAGGTCGCGGGCGGCGAACTTGTCGGCGATGAAGCCGCCCAGCCAGGAGCCGAGGGCGCCTGCCGTGCCCGACATCAGGCCAAGCGCCAGGCCCAGGAAGCCGATGGACTGCAGATTATACCCCACGGTGGCGCCGACGGTGGAGGCCAGCGACTGCACCTGATCGGGATAGTTGCGCAGGAAGAAGGAAGCGGTGAAGGGCGCGTGGCCATAGCCGATGAAGGCTTTGATCGCCGCGGCGAAGGAGATGTACCAGAAGGTCTTGCGGCCCTTCAGGAACTTCAGCGTCTCGGGGAAGGTGGCCGAGTTCGACTGAATCTTGACCGTGCGCCGCGCCAGCTCCTTGCGGGGCTCGGGCAGGGTGAAGAAGGCCAGCAGGGCGAACAGGATGCCCGGCACCCCGGCGACGAAGAAGGCCGTGCGCCAGCCATAGGCGTCGGCGATCAGACCGCCGAAGATCAGGCCCAGCAGCCCGCCGATGGGGGTGCCCATGGAATAGAAGGCCAGCGCCGTGGAGCGGTTTTCCTTGGGCACATAGTCGCTGATCAGCGAGTGGGCCGGCGGCGAACAGCCGGCCTCGCCGACGCCGACGCCGATGCGGAACAGGATCAGCTGGACGAAGTTCTGCGCCACGCCGCACAGGGCGGTGAAGGCGCTCCAGGCCGCCACGGCCGAGCCGATGATCATGGGTCGGTTGCCGCGTTCGGCCAGCCGGGCGATGGGGATGCCGAGCACGGTGTAGAAGAGGGCGAAGGCCAGGCCGCTCATCAGGCCGAGCTGCCAGTCGGCGAGCCCGAGGTCCTGCTTGATCGGCTCGGCCAGGATGTTCACCACCTGCCGGTCGAGGAAGTTGATGGTGTAGATGCCGAGCAGCAGGCTCAAGGCATAGGTCCGAACCGGCTTGGCGAGGGGCGTAATCCCCTCGGTGGGCGCAGGCGCGTTGTCCGGCGTGGGCGCCACAGGCGCGGCGGTGTCTGTCATGCGGCTTCGTCTCCTGGGCATAAGGCTTCTTATCGTTGCGGCACTCTAGACAGGCTCCCTTGGGCTTGGGCAAGTGCGATACCCAGATTTCGAGGAGGTTGGGATGGAGCTGGTCGTCGGAACAAAGCGCTGGTCCACCTGGTCGCTGCGGCCCTGGCTGGTGCTGCGCAAGGCCGGGGCGCAGTTCAGCGAAACTCTCATCGATCTGCGGCAGGGCGACGTCACCCAGGGCCAGATCGCCCCCCATTCCCCCTTTGGCCAGGTCCCGGTGCTGAAGGACGGCGACCTGCTGATCTGGGATTCGCTGGCCATCTGCGAATATGTCGCCGAGCGCCATCCCGAGGCGCGGCTCTGGCCGGAAGACCCCGCCGCCCGCGCCCAGGCCCGCGCCGCCAGCGCGCTGATGCATTCGGGTTTCGCCGCCCTGCGCAGCGCCTGCCCGATGGCGCTGGACCAGGCGCCGGCGTCCGTTGAGATCACCGAGGCTCTGGCCGCGGACCTGAAGCGCCTGGCCACCCTGTGGGACCTGATGCTGGATCGGTATGGCGGCCCGTTCCTGGCCGGCTCCTGGTCGATCGCCGACGCCTTCTTCACCCCGGTCGCCGCGCGCCTGAGAACCTACCAACTGGCGCTGACCGACTTCGGCGCCGGCCCGGCCGCCGACGCCTATGGCGCCCGCCTGCTGGAGGACGCCGACTTCCGGGTCTGGGAAGCCGACGCCAAGGCGGCGGCGAGGGCTTAGGGCCAAGCGCGGAGTCGCCGCGGTCGGCGGACCTCGCCACCGATCATGATGAGGCGAGAGGGCGGCCTTCCATTTTGCTCTGTAGAGCGTTATGATTGCGCGAAGGAGCACCTTTGTCATGACTGTGACGATCCATCAGGCGCCGAAGAGGCGGAAGCCATCTGCAGTTCGGTCATATCTCGACGTTTGGAGGGCGACGCCCCATACCCGCCACACCTGGATCAAGGCCGGTTATCCGGCCCAGGACGCCAAGGCCCTTCTCCAGGCGCTGACCATCAATCAGGCGGTCGTGTTTCGGGCCCTGAACCTCTCCGTCGCGACCGTCAACAAGAAGGCCAAGGCGGGGGGATCGCTCACAACAGACGAAAGCGAGCGCGTGCTCGGGGTCGCTAAACTTGTCGGCCAGCTGGAAGCGATTGTTGAAGAGTCTGGAGATTCGACGGGGTTTGACGTGGCGAGCTGGATTTCCCGCTGGCTGAACGAGCCCCTGCCTGCCCTGGGGGGCGCCAAACCGATCGACTTGCTGGACACCATGGAGGGCCAGGCGCTCGTGTCGCGGACCCTAGCTCAGATCCAAAGTGGTGCGTTCGCTTGAGCAAGAGCGTTTGGCGGATCGGAACCGATGCGCAGAACTATCAGGCCGACGATCTTTCAGGAAAAGGCGCAGAGATAACGGGCGGTCGCTGGAACGCAGCAGGCGCGCCGGTCACCTATGCTGCTGAAACGCGGGCGCTGGCGTGCCTGGAGACGCTTGTGCACCTGAACGCCGGCGGCTTGCCGTTGAACCGATATCTGGTCGAGATCATCATTCCAGACGCGGTTTGGCGGAAGGCGCGGGTTGAAAGCTCAACCACCCTGCCGGTGGGATGGGACGCATTGCCGGCAAGTCAAACGAGCATTGAATACGGAACCGCCTGGCTCAGGGCGACCTCTTCGGCTCTGCTGGTGACGCCCTCGGCGATCGTACCGGAAGAACCCAATATTCTGATCAATCCCCGCCACCCCGACAGTGCGGCGATCAAGGCCAGGAAGGTCCGAAAGTGGACCTATGACCCTCGACTGTCCGGGGCCTAGATCGGTCTAGAAATCGCGTCTTGCTAGCGCCGCGGGTTGAGTCCTGGGTCGTGATTTAGCGCGTGGGGCGAATGGGGTTACACTGGCCTTGGAGGTCGCCATGGTCCGTTCCGCCTTGTTGAACGCATGGGCGCTGGCCCCGCTCGCGACGATCGGCCTGACCGCCTGCGAGCCGGCCGCCGGCCCTGCGCCCAGTCCCGAGATCGTCGCCGTCGAGCCGGTGGCCCAGCCCCTGGGCAGCCCGCCGGTCCTGGAGGACAGCGCCATCGTCTATCGCTGCGCCAATGGCGAGCGCCTGCGGGTGGACTATCGCCGCGACGAGACGGCGCTCATCGAATATCGCGGCGAGATCAAGCTGCTGACCCTGGCGCCGGCGGCCAGCGGCGCGCGCTATGTGGGGGCCGGCCAGCAATGGTGGATCAAGGGTGAGGCCGAGGGCGTCCTGAACCGGCTGGAGCCGGATCAGGCGATGGCGACAGGGGAGGGCACGCTCTGCCGCGTCGCATCGGCCAGGCCCGCCCAGGCGGTCGGCGAGCGTTCGGACCTGGAGTCGCCGTCATGACGCCGCTGCGCTGGCGCCAGCCCGACATTGATGCTAGGGTGACCGAACATTGCACTGGTTCGGTTGCTCTCCACGCCCGCTCTTCGGATCGAGCCCGAGCCTACTTCGATCCTCGCCGGCAATTCTGATGAACGCCCTCAAGGATGGGGGTGCGAACACTTGTGCTTGAACGACGCGGCCAAGGACCCTCATGGCCGCGCTGGACCTGCTGAACCTAGGAGGACGACCATGTCCACCCTCGAACGCGCCTATTTCCTCGCTCGCTCCGGCGAAGTCGCCGATCTCCCGGAACTGAAGCAGCGCCTGAAGGGCGAGGGCTTCCGCGCCGTGGACGCGTTGCTGGCCACCTATTCGGTGCGCCGCCATCTGCAGGCGATCTGCGCGGCCACCTTCCGGTCGGCCGAAGCCGCCGAAGCCCCCTCTGAACCCGAAGCCGCCTCTGCGGCGCAACACGATGAAAGCTCCACATGAACCAAAACGACCGCACGAATTTCTCTGAGCGCCTGAAGACCGCCGCCGAAGCCAAGAAGGCCCTGCTGGCCAACTTCAAGCCCAAGCCCGCGGCCGTCGACCCCCACTTTGCTGAACGCGCCGCCCTGCGCGAAGCCGAGTTGGAGCGGGTCCGTCAGGAGCGCCAGGCGGCCAAGGAAGCCAAGAAGCAGGCTGCCGCCGAGGCTGAAGAGGCCGCACGTCAGGCCGCCGAAGCGGTTGAGGCCGAAGCCCTGGAAGCCAAGCGCGGCGAGCGCAAGGCGCGCAAGGCCCTGACCAAGGCCGAGCAAAAGGAAGCCCGTGACCGTCGCTACGCCGCCCGCAAGGCGCGACAGTAGGAATACCTGGAGGGCGCGTTCGTCGCGCCCTCGACGCCTCTAGAGATGAGGTCGCTACATCAGGCCGAGCGCCTTGAAGCTCGCCACGCCGTCGCGCCCCACCACCAGATGATCGTGGATGGCGATGCGCAGGGCGCGGCCCGCCTCGACCACCTGCCGGGTCATATCCACATCCGCTGACGACGGCGTCGGGTCGCCCGACGGATGGTTGTGGACGAGGATGATGGCGCTGGCCGACAGCTCGAGCGCCCGGCGCATCACCTCCCGCGGATAGACCGGCGCATGGTCCACCGTGCCGTGGTTCTGGACCTCGTCGGCGATCAGCTGGTTCTTCTTGTCGAGGAACAGCACGCGGAACTGCTCGCGGGCCTCGTGCGCCAGGGCCATCTTCACATAGGCCAGCAGCTGGCTCCATGAGGTGATCACGGTTCGGCGGACGACCTGTTCGCGGCCGATGCGCAGGGCGGTATGGTGCAGCAGCTTGAGATCCAGCGCCACCGACGGACCGACGCCCTTGACGCTTCGCAGCTCGGCGACCGAGGCGCCCAGGACGCCCGCCAGGGAGCCGAACCGCGCCAGCAGCGCCTTGGCCAAGGGTTTGACGTCGCCGCGCGGGATTGACCTGAAAAGGTGCATCTCCAGGAGTTCGTAGTTCGGCAGGGCTTCGATCCCGCCGTTGATTGCCCGGTCCCGGAGCCGCTCGCGATGGCCCAGATGGTGCGGCTTGACGACGGTCGCGCCCCAGAGCTCGGCCTGGCGGGAGAGGTCTTCTGAGAGGCCGGCGGCGTCGGACATAGGGCTGAATGTTCCTTATCTGTTCCGAATTGGCAAGACGGTTTCGGCCGCTGCAGGCTCTCTCGGCTCCGGCTTCAAGCCAAACAGCGGCCGGAGCAGGGGGACGCGGCGGACGATCTCATAGGTCGCCCCACAGGCGGCCACGGTGAGGCCGATCAACAGGGCGGCCTCCAGCCCCTGGGGCAACCCTGCCTGCGCCAGATGATGGCCAGCGACGACGATCACGGTCTGGTGGACGATATAGTAGGGGAAGACCGCCAGGGTCAGGTAGCTCAGGGCCGGATGGCTGCGGTTGAGGTGTCTGGCGCCGAACCCCAGGATGGCGGCGATGGCGCACCACTGGTCCACCGCATAGACGAAGCGCATGGTCAGCACGAGGCTGGCGGCCGGCGCGGTCGCCGCGTCCCGCCAGGTCCAGGCATAGTGGCTGAAGGCCAGATAGGCGCCAAGCGCCAGGATCAGGGCGGTCCATCGCCAGGCGATCAGGCGGCCTCGGATGGCCTCGGACTTTGCCGTGAGATAGCCGAACAGGAACATGCTGAACGACAGGACGTGGTTATACCAATCGTCCACCAGGGCGTGGGTCACCCCGAACCTCGGCAAGAGGGCGGCGCGCGCGAGCCCCAGGAGCGCGATGGGAACGAGCAGGAGCGCCCAGGCCGGCAGGCGCTCCAGCGCCCGTTCCAGGCGAAGCAGGGTGGGGCGGCCCCAGGCGATAAGCCCGGCCAGGATCACAGTGTAGACCAGCAGATAGGCCACGAACCAAAGGTGGTTCCAGGTGGGCGTGATCAGGCAGCCATCGGCGTCGCACCAGTTCCCCGACGCCGTCAGATAGCGGCCATAGAAGGCGAGATAGCCCTGAGCAAAGCCCAGTTGCTCGACGATCTCGTAATAGGACTGGGGCGGCACGATGATCAGCATGCCAAAGACCAGCGGCGGCAGGAGCCTGGCCGTGCGCTGTCCCGCCAAGGCCTTGGGCGCCAGCTTGTCGGACATGAAGCGGGTCGCCGCCCCGGAGACCAGGAACAGCAGGGAGAGCCGCCAGGGATTGGTCGCCAGCATCACTGGCTCCAGCCAGGCGCGCGGCTGCGGGCTCTTCACATGCCAGTCCCAGGGCACATAGAACATGCCCACGTGATAGAGGATCAGCAGGAAGAAGGCGCCGATGCGGATCCAGTCCAGATCGTGTCGGCGCGGGCTCGGGTCGCTCATGGCGCAAACTCCATCACAGGGCGATCGGCCCCCTCATCGGGGGATCGCCGGGCTGGCGAAAGGCCTCTGGGACAAGCGGCGGGGCGGCGGGGACGAGCGGCGCGGGCAAGCCTGGCCCGCCGGGCTTCCGAGCGATCCGGCGCGCCGCCAGCTAATCATCGGCTGGGCCGTGGTGATGACCGCCGCCGCCGCCGTCTGTCTGCTCAATGTGCTGGGCTTCACCCAGGGCGGGCGGGGCCAGGTGGTCGAGCACCTCGTCTATGAGGGCTCAAGCTGGCTGGCCATCGCCCTGCTGGCCTGGCTGCCCTGGATGGTGCTTCGCCAGACGGTGAGGTGGCCGTGGGTCGCACGTCTGGTCGCCCATCTGATGGCCGCGCTCGTCTTCTCCGTCCTACACGTGGGGCTGTTCATCCTGTTTCGCGCGGTCGCCTTCGGGGCGCTCGGCCAGTTCTATGACCCGGTGGCGGCCCTGGGCGCGTATCGCTACGAGGTCTGGAAGGATCTCGTGGCCTACGCGATGTTCGCCGGCGGCTATGGGATTGTGGGGCTGCTGGACGCCGCGCGGCCCGTTCAGCCCGCGGCCCCGGCGGCGGCCGGCGATAACCTCTTCGACATTCGCGACGGCGCCCGCCTCGTGCGCGTGCGGCTGGACGAGATCCTGGCGATTAGCAGCGCGGGCAACTACGCGCAGTTCCATCTGCGCGATGGGCGCCGGCCGATGATGCGCAGCTCGCTGGCCGCCCTGGCGGCCGAGCTCGGGCCGCGGGGCTTTGTCCGCACGCACAGGTCCTGGCTGGTCAATGCGCAGGCCGTGCGAGGCCTGACGCCCGAAGGCTCGGGGGATTACGCCGTGGCGCTGGATGCGGGCCAGGTCGCGCCGCTGTCGCGGCGCTATCGGCAGGCTCTGCACCGCTTGAGAGCCCGGGCTGCGTCCTGATCGGGCCGGCGAAGTCCGGGAAAGATCACGCCGAGCTCTGGGTCGAACGTCCGATGCGCGCTATCAATCGCCCATGACCCAGACCCGCCAGATCCATCTCGTCCGCCGTCCCAACGGCAAGCCCGTCGCCGCCGACTTCGCCCTGGTGGAGGTCCCCGTGGCCGACGCCGGAGAGGGCGAAATCCAGGTGAGCGCCCTCATCATGTCGGTCGATCCCTACATGCGGCCGCGCCTCGACGCCGACCAGGCTCTGAACGAACCCCTGCTTGGCGGCGGCATTGGCCGCGTGGTCCAGTCGCGCAATCCCAAGTTCAAGGAAGGCGACCTGGTCCGCCACGGGGCGGGTTTCCGCGAAACCTTCGTTTCAGACGGAAAGGGCGTTTCGCGTCTGCAGCGCGATCCCGACCTGCCGCTCAGCGTCTATATGCACGCCCTGGGCGGCACCGGGATCACGGCCTATGGCGGCTTGCTCGAGACCGGCGCGCTGAAGGACGGGGAGCAGGTCTTCATCTCCACCGCCGCCGGCGCGGTCGGGTCGGTGGCCGCCCAGATCGCAAAGATCAAGGGCTGCTATGTGGTGGGCTCCACCGGCTCGGACGACAAGGCCGCCTGGCTGCGGGACGAGGTCGGCCTCGATGCGGTGATCAACTACAAGACCCAGGATCTGGCCCAGGCGCTCAAGGCCGCCACGCCCAAGGGCATCGACGTCTATTTCGAGAATGTCGGCGGCGCCCACCTGGACGCGGCCCTGCCGCAGATGAATGTGCGCGGCCGCATTCCGGTCTGCGGCATGATCTCGACCTATAATGGCGGCGGCGAAGGGGTGCAGAACCTGTTCAGCCTGATCTATGGCCGCATCCGCATGGAAGGCTTCGTGGCCAGCGACTTCGCCCATCTGAACGTCGCCTTCGTCGCCGACATGACCGAGTGGCTGAAGTCCGGCCAGATCAAGTACCAGGAGACGGTGCTCGACGGCTTCGAGCGGGCGCCCGAGGGGCTGATCGGCCTGTTTGAAGGCGCCAACAGCGGCAAGATGCTGATCCACATCGCCGACTAGGGATCGGTGGGGCGAGGGGGCGGCTCTGGCGTCAGCTGAGCACGCCGCCCTTCTCGTGCTGGAGGCGGTGAGAGACACCCTGCCAGGATAATCCGGGTTCGGGGTCTCAGCGGGCGCGGGGCTCGAGATATTCGCGGCAGCGGTCGGTGAAGCGGGAAATCATCGGGTCGGGGGTGGGCGGCAGAGGGCCCAGCGTCTGCCCGCCATAGCTCAGGCTGATGGGCCGTCCCACGGCGACCTCCAGCAGCAGATCGCGGAAGGCGGGACCTTCGCCCGTGACGCCCGCCGCGTCTGGCGCACTCACGACGGGCAGGCCGACCACCACGTCGCCCGCGCCGATCTGCAGCCGGTCTTCATCGCCGGCGGCGGTGAATTGCGGGCTCTCGACCCTCAGCACGGCGCCGCGGACACAGGTCATGGTCAGCAGCCGCACGGGTGCGTCTGCGCCGACGTGGTCCAGACTGAGGGTGACGCTGTCGGCCTCGCCGCTGGTGGACCAGGACGGCGTGATGTCGCTCATGACATTGGCCGAAAACGGCGCCGGTGCAGGAACCGTCACGGCCGGCCCGGAGGCCGGCGCAGGCCCGGCGTAGTCTGACTTGTCATCACCGCAGCCCGCCAACAGGACCAGGGGAAACGCTGCGGCAAGGGTGACGCAAAGGGCGCGTATCATGGGGGCTCCTCAGCTTGGATCGCGCCGGATGAGCCGCTGCTAAAGCCGCCCCTCGCCATGGCGACAGACGTCCGGCCGCTTGGGGCAGCTCCTAGTCAAACCGAAAAGGCACAGCTGCGTTCCGCCGCCGCGGCAAACCGTGGCCGGAGTCTGGCTGTCCCGACCGGGCGCGGCGCGCCCTCAGGCCGTCTCAATGGGCGGTTGGAAGAGGCCGGCCGGGGAGGCGGTGAAGATCTCCGCCCCGTCCTCGGTGACGCCGATGGAATGCTCGCACTGGGCCGAGAGGGACTTGTCGCGGGTGACCGCCGTCCAGCCGTCGGCCAGCACCTTCACCGCCGGCTTGCCCAGGTTCACCATGGGCTCGATGGTGAAGAACATGCCGGTCTTCAGCACCTCGCCTTGGCCAGGCTGGCCAAAGTGCAGGATGTTCGGCGCGTCGTGGAACACCTTGCCCAGGCCGTGGCCGCAGAAGTCGCGGACCACCGAACAGCGCATGGATTCCACATAGGACTGGATCGCATGGCCGATATCGCCGGTGGTGGCGCCGGGCTTCACCGCGGCGATCCCGCGGGCGATGGACTCATAGGTCACCTCCACCAGCCGCTTGGAGCGGGCCGAGACGGGGCCGACGCCGTACATGCGGCTATGGTCGCCGTGCCAGCCGTCGAGGATGCAGGTGACGTCGATATTGGCGATGTCGCCCTCGCGCAGCACGCGCTCGCCGGGAATGCCGTGGCAGACCACATGATTGACCGAGATGCAGACCGTCTTGGAATAGCCCCGATAGAAGAGGCAGGCGGGCAGGGCGCCATGGTCGAGGATGAACTCGCGAGCCAGGCGGTCCAGCTCATCGGTGACGACGCCGGGCACGACATAGGGGGTCAGCATGTCCAAGCATTCTGCCGCCAGCCGGCCGGCTTTGCGCATGCCTTCGAAACCCTCAGGGCCGTGGGTTCGGATCTGACCGTCGCGGAAATCGGCTTCGAGAACGTCGGTGGTGCTCATGGCGGTGCGAAACTCCCGGTCCGTCTGCGGTCAGCCAGCCGACCTAGGTGGCGGTGCAGGCGAAACGTCTGAATAAGGGCTATGTCGCAATCCTAGCACAAAACTTCAACGCCGCGCAGATCCAGCCGGGGCTGGCGTCGACGCTCACCAGCCAGGCGATGGGGTCGGTCGTGCGGGGCGAGGCGTCTCTAGTCCGCTATTGGCCTCCTGGCGTCGCGACCCCGTAAGTTTACTGAGGCCTGGGCGCCAAGAGGCCAAGCTCAATGGCGCTAGAAATGGCTTGGACCCGGGTTCTAACCCGCAGCCGCGTGCAGGCCTCGGCGATATGGCAGTCGACCGTTCGATGGGAGATGCCGAGGATCACGCCGATGTCGGTTGAGCTTTTGCCGGCTTGAGCCCAGCGCAGGCATTCCAATTGCCGATGGGTTAGCAGGCCCGTTGGATCTGGACTTCGCGCGGCGCGTCCGCGCGACTGGGCGCTGATGTCGCTCAGGAGCAGTTCGCGCGCGTGATCAAATGCGCCAATCAACCCGGCGGCGGTCAGTGTGCTCACTTCAGAGCCAAGACTCTCATAGAGATCTTCGATGGCGCCGACGGCGATGGACACCGCCTTGTTGTCCGCGCAGGCCAGGGCGAGGGCTGGGTCGGCGCCCCCCGCGCATAGAATGAGGGCCATTGCGTCGCAATCGGTCACCTTGGCGAAGGTATGAAACCTTGCCGGTGAGGCCCCGCTGAGTTCGGCCTCGAAGTTCTGGTAGGTCCTCACCGGCAGCCCCATGCCATCGGCGACTTCGGCCGCGCTCAAGCGACGGCGCTGCCGAAGAGTTCGGAGAACACCAGGCAATGTTAGGGCGACATCGGCTTGGGTGGCATAGGGCTCCGCCATCGGGCATCCAAAAAATACAACTTAAGATGATCGGCGGGGGAGTCGTCGACCGCGGCTCACTATTTCGACAACAGGTCTGCTTGTATAGCGACGCTGTGACGGCAAACATTGTTATTCCAGAATAGGGGAGATATGCGCCAAATATTGGCTGAGTTTTGGTCTTATGAGGTCAAGGTGGCTTGCCCTTTCGCGCCGCGGTCGAGAGGGTTTGCTGTTCATCTTCCCGGCCGATGCGCAACCCTAGGCGGCGAAGCGTCGATTTCTTATGGGCAGGCTATGCGACTGCGCGATCCCTATGGCGAGGCGGTGGGGGCCATCCGAACCCAGATCCGGTCGGGCGCCTTGGTGATGGGCGAGCAGCTCACCGCAGCCGACGTTTCGCGAGGCCTCAATCTGAGTCAGACCCCCGTCCGAGAGGCGTTCGCGCGGCTTGCCGGAGAAGGCCTGATCGATGAGCGGCGGGGGGCGGGGTTCTTTGCATGGCGGCTAGATGCGGTGGATCTCGTTGAGCTGTACGATCTGCAAAAGGCCTATCTCCGCACGGCTATAGAGCCCCAGTTTCCACAGGGCCCTGAACGTTGGGGCGCCGTGGCCGAGTTCATAGACCTTCAGGCGCAGGCTGAACCGCTAGCGGCGACCGAGCAGATTTTCCTCCGTCTGGTTCAGGAAGGGCGCAATCTTGCCCTGCAGCGCGCCCACCTGTTGCTAGCTGATCGCTTGGCGCCGCCGCGGCGGGTTGAGTCTGAGGTGCTGGCCGCAGCAACGATGACTGAAGGCTGGCGAGCCCTCAGCGCCTTGCTCCGTGGCGGTGAGCAAAGCGACCTCATAACGTGGATCGACCAGTTTCATGAGCCTCGCCGACAGGCCGCGCCAGAGATCGTAGCGGCCATGCGCAGTCGCGCCCGTGGGGCCGATCTATAGTTGGTCGGCGCCTGGGATATGGTTTGAATGGCCAAGTCTCCGGCGCTCCCCTGGGTCGGCCGCACTTCAGCGGTGGAAACCAAAACGGGAGATATCCATGACCTCCACCAAGTTTCGAGTGATCAGCCTGGGAGACGCGTGTGTCCTCACCCGCGGCTCGATCGGTGAGAATGTCGAGCTTGATGCTCGGCCGCAGCCCTAAAGGGCAGGGGACGGCGCTGTCTGACGGCGCCGTCCCGTCGGCCAAGGTTTCCTACGGCCTTGCTGGTCAGGTCCATGCCGCCATCAGGGGCGATGACCTCCTGCTGCTGAGCATCGCGTCGGGCCAGTACTTCTGCGTACCCGCCGCAGGCGCTGGTCTGCGCCTCAAGGATGGGAGCAATGAAGTGGCGATCCAGGATCAAGATCTTGCTGAGGTTCTGGTCAGTGGTGGCTTCATCGAAGCCTTGAGCACCCCTTCGCCGCGTCCACCCTCGCCCGGGCATGTGAGGCGGGACGCCCAGCTCTCGCCCTATCGCCTCGACCCTTGGGCCACCGTTCGGCTGACTGCAGCCGCGACGATCAGCGCGGCGGTAGGGTTCCACGGTCGATCCTTCGCCCAGTTGGTGGCCGCCGCCGGCGCCCGGTCAGGTCTGGGGCATACCGATCTCGCCCTGTCTGAGAAGGCGGCCGGCCGATTCCTAGCGGCCCTGCCATGGGTCCCAAGCCAGGGCGATTGCCTCTACCGGTCGTTTGTTCTGCATGCGCTCCTGAGCCGTGAGGGGCTGAACGCGGCCTGGGTCTTTGGTGTGCAAACCTGGCCTTTCGAAGCTCACTGCTGGCTGCAGGTCGAGGACGTGGTGCTTGATGACACCTGCGACCATGTCAGCGGCTTCACGCCAATCTTGGTGGTTTAAGGTGAGCGGGTTCGTCCTGGCCTTGAGCCGTCCTGGTGAGACGCCCGCCTGGCTCCTGGCGTTGCGTCTTGGTCCTGGGCCGGGATGGGCTCACCAGATGATCGCAGACGGCGTCGATGTGTTTGTCCAGCCGGGGCCGGCCCAATGCGCCGTCTTTGTTCACGGGCTCGATCTCTTGTTCGGCGAGATCAGGGTGGGTGGATCTGATCGTCCAGACAGCCTGTTCGACCACACCTGGGAGAGCCCGCTTCCCCAGGCGCGCTCCATGATGAGGCGCGCCTGGGGAGGCTACGTGCATGTGCGGCTGGCCGACCAGGCCCGTCCTCTGTCGATCTTTCGTTCGCCCTCTGGCGACATGGAGGCCGTGACCTGGCGGCGTGATGGGGTGGGCCTGGTCGCCTCCACCTTGCCAGACTGGTTGACGCCGGCCTTGCCTGAGGACCTCGCCATTGATTGGCGACAGGTTGCTGGCGTGCTTAGCAATCCGACCCAACATACCGCCGCGGTATGTCTGAGAGGCTTGCAGAGCATCTCTCCGGGCGGGCTGTGGGTGGAGGGCGTTCGCCATCAGGTCTGGACGCCGACTGAGTTCATCGAGAAGGACCGACCACGCGGGGTCGATTGGGCGCCTGAGCTCTTGGCGACAGTCGATCAGGTTGTGAGGGTCTCGTCGCACAGCCGAGCCCTGATTGAGATATCAGGCGGCTTGGACTCAGCCATTGTGGTTGGCGCGCTGGCGGCCTGCGGCGGAGAGATCACCTGCGGCCTCAACTACTATGGCGGTGAGCGCCAGGGGGATGAACGTCCCTATGCCCGCGCCGTCGCCCGTCGATGGGGCCTCGACCTGACTGAGGTGCAAAAGCCTCTGCAACCCTTAGATCTAGATGCGCTAGCCGAGCTCTCGAGCGATCTTCGGCCCGCGCTCAACAGCTTCGATCATGTCCATGATGACCACGTGGCGGCTGTGTGTCAGGCCTACGATGTGGAGGTCATTCTAACCGGGCAAGGGGGCGACAATGTCTTCTTCCAAACACCGACACCCCTGATCGCGGCCGATCATCTCGGGCGCGTTTCCGTCAGCGAGCTGCTCAATCTTGCGCGGTGGCAGGGGCGGTCGATCTGGGGCCTCGTCGGCGAGGCCAGCCGGGCGCGGTGGGGCGGTCCGACCGCCGTGCGGGCGCCGCCCTTTCTGACAGCAAAGGCGCATGAGCTGGCCGTCCAGGGCCCGGTCCATCCTTGGCTTTGCGACCTGGAGCATGTGGGACCCGCCAAATATCTGCAGATCGCCAGCCTCGCCAACGCCCTCATCGTCCATGGTCGGAGTCGTCGTGGTCAGGCTGCGCGGCTGAGGCATCCCTTGCTGGCCCAGCCCCTTGTTGAACTCTGTATGGCGATTCCGGCCGTGGACTTAACGTTGGGCGGCATCGACAGGGGGCTTGCACGCCAAGTCTTTGCGCACCGCATCCCTGAGCAGGTCGCCCGAAGGCGGACCAAGGGCAGGCTATCAGCCCACTATGGCCGGACGATCGCGCTTAGCCTGCCAGACATTGTCCCGTTACTGCTTGAGGGGCGCCTCGCCGCTATGGGGCTCCTTCAGGCCGAACCGCTGAAGGATCGGCTGAGTGTCGAACACCTCATCTGGCATGGAGGCTACGGGGACATCGTCAATCTCATCACGACAGAGCTTTGGGTCCGGGCGTGGGAGCGGCGAATGGCGTCCTCGTAGGCCTCGCTCCCCTATCTGAGCGCCGCCCAGAGTCCTGCCGGACCGAAGCTTGCCTACGGCGTGACCTCCCCCGTCACTGACCTTCGCGAGGTCCTGGTCGAAGTTGAACGGGCGCGCGGCGCTGTTGCGGCGACCAAGATCGAAGCCGCAAACTGGGCGGCCTCGAAAAGGAAACCTCCGAAGCCGAGCCTTGGTGGTCATCGACAGAGGGCTGATTGGAGCCAAGCCAACGTGTGGGACGTCACCGCTCGGCGATTAGCTGGGCTGGCGATGATGTGCCCCTCGCCATAAGCGGTCAGGAGCTGGGCGTCTTTTCCTAATCGATAGAGGGCCGAGAACATCTCCTGGGCTTGGGAGAGGCGCACGAAATCCCCATCGCCATGGATCAAGAGAACCGGAGCGGTGATCTGATCAGCAAAGAACACGGGACTGTTTCGCACATAGACGCTGGGGTCCTCCCAGGGGGAGCGGCCGAGCTGTCCTTGGCCGAGCTCAGACCACCCATAGTTGGGGTTCAGCTCAAGCCCGTCGCGGGGAAGAACCTCGTGATGGGGATCAAAGGCGCCGCGCATGGAGGCGAGGTTGGATGGCGCGGCTGAGGCGACGACGGCGCGAAACCTTGGACTTTGCGTGGCCGCCATCAGGGCGCTGTAACCTCCGAAACTCTGCCCCAGAATCCCAAGACGGTGGGTGTCGGCCCCGCTCTCGGCTGGAACGAGGTCCACGGCGGCAAGGATCTGAGCCGCCAATTCCTCGCCCGGCTCTTGCCCAGGCGCCCGGGGCAGGCTCGGGATGAGCACAGCAAAGCCAGCGGCGGCCAGCAGCTGGGGATTGGCGCTGTATCGGCCTATGCCGCGGCCAAGAGGATCTGGCGCGGTTGGATAGCTCGCCCCGGGATATGGGATCACCACCAAGGGCGGCTCCCCTCCCTCGCAGGCCGAACGTTTGAGCGCCTGGCCTGGGGGTAGAATGAGCCAATGGCGCACCGGCGCTCCATTGGGATCGAGGCCATGAATGGCTTCGGCCTTAGCAAAGTCGACGTGTTCAAAGGCTTGGTTGAGCCGCACGGCTTCGGCGCGGGTTTGGTCGAACCACTGGAGGCGCAAGGTCAGGGTTTGGGAGGGCGCGCGCCAGATCTCTGCAAGCCCCGCCTCGCTTACCGCGCGCGCTGTCACCTCGTCCGGTGCGGCGAGGGAGGTGAAGCGCTTGCCCATGAGGCTGCGCAAAACCGTCCTGGCTGGGCCATCGGAAGTGACAAACCAAGCCCCCTCAGGCAGCTGGTTCACCCGATGGCGGTTTGACAGACCCAGCCCAGGAGGCGGCGCCATGGCCAGGATGCGCGCGCCGCTGCGAGATGGAGGGCCGCTGGGCCCGATCTGATAGGCCTCATCGCCGGCCCGAACCAGGACGGCGCCTCCGGGGGCTGATCGCACGATGGGGTCGGGGGCTGAAGGTAGGCTTGCGGTGATGTTCTGAGGCCCAGACGCCGAGATCATCCACCAATCTGCCCGTCCGCCTTGGGCGGGTTCGGCCAGCACGAGGGGTGTGTCTTGCAGCCAAGCGGCTCGCGGAATGGCGTAACCCTCGCTCGTGCGCCCGACCACGGCCCGCAGCCCGCTCAGGGGCACAGGCGAAACCTTGTCCCAGGATAGGCGAAGATAGGTCGCTGGCGTGGGCCCCGATCTGCCGCGCTGCCCATGGACGAGCACCTCAGGACGGTTGGCGGCCCAAGCGATCAGATGGGTGTCGAGGTGGCAATCTGCGCAGGGCGTCGAGGTTGCGCCGCTGTCTAGGTCAACCATGACTAGGTTGCGCCTTCGCGAGGCGCTCGCGACCCTGAGCAGCTGGTCAGGCGGCGCCTGGAGGTCCTCGCCTAAGGCCATCACCGCGGCGAACCGGCCGTCAGGGGAAATCTCGAGGTCATAGACATCGGCCGCCAGCAAATCTGTCTGTTCGCCTGGGGCCAGATCGACCTGAACGAGCCGCCCTTGGGGCGCCTTGGGGCGGAGGGAAAGGTAGCGACCGCTGCCAACCAGGTTGATCGCCGGCGTCCAACCGGCTTCGGCTCGGGCCCAAAGGTCGCCCAGCGCCTGGCGCATCTCCCCGCCAATGCGCAACCGCAGGGGCGCCAAATGGTCGCCGCGCGCCGCTATCAATAGCTGAGACTCCGACCGCCAGACGATGGTCTGACCCAATAGGCCAAGTTCTGGGGCCAACCCCAGCCACGTCACCTCGCCGCTCAGAAGGTCACAGACTCCTGCCTCCCAGACCTGGCCGTGGAGACGCAACACGACCAGCTGATCGCCGCTTGGGGAAAATGGACCCGCGACCAAGCCATCGCCTGGAGCAGGCGCCCCGAGGAGTTCTGGCGCTCCAGGGTTCAAGCGGTCGAGGCTGTAGACGTGGCTGCGCCGGTAGCCCGAGTAGACATCCTGGTTGAAGGGGCCAGCCTGAGTTTGGGGGCCGAGGCGCTCGAACACGAAGTGCCGACCATTTGGGCTAAAGCCCATCTGGCCAAACTCTTCGGCCCTTAGGAGATCATCGATTGTGAAGGGCCTGCCCCAGGCCGGCGCGGCGAGCGCCACGCAGACGAGGGCCAGGCCCAGGCGGGCCAAACGCATGGAGATTGGCCCGTCACCAGCGACGGGTGAGCTGAAGCGCGACCGTGCGCCCCAACGGACTTGCATTGGCCGGGTCGTAGCCGACGCCTAGGGGGGAATCGTAGAAGGGGGGATCCTCATTGAAGAGGTTCTGCACCGAGAGCGCGACCTCTACGCCGTCAAGCCCATCAGGTCCGCTCGGCGACCATCGCGCCTGGGCGTCGATTGGCGTCCAGGCCTCGATCTTGGCGCCCGTTTCGCTGCGGTAGCTGTCGACATAGTTGAAGGTGGCGCTCAGGGCGAAGGCGCCCTTGGTCCAGCCGCCGGTTAGGCGACCGCGCAGGTCGACCGGCTGATTGGCGGTGTCGACCAACTGGACGGGCTGGGCGGTCGGCGTGAAGCGCCGCACATAGTCGGCCAGGTAGCTGATCGATCCATCAAGGGTGAACTGGTGCTCTCCCATCGCCCAGCGATAGCTGGCCTGTAGGTCCAGGCCGCGGACGACGACCTCGCCGGTATTGACGAAGCGGGCGTCGATGAGGGCGCGGTAGGCCTCCGGCGGGAAGAGGCCAATGTTCGAAGAGGTGGAGATCGCCATCACCGCCTTGACCCGCTCGACATCTTCGGGCTGCGAGGGATCAAGTCGCTCGACGAAGGGCCCATAGGCGCTGTTGGTGAGAGCGTTGGGAATGTCAGCCAAAACGGGTTGGCCAATCTGATCTTGGAACGCGATGTCAAACCAGCTGGCCGAGAGCGCAAGTCCTGGCAGGCTGTCGGGGCGATAGTCGAATCCGAAGCTCCAGGTCACCGCGGTCTCGGGCTCCAGATCGAGATTGCCGCCGGTCTGGACCAGGGCCAGGGTCTGGCTGGCCCCGGAGCCCACGAGCACGGGCGAGGCGTTCTGCAGTTGATAAAGCTCGGGCATGTTCGGCGCGCGAAATGAGGTGCCGTAGCTCCCGCGCACCTGCAGGCTAGGGATTGGCTTCCACAGGAGGCCGAGTTTGGGGTTGGTGGTTTGGCCAAAGTCCCCGTAGCGCTCAGTCCGGGCGGCCATCGATAGCTCAAGGCTATTGATGAGCGGGATCTGATGGGCTGCGCCAAGGAGTGGGGCCCGCAGTTCGAGGAAGGCGGCCTCAATGGAGCGGGTGAAGGTGGTTCCACCGCTCTTCACCGGGATCGGCCCAGACACCAGGCTCGTGGTCTGCGGCTTGAACCGCTCCTGTCGGGCCTGAACGCCGAGCGCGGCCTTCAAGGACCCGGCGGGCAGGTCCCAAAGCGGCCCGTCAGCCTTGGCGTCGAACGTCGTCACCGTGCTCAGGGCTTTACCGCGGGTATAGCCCGAGCCAATATGGGCCAGCACCGCTGGGCCATTGGCGGAGCCATCCCCAAAGGGATTGAAGTAGCCCTGGGTCGCTGGCGAATAGGCGGTCCGCGGGTCGTCAGCGATGGCGCCGACCGCTTCATTGACGAAGTGGCTATTGATGAGCCGCTCGGTGTCGCGACGGCCAATCTCCATGGCGCTGGCGCCATAGATGTCAGCGCGCCAGCCCTTGGGAAGGTCGATCTCCAACCCGGCGGCCAGACCAATGCTCTCAGCTCGACCGTCGCTAAGCGAAGGCCCGACTTCATCGGAAAAGGCGTAGCCCACAGTGTGGGAGGTCGACCCGTTGGGCGAGACGAAGAAGGGGTTGTTCTGATTGACCGTGAAGACCGACACCGGCGCTGGCCGTGCGATCGTGTTGTCTCGGCGATTGTAGCGAGCCTCTCCCAGGAACTGGACGCGCGAACCAAGCTCTTGAGACAGGGAGAGATAGAGGTTGTGGCGCGTCTCCTCGGGGAGGGTGTCGCCGCCCAGGCGCTGGTTTTCCAGATTGGGGGCCCCGACGATAAAGTCCTGCGGCCGCAGGCCCACCCCGTTTTGGCCGGGCGGCACAGACCACCCCACCCGGTAGGCGCCGGCCGCTGCGTCAAACACCAGCAGATTGGCCGGGTGACTGTAGAAGGTCCGCCGGTCTGTGCCGCCGAGGCTGCGCAGATCGCTCGTCGCAGTGACCTCGCGCTCCTCGGCGCGGAGCCCCCAGCGCCGTCCATACTCATAGGCCGCCACCAGGTCGCCGCTATCCCAGGAGAGCCCATGGGCGTGGCTGGCCTGCAGCTCCTCAGCGCCGCCTTCGGTGGCCAGGCCCATTCGCAAGCGGCTCTCAGGGGCCTCTAGACGTCTCTTCAGGTGCACATTGACCACGCCGCCGATGGCGTCGGAGCCATAGAGGGCTGAGGCGCCGTCCAGGAGGACATCGACCCTATCGACGATGGCGGTGGGAAGGGCTGAGACGTCAGCGAAATCCCCCTTGGTGCCAACACCTCCCATTCGACGACCATTGACCAGGACGAGAGTGGCCGAGGCGCCCAGACCACGAAGATTGACGCCTGTCGCGGCGAGGTCATTTGTGCTGCGGCCGTCGGAGCCGATCAGGGCGCTGGCTGGCGATCCAGAGCCGCTGAAATTCTGAGGCAGGGCGCTCAGGGCGTCAGCGAGCGAGCCATGGCCGGCGCGGTCGATCGCGGTCCGATCGAACTGCAGAAGCGGCGATGTCGGCGCCTCCTGGCCGCGAATGAGACTCCCGGTGATCACCAACTCTTCCACCATCGGAGGGGCCGCCTGCTCTGGGACGAGGGCGGGCGCCGCGGCCATAGGCGACGGTCCCGCGCTAGGTCTCAGGGCGCGCGCGCCTTGGGATGGCTTCGCCTCTTGGATTACAAAAACGCCGGGCGCGCTTTGCCGCGCGGTCAGCCCCGAGCCCGCTAAGAGCTGCGCTAGGGCCGCCTGAGCATCCAGCGGCCGACTGAGGCCGGGGCTCGTACGCCCCGCCACCGCCGCCGGCTCGTAGAGAAGCTGTTGCCCAGACTGCTCCGCATAGGCCTCCAAGGCCGCGGCTAGTCCCCCAGCCGGGATCTGAAAGGCGGCCGCCGCATTCGCGGCCAGACCAGATGTGAGCGCGCAGAGCGCAGCTGCGGCGAGGAAACGGGTTCTTGCGTTCAACACTTAAAATGCCCCTCCAGGATCCCCTACCTCGGCGCCAGCTATGATTGCGGCTGTCCCGAGCTGAGGGCCTATGGGGAGAGACGACGTGGGCGCCTGGACGCCCTAAGCACGTCGGAAAAAAAGTTGAGGCGCCAGCTCAACGGCTGGCGCGCAGAAGGATCTGCTTGTCGTCTCGTGCGGCGACCTCCAACCCAAAGAGATCAGTAATTGCTGCGATGAAGGCGTCGCTGTCGCCACTGTCAAACTGGCCGCTCACCCGCGCCTCATTCAAGCTGGCTTCGGTTAGCCGGATTTGGGCGGGGCTGTAGCGGTTCACCTCGGCGATCGCCGCGCCGAGGGGAAGGTTGCGAAACACCAGTCGGCCGTTGGTCCAGGACGTGGCGAGTTTGACGTCAACGTCCTGCACCTCGCCCTCCTTGGCTCCAACCTTGATCTGCTGCCCTGGCTTAAGGTCCCAGGTCTGGCTCGCACCGGCGACGCGCACGCGGCCTTCGGCCAAGGTCACGATGGAAAGATCTGCGGCGCGCCGAACATCGAACTGCGTCCCGAGCGCGTGAACCTCGGCGGCGCCGGCGCGCACCTTGAACGGCCGGCTGGGATCGGGGGCGACTTCAAAATAGGCGCGCCCCTGTTCCAGGGTCACCCTGCGCGCGCTGTCATGATAGCGAACCCGGACACGGCTTTGGGTGTCGATACGGATCCGCGAGCCATCGCTAAGCCGCACCAATCGCTGCTCGCCCACACTGGTGTCGTAGGACTGGCCCACTAGTGAGGGCCAAGCCACCGCGAGTCCGGCAGCGAGCGCGACAACAAGCGCAAGCGCGGCAAGGCTGCGGCCTGACCTGAGCGTGTGCCCTGGCTGGGCGCGAGGTTTGCGGTTTAGGGCGTCCTGCTCGGCTTGGCGGATGTCTTCGTCATGGCGGAGCTTGCCGGCGCGCACCCAGAACGCCTCGATCTCTGCATAGGCGCCGGCATGGCGCTCGTCTCGACGCCAGTCGCGAAAGGCGCGCAGGGTGTCGGTGGAAATGGTGGTGTTATTCAGACGCGCATACCAGCCCGCCGCCTCGTCGCGGATGCGCTTTTCATCCTGGGCTGTGTCAGACATGACGTCACTCGCGAGCGCGGCGCCGAGGAGCGCCAAGAGACGGTTCGCCCCAACGTCAGGGATCAGCCGAACCTGGGGCTAGCCTGTGCGGTCGAGCGCAGGCGGGACTTGAACTTATAACTCGTCGTGGTTGCGGGAGCGAGGGGCAGCGGGCCCGCCTCGGAGGGTGGCGCAGAACCCCGCATCGGCGCCAACGCGCATGGCGCCCCCTCGTTAGATCCCGAAACCACAATCCCAGGGCGGCCACGCTTTTTCAACAGGTTGCTCAGCGCGGCTGATTGACCTGAATGTTCCCCATATGTTCACGATCACTCCATGAAGCCAGTTCGACCTTCTCCTCCTGCTCGATGACCTTCTTTCGGCCGGAGATCTCCAAGTGGACCCTGGCGGCTTGTGAAGCGGAGGACCTGACTCTCGTGCCGCTCTGCCGGTTTTGCCGGAGGTGGGTCGCGGTGGTTTGGTCTCGCGTACCGACCGAGCTGAAGGACGACACGATTGCCGAAGCTGTGTCGCGCGGCGCCTTCCGGTGTCGCCGATGCAAGGCTGTGAGCGGGACGCTTACGGTTACCGGCCCGACACCGTATGGACCCAAGACTGTATGGTCCACCGACGGCCCGAAGGATACCTGATGCGCACGCTCCTCGCCTTGTTGGCCCTCACCGCCTGCGCGCCTGCTTCGGCTGAAGTCGTGGACGGCGCCCGGATCTACATCACCGACGGCGACACGATCCGGCTACCCAACGGTGACCGGGTGCGCCTGGCTGGCATCGATACGGCCGAAATGCCGCCCCGGGCGGCCTGCGACCGGGAGGTGAAGCTGGCCCTAGAGGCCAAGGCCCGGCTCCACGCGCTCGTCCGCGGCGCCGGCGAGGTGACGCTGCGCCGACCGCCAGGCGAGCGCGACGCTGACCGGTACGGCCGGCTCCTGCGCGATGTGCTGGTGGACGGTCAGGACGTCGGCGCGATCCTGGTAGAGGAGGGCTTGGCGCAGGTCTGGCAGGGGCGAAAGGCCGAATGGTGCGGGGAGAGGTGACATCTCAGGCGCCGCCAAGGAGGGCGGCGGCGGCCAGGGCGAAAACGATCAACGGGATCGCGATCACGCCCAGGCCAGTCGCATGCGCCTTGAACCACCCCCCTAGCTCGACAGACAGGGAGTTTTTTGGCGGCTCGGAGGAAGGTGGATCTCTCATACGAAGATCGTATATAAAATACACATTGTCGCCTAGCAAAAAATGTATCATATATACGGCATGAAGAATGGGCGCCTGGAAGCTGCGCATCGCTTGAAGGATGCGCGCGTGGCTCGCGGTTATGCGAGCGCTGCGGAGGCCGCAGAGGCGTTTGGCTGGAACCGCAACACCTACGCCTCAAATGAAAACGGCAACGCGCCTTACTCCTTTCGGAGCGCGCGGCGTTATGGCGAGGCCTTCGGCGTCAGCGCCGCCTGGCTATATGAGGGCCTAGGCACGCCAGAATCGGACGTGGCCGAGACGCCGACAGAGGCGACAGAGCGCCTCGTACCGATCGTCGGTCGCGTTGGCGCCGATCCGGAAGGCGTCGTGCTCTTTGCCACGGGTCAGACCGCCGGAGACCTGGCGCCGATCCCGCCCGGGGGCACCTCACGCGCGGTCGCTCTGCAGGTCGTAGGGCACTCGATGACCGGGCTCGCGGACAATGGTGGCCTGATCTATTTCGAGGATCAGCGCACCCCGCCTAGCGAAGACATGCTCGGCCATGTGGTGGTTGTGGAGATCGACACCGAAGAGGTTCTGGTCAAGCGCCTCCTTCGTGGTTCACGCAAGGGACGCTACGACTTGGAGAGCGTTGTTGGCCCCGTGCGGCACGACTGCAAGGTTCGGTGGGCGGCCCACATCACTGCGATTGTCCCGCCCTACCAGGCCCGACGCATCATCCGCTCTACCGCGGCGTAGACGAAGATGAGGCGGAGCAGCCTAACTCCGGCCACTACGTCGGAGGAGGATCACTCGTGCGGCTCGCGGGTCAGGCCCAGTGGCGCAGCGCGGCCTGCGTCAGGACCGCGACAGCGAGAGCCCAGGCGAAGCTGAGCAGGGTGCCGAGGATCACGTACTCGGTATGGGCGCGAAGGTGCGTCTGGTTGACGTCGCTGAAGCGCAGGATGGATTTGGCGGTCAGCAGCAGGCCGACGCCCTCGGGCTGGCCGATCAGGACCAGCAGTAGGATCAGGGCGCGTTCCAGCCAGCCGATGTACTGGCCCGCCTTCGGCAGGCCGCCGGCGCCGCTGTAAGCGGCGTAGCCGGCCATGGCCTTGCCGATCAGATGGCCGCCGGCCGGCACGGCCAGAATGAGGCCAGACAGCAGGGCGAGGGCGCCGAAGTAGATCGACTGGTGGGCGGCCGGAAGCTGACCCCAGGCGCCCTCAGCGAAGGTGTGCGGGAACAGCGCTGTGGCGGCCATGATGGCGGCGAGGTGGACGGCCTGATCGATGATGAACGGCCATACCGTGTCCTTCAGCAAGAAGGTCTTGATGATATCCATGACCAAATGGCTGACCACGATGATGGCCAGCACTGGCAACCTGAAACCGCCGAGGGCGGCCATGGTCATCAGGGCCACCAGGACGATGTGGAGAGCCATGCCCCACCACCGCCTTTTGCGCGCGATGATCCAGTCCGTCTGCAGAACGAAGTCCGCGGCGAGATGGGCGGCGAGCAGAGCGAGGAGGGTCTCGAGCATCAGGCGGCTGTCCCGCAGAGACCTTGTATTCGAAGAAACAAGCTTTTTAGCTTGTATTCATAGAAACAAGCGTTTTGGCTTGTACCGGTCATCCCGCCGCCCCGACCCGCTTGGTCCAGTCGAGCCCCTCCACCCAGGCGACCGCCTCGGCCAGCACGCGATAGTCGGAGCTGACCAGGGCGTCGCTGATCCCCTGCTGAGTCATGCCGAGATTCCGCGCCATCTCGACCTGGGTCATTCCGCGCGGGTCCAGCGCTAGGCTGGCGATCAGCGCTTGCTTGGGCTTCCAGCGAGCGGCGACCGCACCGCTCACCGCCAGCAGCGCATCCAGTGCAGCCATGGTCTCAGACGCGTCGCCGGTATCGGCCGCAAGAAGCCGCCAGGGCTCCATCCCGTCCAGCTTCCGGCCGGACCGGACGAAGGCGGCCCCGGTCGAAAGCGAGACCTGGCGTTCCACGTGCCCCGGCCCCAGGCCAACGGCGATCCGCGTGTCGGTCTGCGGCTTCATCGCCCTCAGCCGGGCGCGCAGATAAAGGGCCACGCGCAGGAACATCCGTGGGTCGTCCAGGGCCAGTTGCCAGGCGTCGCCGCGGAAGAACTCCGGGCCGCCGACAACCAGGCCCTCGCGCCACTCCGCCACCGCGCGGGCGGCGTCGTCCATCGTGCGACGCACCTCACCCACCAGGTCCGGTGACATCTCGGTCGACTGGATCAGGTCGCCGGTAAGCACCGCATAGATCGCTGTCTTGGCCATCAGAGCCTGGGTCCTTCCGCTTCCCGCGTGCAGCGGAATGTCTCGCGCGTCTGGGGAGGCCCATCCGGACCCATCCGCCGCGTCATCATGCCGTCAAAGCGGTTGATCTCGGCGCGCCATTCGGCGGCCGGTCTGTCCGAACCGAAGCGGACCGTATAGGCCTGATCGGCCACGGTTAGCGATCCCGTGGGCGTCCCGGCGCCGTTGACCCATTTGATGTCGCGCGAGCCGGTGTCGAGTACGAGGATCATGGGCGTCCCGGCCGAGGCGTCCGCCACCGTCGACGTCGACACGCAGCTCAGCTGGACCCGGGTCGGCGGATCGAGCGCGTCGAGCCGATCGCAGCCGGTCATGACGACCGCCGCGCCCGCCAGAACGGCTAAGCGCCCACACCTCGCGGCTCGATTTTTCCAGCGCCCCATTCCGCGACCCTAGCCCTTCGCCGCTACGGCGAAAACCGGCAAGCCAAACCGCTCAGCGGCGCTGATCGGCCTGGCCCCGCCTCCATTTCGAGGGAAACTAGATTTGTCCCAAAAGGCGGAATCTGAGTTGTGAGCTGACCTTGCAAGCGTCGGAGGAACACGGGACATTACAGAGGTGAAGACGAGCCTAGACCATCTCCCGGAGGCCAAGCGGCGCGAGCTTGCGCGCGTCGTAGAAATCTTGTTCGCCGAGTTTGAGGACGCCCTCGTGGGCAAGAACGCCCCGCATCGAAAGCAGGGGCGGATTTTGAAGGTGATCCTGTTCGGCTCGCATGCGCGGGGCGATTGGGTGGACGATCCAGTCGGCGGCTATACCTCTGACTACGATCTTCTCGTGGTCGTAAACCACGAAGAGCTCACCGAAACCCTGGAGTACTGGGCCAAGGCTGAAGACCATCTGGTGCGGGACTACAACATCACGCGCCAACTTACGGCGCCAGCCAATTTCATCGTTCACTCGCTCTGCGATGTGAACAAGCGCCTCAAGAAGGGCCGCCCGTTCTTCGTCGACATCGTCCGCGACGGCGTCGCGCTCTATGAGGCGCCTGACCAGCCCTTCGCGCGCTCCGAGCCGCTCTCGCCAGCTGAGGCGCTGAAGGAGGCGGAAGAGCACTTCGCGCATTGGTTCAATACCGCCGCTGACTTTCAAAAGGGGGCAAGCCAACAAGCTGAGGCGGGGCGCCGGAACCTTGCAGCATTTCTCTTTCATCAAACTGCTGAGCGCCTCTATCACTGTGTCCTGCTGGTTCTGACGCTCTACAGCCCAAAGTCCCACAAGCTGAACTTTCTGCGGTCCCAGGCCGAGCGACTGGCGCCGGAATTGATCGATGCCTGGCCGAGGGAGACCAAGTTCGAGCAGCGGTGCTTTGAGCTCCTGCGCCGGGCCTATGTGGATGCCCGCTATTCGCCCCACTACAAGATCAGCCCCGAGGAGCTCGCCTGGATCTCGGAACGGATCGCCGTGCTTGAGGATCTGGTGGCCAAGGCCTGCCAAGCCAGACTGGAGGCAATGCGCCAGAATGTGGCGCAAGTCGCCGACTGAGCGCGCAACGGGGGCTGTGATGCAGCTTGAGCCTGATTGGCCTCGACTCTAAAACCCAGTCGTCGGGCGCCGTAACGCAAGCGGTGGTTCTTGAGCCGGGGGACAGGGTGAAACCCTGTCGGCAGCGAGCCTTCGCCAGATAGCGGGCCTCTTCTTGTACGAGGTTTCCAACGCCCGACCCCCATGCTGACGCACGTTCTGCTTGCGCCGTGACTCCCAATGATCAAAGATTCCCCTGCTGGCGCTGCAGCGTCAGCAGGGGCGTGGAAACCCCTGTGCA
>Ga0207884_1000372_pt1 | contig 29124 bp, 25 predicted proteins | sample MalvirmetaMSP144_FD_184236 | JGI IMG/M metagenome (GOLD analysis project Ga0207884, IMG submission 184236) | Marine viral communities from the Deep Pacific Ocean - MSP-144 (SPAdes) | ecosystem: Environmental > Aquatic > Marine > Oceanic | place: Pacific Ocean | collected 2011-07-08 | reverse complement strand
GTATTCTGGATCACATTCGTCGTGGCACATTGAAGCTGGATAAACTTGAAGCATTAGTGCTTGATGAAGCTGATGAAATGCTGCGTATGGGCTTTATTGATGATGTAGAAACCATCCTTAAAGAAACACCGGAAAAACGTCAGGTAGCTTTATTCTCCGCCACCATGCCCGGACCTATTCACCGTGTTGCACAGAAATATCTGAAAGATCCAGTGGATGTTCGCATTCAATCCAAAACATCGACAGTCACCACCATTAACCAGCGTTACTGGCAAGTAACCGGTATGCACAAACTGGATGCATTAACCCGCATTCTGGAAGTCGAAGACTTTGATGGCATGATCATCTTCGTGCGCACCAAAAACGCTACTGTTGAGCTGGCTGAAAAGCTGGAAGCTCGTGGTTATTCCGCTTCGGCGATTAACGGCGATATGAATCAGGCATTGCGTGAAAAAACCATCGAACGTATGAAAAAAGGCAGTATCGATATTCTGATTGCCACCGACGTTGCTGCACGTGGTCTGGATATTGAACGCATGAGCCATGTGGTCAACTACGATATTCCTTACGATACTGAATCCTACGTGCATCGTATTGGTCGTACCGGCCGTGCTGGTCGTAAAGGTGAGGCCATTCTGTTTGTCTCCCCTCGCGAAACACGCATGTTAAGTGCCATCGAGAAAGCCACGCGACAGGTGATTACCAAAATGCAATTGCCGAGCAGCGAAGATATTGCTGATCGCCGTGTATTGCAATTTATGGAACAACTCAGTGAAACCATTGAGGCACAGGAACTGGCTTATTTCGAGACCTTAATCAGTCAATATCAACAGGAACATAATGCTGATCCGATTGAAATTGCTGCTGCATTAGCTTTTTTGGTACAGAAAGACCGTCCGTTAAAACCGGTTAAACATGTTACACAGCGACCAGCTCGTGAAGAACGCGAACGCGGACCTCGTCAGGATCGTGGTGAACGTCCAGCCCGTGGCAGCCGTGAAGACCGTCCACCTAGAGAAAAACGGGCTCCACGTCCTCATCCAAACGAGCCGGATATGGATACTTATCGTGTTGAAGTCGGTCGTGCAGACAAAATTGAACCACGTAATCTGGTAGGCGCAATTGCTAATGAGTCAGGTATCGAAAGTCAATTTATCGGTCGTATTACCATTAATGAGGATCATAGTCTGATTGACCTGCCACAAGGTATGCCAAAAGATATGTTCCAGCAAATACGCAAGGTTTGGGTCAATAACAAACAACTGAATATGAGCCTGGCCACTGATGAAGCTGTTGCGGAAAGTGTTGCAGCCCGGCCTTCACGCCGTAACTTCAGTAAAGATCGTAAAGATGGTCCTAAAAGTAAACCCGCTAAGAAGTTTAAGAAAAGTTAAAACTTAATTAGTACACTCAATAAAAAGTCACTGTTGCCAGTGACTTTTTTTTTGAGCATGCCACAATAGCGTTCATGCTGAATATCATCTGGGTCGCCTTTTTTCTGATTGCCTTTGCAGTGGCTTTATTTAAGCTGCTGGTGTTAGGCGACACCGAAATTTTCAACCAGATCATGCAGGCAATGTTTGCCCTATCCAAAACAGCTTTTGAAATTGCACTTGGCCTGACCGGTATTCTTGCCCTGTGGTTGGGTATTATGAAAATTGGCGAGCGCAGTGGCTTTGTCGAATTATTGACACGAGGATTATCCCCGCTTTTCACCCGGCTGATGCCAGAGGTACCGAAGAATCATCCGGCACTGGGAGCGATGGTGATGAATATATCAGCCAATGCGCTTGGGCTTGATAATGCAGCGACCCCATTGGGTATTAAAGCAATGCAGGAACTGCAAAAGCTTAATCCGTTAAAAGATACCGCCAGTAACGCACAGATCCTGTTTCTGGTGATTAACACCTCTGCGGTTACATTATTTCCGGTCACTATTTTTACCTATCGTGCGCAAATGGGCGCTGCCAACCCAACAGACGTTTTTATCCCGTTGTTAATTGCCACTTATTTTTCCACCTTGATTGGTTTAATCACTGTGGCCGCAGTACAGAAAATAAACCTTCTGGATCGTGTTGTGTTGATGTATCTGGGAGGATTCAGTGCCTTGGTATTTGGTCTGTTAGCCTATTTTTCCAGTCTGGAACAATCACAGATGCTAGTGCAATCTGCCATTATCAGTAATGTTGTAATTTTTTCACTGGTAATCGCTTTTATCGTTGCGGCCGCATGGCAACGGGTTAATGCCTACGAGGCATTTATTGAAGGTGCCAAAGAAGGTTTTTCGACTGCAGTAATGATTATTCCCTATCTGGTGGCCATGTTGGTGGCAATTGGCGTTTTCCGTGCCAGTGGCGCGCTTGACTTAATTGCGGATGGTATTCGTGCTGGTGTGCTGGCGTTGGGAATGGATGATAGGTTTGTCGATGCATTACCCACCGCGTTAATGAAGCCTTTCAGTGGCAGCGGTGCCCGTGCCATGATGATCGATACCATGGAAGTTCATGGGGCAGATTCGTTTGCCGGGAGACTGGCTTCAATAGTTCAGGGCAGCACTGAAACCACTTTTTATGTATTGGCGGTTTATTTTGGTGCAGTTGGTATTCAGAAAATTCGTCATGCTGTTGCCTGTGGCCTGGCAGCAGATGTTGCCGGCATCACTGCAGCCATTCTGGTCGCTTACTGGTTCTTCGGTTGAAAGATTATTGCCTGGATACTTTGCTACCAGCAATAACGTCATCACCACAAAATAATCCTTCAAAGAAAATCAAATTCTGCTACATTCTATCGCCCGTTCAAGGGCTTAGCTATGTCAATTGACCATAACAAAGTCACTCACTCTTCTGGAGAATCGCTTCTTTGAACGCTCAATCTGTTGTTGATTATGCCGTATTTGATCTGATTGCTGATGCCCTGACCACCCACGGTTATTGCATCCTGCCACAATTATTGCCTCCCGCTTTAACCCATGATCTATACCGCAGAGTTGCCCGCCTGGATGAGCATAATGACTTAAGTCAGGCCGGGATAGGCCGTGAACAACAACATCAGTTAAATGAGAAAATCCGCACCGATGAAACCCGCTGGCTGGATCCCTCGAACAGTATTGATCAAGCTTATCTTACTCATATGTCAGATTTCCGGCTGGCAATGAATCAACGGTTGTTTCTTGGCTTGTTTGATTATGAATCACACTACGCCCATTACCCTTCAGGTGCCTTCTACAAACGTCATGTCGATGCATTTAAAGGTCAGTCCAACCGTGTATTAACTACGGTGATGTATTTAAACCCATTCTGGCAAACCCTGGATGGTGGACAATTGCAGATTTATGACATTAATAATGATAATCTGATTGTATCTGTTGAACCTGAAATGGGCACATTTGTTGTTTTTTTAAGTGAGCAGTTTCCGCATGAAGTTCTACCCTCGAAACGGGATCGCTACAGTATTGCAGGATGGTTCCGCATTCAGGATCCATTGCAGGCACCGATGATATGAACACTCCTTTTAACATTCTTGAATTAGGTGATGCTGATTTACGTCGAATTGCCCCGCCGGTAGCCGATATAAATGACGCTGTATTACAACTACAAATTGATGATCTGATAACCTTTGTTCAACAGCGTGGGGGTATGGGGATTGCCGCCACGCAAGTTGGTATTAACCAACGTTTTTTTATTATGTCGAGTCATCCTAATGAGCGTTATCCCTATGCACCCGAGATGCTGGCAACCTGTGTCATTAATCCAGAAATCGTCTGGCACTCATCGCATACAGAAAAAGATTGGGAAGGCTGTTTGAGCGTCCCCGGTCTTAGGGCTCTGGTACCACGTTATCAGCAAATACATGTGCGCTACTGGTTGCGTGATGGTACTCAGGTTGAAACGGCATATGAGGGCTTTATGGCGCGATTGTTTCAACATGAACTGGATCATCTTGATGGAAAAGTTTTTGTTGATCGGGTGGAATCGACCCTGGACATGATGACCGAATCCAGCTGGCGTTCATTGCTGGCTGGAAAATCCAAAGGCAGAGACAATAATGGCACAGCAGTTTGATTCGTTGTCTGATCGTTTGATTGAGTTTATTCATCAACAACATATGTTTTTTGTTGCAACAGCAACGGCCGACAGCCGGGTAAATGTTTCCCCCAAGGGTATGGACTCGCTAAGAGTGTTACACCGTAATCGTTTAGTCTGGCTGAATGTGACCGGTAGCGGCAATGAAACGGCTGCGCATGTTGAGGAATCACCTCGAATGACCATCATGTTTTGTGCATTTGAGGGGAAGCCTGTGATTCTACGAGTCTATGGTCAGGCACGTGCGATACATCAAAAAGATGCTGAGTGGCAGAGTCTGTATGGCTTATTTGATCCATTACCAGGTGCCAGACAAATTTTTATTCTGGATATTGATCTGGTTCAGACCTCATGTGGAATGGCTGTTCCCTATTTTGATTTTGTTGGTGAACGCGAACTACTGAATAACTGGGCTGAGCGCAAAGGTGAAAACGGCATTAAAGAATATTGGCGTGAAAAAAATCAGTTCAGCCTGGATGGAATTGAAACCGATATTATCAAAAAGAATATTTGAGCCTATTGGCCGAACATTTCCCCAACGGCTTTTGCCAAGGTTTCCGAACGTTTTGGATTACGCAACGCCTGCATAACCGGTTCACGCATTCCCGGTATAAATAAAAGATCGGCCAATAACTGACTGAACCCGGCCTGCCCAGCATTGTTTTGAGCAAGTTGCTCAAGATACAGTTCACAGATTGGCTGTTTAGCCAGTGCCAACCAGATTCGACCACTTATTATTGCCAGTACTTCAATTTCGCGGCTGCAACGGTGTTTCAGCACCTGAGTGACCATTCGCTCCACTAAACCACGAGCAGGACTGTTGGAAGCGGCCCGTAAACAGGAAATGATTTTGGCTGTATCCGGTTGTTTTTCCTGTAACTGATTATCTACTTGCTGCGCCAATACTTCGATTACCCCCGCAGCAGGGCTTGCATGCTCCAGCAAAACGCATAAATTATGAAATGGTTCCTGAGGCAATTTTGGCAACGTATTAATCAATCCTAACGTCCCTTCATTGGTATCCAGACGAATGGCAAAATCGGCTAATCCCTGCATCGCCAAGCCAGGCCATTTATCCAGAGGGAGATCACCAGTGAAATACCGATAGGCAGTATCGTAATATTTGGAAGGAGATTGTTTCAGAGCATGAGTAGCGTGGGCATTAAATGCGGCCATTCGATCCTGTCGTGGCTGAAAGGTGAACGGACTGTCCTGAAGAGCTCCCTGAATTTTTTCACCATCGGCAGCCGCCAACATTGCTTCGCCCAGTCTTTCCAATAACATCATCAGAAAAGCATCACGGGCATCTGGAATCAATAGTCCCTGCTCATCCAGTGGAAACTGCAGAAACCAGACATAATGATTTTCAGCCGCATCCGGATGCCAGAAAATAATGCCTATTTGGGCGTGACGTTTGAAAGGGTAAGGGTAAGGCTGCTGGCAATTATCAAAACTGACAAACTGTTCCGGGGTTAATTTACAAACCCGGCGGCCCATATCAAACACCCGGTATTGTGCACCACTTTGCCTGAGAAACTTGCTAAGTGTGTTGAACTGTCCAATATCCATATCCTGCTCCGTATCAGGTACGGTACTCTGCGTTTATCTTGACGTAATCGTAAGAAAAATCACAGGTCCAGACTGTTTTGGCAACTTTGCCTCTACCCAGTTTTACCCGTATGGTTATTTCAGATTGTGACATCACCTGCTGGCCTTTTTCTTCAGTATAGTCAGCAGCTGGCTGGCCCCCATCGACAATACATACGTCATCAAGGTAAATGGCAATTTTCGATAAATCCAGATTGGGTAAGCCACTTCGGCCGACCGCCGCCAGAATTCGACCCCAATTCGGGTCAGAGGCAAACAATGCGGTTTTTACCAGTGGTGAATGAGCGATGGTATAGGCTACCTGCCGACACTCGTCTGGATTAGCGCCCTGTTGAACATCAATACTGATAAATTTGGTTGCACCTTCGCCATCGCGAACAATGGCTTGGGCCAGGAAGCGGCTTAAATTATTTAAAGCCTCGATAAACTGATGTGCATCCGGGCTATCAATATCTTCAATAACTGAGTTCCCAGCCTTACCGGTTGCAATAAGGATGCAGGCATCATTGGTTGAGGTATCGCCATCAACGGTAATACTGTTAAAAGACTGCTCCATCGAAACGTCAAGCATCTTTTGTAATATGGAGGGACTTATCGCCGCGTCAGTGGCGATATAAGACAATAAGGTCGCCATATCTGGCCGAATCATGCCTGAGCCTTTAGCGATGCCTGTCAGCGTGATTGGCTGTCCATTTAACGACAGTTCCACTGAACGCGCTTTGGCTATGGAGTCTGTGGTCATGATGGCGTGTGCTGCAGCAAACCAGTTATCAGCGGCTAGTGTTCTAAATGCCTCCGGTAACGCGTTGGTTATTTTCTCAACAGGTAACGGCTGCCCTATAACCCCGGTGGAAAATGGCAACACCGCACTGGTATCACATTGAGCTTGCTGAGCCACCGCCTGACAACATGCTTTTGCTGCTGCCATACCTGTGTCACCAGTGCCAGCATTGGCATTTCCAGAATTTATCAGGAGATAACGTGTCGATGATTGTTGCTGATGCTCTCTGGCTAATAAAACCGGCGCTGCACAAAATGCATTGCGAGTATAAACCGCTGCGGTATGACTTCCGGGTGCCAGTTCAATTAACACTACATCCTGACGACCCGGTTTTTTTATGCCAGCGCTCGCAGTGGCGAGGCGGATACCTTTTACAGGCTTTAATTCTGCAGCAACCGGTGCAGATAAATTTACTGCCATTATTTGATAGCGCCGTGGCAATTTTTGAATTTTTTACCACTGCCACAAGGGCAAGGATCATTACGACCTACTTTTTTACCATCACGTGTTAGCGGCTGATTGGCAGTAGGATGTTCTGCCTCTGCTTCAGCCGATGCACTTTCATGCTGATATTCCACATCAGCTGATTGACGACGTTGCTCATCGACCGCCGCGACATCTTCCGGCGCACGCACTTTAACACGGGAAATCAGACTGATAACTTCATGTTTCAGACTGTCCAGCATGGCAGTAAACAACTGGAAAGCCTCACGTTTATATTCCTGCTTGGGATCTTTTTGGGCATAACCACGCAGATTAATACCCTGACGTAAATAATCCATCTGAGCCAGATGTTCTTTCCACTGTGTATCCAGGGTTTGCAGCATGATGGCTTTTTCAAAATGCCGCATCAACTCAGCCCCGACAGTAGCTTCTTTTGCCTGACAGGAAGCTTCGGCTTCCTCGATAATTCGTTCACGCAAGCTTTCTTCGTGCAGATTGTCATCTGCCTCCAACCAACCGCTGATATCTAATTCCAGAGCGAAATCATCACGTAAAGCCTGTTCCAGACCACTGACATTCCATTGTTCATCAATACTGTTAGGTGGAATGTAAAGACTGATTACATCATTAATGACGCTGCTACGCATTGAAACAATCGTTTCTGATACATCATCTGCCGCCATTAATTCATTACGCTGCTCATAGATTACTTTACGTTGATCGTTGGCAACATCATCAAACTGCAGTAACTGTTTACGAATATCAAAGTTGTGTCCTTCAACCTTACGTTGTGCATTTTCGATGGCTCTGCTGACCCATGGATGCTCAATGGCTTCACCCTCTTCCATACCCAGTTTCTGCATCAATCCTGCCATACGTTCAGAAGCAAAAATCCGCATCAGGTTATCTTCAAGCGAAAGATAAAAACGGGTTGAGCCCGGATCACCCTGACGACCGGAACGACCACGCAGCTGATTATCGATACGGCGTGATTCATGACGTTCGGTACCGATAATGTGTAAACCTCCCGCTTGCAAAACCAAATCATGACGTTGTTGCCATTCGGCTTTCACTTTAGCTTTAGCAGCTTCATCAGCCTCTTCACTCAGCTTGTCCATCTCTGCTTCAAGACTACCACCAAGCACAATATCTGTACCACGACCCGCCATATTGGTTGCGATAGTAACTGATCCCGGTTTACCCGCTTCAGCGATAATATGAGCCTCTTTTTCATGAAATTTTGCGTTCAGAACTTCATGGGGAATTTTGGCTTTGGTCAGCAATTTATCCAGATATTCTGAGCTTTCAATTGAAGCTGTACCAACCAGAACAGGTTGTTTTCGCTGCACACAGTCCTGAATATCAAGCAATATCGCATCAAACTTTTCTTTTGCTGTCAGATAAATTCTATCGGCTTCATCTTTACGCTGCATTGGACGATGTGTCGGAATAACCACAACTTCCAGACCATAGATTGACTGCAATTCATACGCTTCGGTATCGGCTGTACCGGTCATACCGGATAGCTTTTTGTAAAGACGGAAATAATTCTGGAAAGTAATGGAAGCGAGGGTCTGGTTTTCGTTTTGAATCTTGACCCCTTCCTTGGCTTCAATAGCCTGGTGCAAGCCTTCTGACCAGCGACGCCCGGGCATAGTACGGCCGGTAAATTCGTCAACAATGATTATCTGATCATCCTGGACAATGTATTCAACATCCCGATGAAATAATACATGTGCACGAAGTGCTGCAGTTACGTGATGCATCAAACCGATATTGGCCGCATCATACAGACTGGCATCTTCATCCAGCAGACCGGCTTCGGTTAATAACTGCTCGATTTTTTCATGACCAGCTTCGGTAAAATGCACCTGTTTGTTTTTTTCATCAATGGTGTAATCACCCGGTACAGTGATATCTTCATCTTCACCTTCCTGCTGGGTCAGACTTGGAATCAATTTGTTTATCTGCAGATAACGCTCAGAACTGTCCTCAGCCGGACCGGAGATAATTAGTGGAGTACGGGCTTCGTCAATCAGGATGGAGTCAACTTCGTCGATAACAGCAAAATTTAATGGGCGCTGTACTCTATCTTCCAGTCGAAAGGCCATGTTATCGCGCAGATAATCAAAGCCAAATTCGTTATTGGTGCCGTAAGTAATATCTGCGGCATAAGCTTCACGGCGTTCATCTCCACTCAGTCCACTAACAATTACACCAGTTGTTAGGCCAAGGAAACCATAAAGCTTGCTCATCCAGGCCGAATCACGTTTGGCAAGGTAATCGTTGACAGTAATAACATGGACGCCTTCACCGCTTAAGGCGTTCAGATATACCGCGAGTGTGGCTACCAGCGTTTTCCCCTCGCCGGTTTTCATTTCGGCAATTTTTCCGTCGTTCAACACCATACCGCCAATCAACTGAACGTCAAAATGACGCATTTCCATAATCCGTTTACCGGCTTCACGAACGACGGCAAATGCTTCTACCAGAATATCATCCAGCGTTTGCCCGTCATCCAGACGTTGTTTGAATTCTATGGTTTTGGATTTTAAAGCGGCATCGTCAAGCTTTTCATATTCGCCTTCCAATTCATTGATGAGGCTGACCTGTTTTTGCAGTTTTTTGATTACACGATCATTACGACTGCCAAAAACCTTACTGAAAAACTTGCCTACCATGACTAAAACTACCTGTTGAATGTGTCGAATTGACGACAGTTTGATTAAACGCGTGATTATAACGCGTACTGTTGGGAAGATCGAAGACTCACCGCATTTTTTTAAGTGGTGTCAGATTTTTCAAATACAAGAGGAATTATTCGATGTAATTAAACGGATTAACGGATTTACCGTCTCTTACCACTTCGAAATGAACATGTGGGCCAGTTGAACGACCGGTTGATCCCATAAGCGCAATAACATCTCCCTTGTTAACACGGTCTCCGGTACTGACATTGAGTGTTTTGTTGTGCGCATAACGAGTTACATAGCCATTTCCATGGTCAATTTCAACCAATCCACCGTAACCTCCACGCATACCTGCCCAACTTACGATACCATCCGCCACCGAAATGACCGAGCTACCGGTTTTTCCGGCAAAATCGAGTCCATCATGGAAAGCCTTTTTCCCATTAAATGGATCAACGCGGTATCCATAGAAAGACGATACCCAGCCATCAACCACTGGACGACCACTGGGTATGGCGCCGGCGATATTCTCATTAGTAATCAGAAACTCCTGTAATGCGGTCAAGGTATCCTGTTGATCAGCAAAATCCTGTGAGAGACGAACCAGACTTTCTTCAAATTCAGCGTTTGATAACCAGTCACCAGAATTTTCAATACCGCCCATCCCGGGAGCAAATTCCAAATCAAAATCAGAAAGTTCAAACCCTGCAATTTCAGCTAATCGCTGACTGAGCATCTTCAGCCGAATTGCCTCTGCCTGTAAGCCTCCTAACTGCTGCGCATAAAAGCCTTGAATGGCTTCATTAGCTGTTGTGTCATCACTGATAGAGAGGGGATCGGTTTGGGGGGTGAGGAGTCGAGCGGTTGGGAAAAATTTTGAGTCTACTGTATCGTTGATAGCTGTCTTATCTTTTATATAATTCATAGTAGAGACAGTTATCGCAATCGTTATGGATAAAAGAAATGCGACTAGCAGCATCAATTTCGTTCGGCTTAAATGCCAATGCTTGTGGCCGGTATTGTCGGCGGATATTATGATAATCTGCATACTTATCCTCGTCCCGGATTGAGACATGTCAAATAAACCGCTTCATTTCAGCACTGTTTGCCAGGCTAACCAGCAATTACAGCAAATTTCGAAGCGCGCTCAAAAATTAACTCAGCTTAACAGCATTCTGCAAGAAATTTTACCTTCGCAGTTCGCAGGACATTGCCAGCTGGCGAATATGAAAGACAACAAAATCATCATCCATACAGAAAACGCGGCAGTTGCCAGCTTATTACGCTTTCATTCCGCTACCATTTGTAAAACCTTTTCCAGCGAGTTGTCTGCGCAAATTGAACGCGTTGAGGTAAAAGTAAAACCCCAGCACCCAACCGGGAAGCCGGCAAAATCCAATATGATCGATATGTCTAATAACAATGCAGCGCTGATTGCTCAGACCGCCGCCGGGTTAGACGATGGTCAGCTCAAAACAGCGCTGCATAAACTCGCTAAGCGAGGTAAAACTCGTGACAACTCCTAGCTGACGATTGAAGCGGCAGGCCGACTAAACACAATAGGTGCATCAGCATCTTCTTCAAAAGTCACCAGTTCCCAACAATCTTCCTGAGCAATAAGTTTGCGTAACAGGCGATTGTTCACTTCATGACCGGATTTATGTCCGACGAATGCACCGATCAGACTATGGCCCAGCAAATACAAATCACCGATAGCATCAAGTACTTTATGACGGACAAACTCGTCTTCATAACGAAGACCATCTTCATTTAAAACACGGAAATCGTCTACAACAATGGCATTATCCATACTGCCACCCAGCGCTAGATTCATTTCCCGCAATTTTTCGATATCTTTCATAAAGCCGAAGGTTCTGGCACGGCTGACCTCACGAACAAATGATGTGGAGGAGAAATCAACATCAACCTGCTGCGGTCTGCCGGTAAAGGCCGGGTGCTCAAAATCAATGGTAAAAGAGACTTTGAAACCTTCAAATGGCTCGAACTTGGCCCATTTGTCACCATCTTCCAGTAATACAGGCTTTTTAATACGGATAAATTGCTTAGCAACTGCCTGCTCTTCAATACCGGCAGATTGCACCAGAAATACAAAAGGTCCGGCACTGCCGTCCATAATAGGAACTTCTGCTGCATTGAGATCAATATAAGCATTGTCGATACCCAGCCCGGCAAAGGCTGAAAGTAAATGTTCCACGGTTGAAACCCGCTGACCATTTTGAATCAATGTGGTTGACAGGGCTGTCTCACCCACATTTTCAGCTTTGGCTTCGATTTCAACAACCGGATCCAGATCGACTCGTCGGAAAATAATGCCAGTATTAGGGGCAGCCGGACGCAGCGTTAAATAGACCATTTCACCGCTGTGCAATCCTACACCTGTGGCACGAATCACATTTTTCAATGTTCGTTGCTTTATCAAGGTGCTTTACCCCCTTTTCTAGTTTAATTATCTGACAATAATATCATAGGCTTATATGACTTCACCATCTGCATTAGTCAGCCTGTCTACGCAAGAATGCCGGAATGTCCAGATAATCCATGTTGACATCACCATTAGCCACTTGTTTTTGTTCGTTGTTACGACCATTTCGTAAAACAGTTGGTTCATCATAGTCAATATCAACCGGCTTCTTAACAATTTCGATTTGCGGTGCTGCTGCTGTAGCCTCAACTGGTTTTGATACAGCCGCTCTTGCAACGCCCAACCCAGTCGCCACTACGGTTACCCGTAACTCATCGGTCATATCAGGATCGATTACCGTACCAACCACTACTGTTGCGTCCTCTGAAGCAAATTCTTTAATGGTATTACCCACTTCTTCAAATTCACCAATGCTCATATCCAGACCCGCAGTAATGTTTACCAACACCCCACGCGCACCTGCCAAATCAACATCTTCCAGTAACGGGCTTGAAACTGCCAGTCTGGCTGCTTCTGCAGCGCGGTTTTCACCTGATGCCCGTCCGGTTCCCATCATTGCCATACCCATCTCAGACATAACAGTCCGCACGTCAGCAAAGTCAACGTTAATCATACCTTCACGGGTAATCAGTTCGGCAATTCCCTGAACAGCACCCAACAGTACATCATTGGCTGATTTAAAAGCATTAAGCAGGCTCATTTCCTTACCCAACACTTTCAACAGTTTTTCATTTGGAATAGTAATCAATGAATCAACATGCTGACTCAATTCTTCAATACCGGCCATGGCGACTTTCAGTCGTTTGCCACCTTCAAAAGGAAATGGTTTGGTCACAACGGCAACCGTTAAAATACCCATCTCTTTAGCAACCTGTGCGACTACTGGCGCAGCTCCGGTGCCTGTACCACCGCCCATACCCGCAGTGATGAAGACCATATCAGCGCCGCTGATAACTTCCATAATACGTTCGCGGTCTTCCAAAGCAGCCTGTCGACCTACATCTGGGTTGGCACCGGCACCCAGGCCTTTGGTGATATCTGTACCTAATTGTAAATGCGTAGTGGCATTACTTTTACGTAAAGCCTGTGCATCCGTATTGGCACAAATAAAATCAACACCTTCGATTTTATTGGCCACCATGTGTTCCAAAGCGTTACCGCCGCCGCCACCTACACCGATGACTTTGATAACTGCATTTGCTGTGTATGTATCAATCAATTCAAATGTCATGATTTTCTCCCCTCTTTATTTACTAACAAGGCTTGCTCAGAAATTGCCCTGAAACCAACTTTTCATTCTGGCAAGCATTCCTTTAAACCCATCCGAAATCACAGATTCACTGTGTCCGGTACTCACTTGTTCATTTCCAAAAAGTAATAAACCCACACCTGTGGCATGGATTGGATTACGTACTACATCAACTAAACCACCAACATGCTGTGGCACACCAAGCCTTACCGGCAGATGAAAGACTTCTTCAGCAAGTTCAATTGCGCCTTCCATTTTTGAACTGCCCCCCGTCAATACCACCCCGGCAGCTAACATTTCTTCAAAGCCACTGCGACGCAGTTCAGCCTGTACCAGCATTAGTAATTCTTCATAACGTGGCTCAACCACTTCGGCCAATGTCTGTCTCGCCAGTTGGCGAGGTGGTCTATCTCCAACACTTGGCACTTCAATAGTTTCATCTTCCCGTGCCAGTTGAGTCAGGGCACAGGCATATTTGATTTTGATTTCTTCGGCATATTGCGTCGGTGTTCTTAACGCCACGGCAATGTCATTGGTCACCTGATCGCCTGCAATCGGAATCACTGCGGTATGACGTATGGCACCATCAATAAATACGGCAATATCAGTTGTACCACCACCAATATCGACCAGACATACACCCAGCTCTTTCTCGTCCTGTTCCAGTACTGAGTAGCTGGAAGCCATCTGTTCCAATATGATTCCATCAACAATCAGTCCACATCGCTCGATACATTTGGTGATGTTTTGGGCTGCACTGACAGCCCCGGTAATCAGATGCACTTTGGCTTCAAGCCGCACACCCGACATGCCGATAGGCTCACGAATACCTTCCTGGTTATCAATAATGAATTCCTGAGGTAATACATGCAGTAATTGCTGGTCGCCCGGGAAATGCACTGCCCGTGCGGCATCCAGTACGCGATCCAAATCTCCTTGAGTCACTTCCTTATCCCGAATGGCAACGGTGCCATGTGAATTCAGACTACGAATATGACTTCCGGCAATCCCGGCAAAGACAGAGTGGATCTGGCATCCAGCCATCAGCTCGGCTTCTTCTACCGCACGTTGAATGGATTGCACAGTAGATTCAATATTGACCACTACCCCTTTTTTCATGCCTCTGGCCGGGTGTGAACCAATACCGATAATTTCCAGTTTATTATCATTGGGACCGGCATCCAGAATTGGGGCTGCCACGATCGCTACCACTTTGGAAGTGCCGATATCCAGTCCGACAATTAGTTCTCTTTCAATTCGTTTCGACATTACACAATTCCATTAAAATCAGGTTGCTTACCGGTTTTCCAAACAACTGCAAGTCCGTTGGTGTAACGCATATCTACAATTTGGATTTGATCGCGATAACTGGCCAACGGGCCTTCAAATACTCGAATAAATCTGGCTAATCGCTGTTCACTTTCTGCACGTCCCAATTGCAGCTGCATATCATCTGTAAATTTCACCTGCCAGGAACGCCGCTCATCCATGGTCAGGCTTTTCACCCTTAATCCCAGCGAATCTACAGACTGCTGAATAGTCACCAGCTGCCGTGACATCAACTCACTGCTTCCTTCAGGCCCATATAACTGAATAAGTCCGGCAGGCATTTTTCCGCTCTCAGGATAAAATACCTGGCCACGTGTATTGACCAGACCATCTTCATTCCAGAGTGCAACTGCCTGATGCTCACTGACCATTAAATGCAAAGTATCCGGCCAGACACGTCTTACCTGTATTTGTGAAACCCAGGGAAGCGCTTCACCCGCTGCACGAATTCCTGCAACGTTTACATCAAGGAAGCTACCGGTTACATAAGGTGTTACCGCTTCTATCAAGTCCTGTTTATCAGTATTGATTAGTTCACCTTCAACCGTGACATGCTGAATCGGCAAAGTATCTGTGTTGTTTAAATAAACCACACCGACAATCAGTATCAACAGCACCAACACAGTGCTGACATTTCGCAAGTTACTTTGCCAGTTCATTTGTTCGCGTGGTTTCACCACACGGGTGCGTGTTGCACCGGCTTTTGGACGTTGTCTGATAGCCATCAGCGTTTGCCCTCCAGACTACTGTTTAATACCTGCCCAACCAGATTTTCAAAACTGATTCCAGCCTGACGGGCTGACATCGGTACCAGGCTGTGATCAGTCATACCGGGCACACTATTCGCTTCCAGCAAGTAAAAATCACCATGCTGGTCGGCCATAACATCAATACGTCCCCACCCAGACATGTTGAGCGCATTGAAAGCGTTGATTGCCAATTGCTGACAGCGTTTCTCATCAGCATCACTCAAACCACACGGACACAAATACTCGGTTGAATCCGCCAGATACTTGGCTTCAAAATCGTAAAACTCTCTGGGTGTTGTTAATCGAATAACCGGCAGCGCTTCTCCGTTTAAAATACTCACCGTATATTCCGCCCCATGCACCCATTGCTCAGCGATAACTTCATCGTCATAGACAAAAGCAAGGTTGATGGCTTGGTGCAGCGCTTCGACTGATGTCACCTTACTCATACCGATGCTGGAACCTTCGTTGACCGGCTTAATGACTAGCGGTAATCCCAATTCCTCAACGATTTTCTGTGGATTGGATTGGCGATTTAAACGGACATATTTTGGTGTTGGTAAGCCCTGACTCTGCCAAACCTGTTTGCTCAAACGTTTATTCATTGATAGGACCGCACCGGTGATGCCGCTACCGGTATAAGGAATTTGCAATGACTGCAAAACACCCTGAATTTCACCATCCTCACCGCCGCGGCCATGCAGGATGATAAATGCCCGATCAAATTTATCCTGACGTAAACGTTCGCAGACTGTTTTATCTACATCCAGCTCAACAGCATCAACACCGAGTGACTGTAAAGCAGCTAATACCGCACGGCCGCTTTTCAACGAAATCTCACGTTCAGCTGAACGTCCACCCATCAACACGGCAACCCGACCAAAGCTTTGTGGAGTAATATTTATTTCACTCATGCGTATTCTCCGAAAATGTGGACTTCGGGGATCAACCGCACTTTTGTCTCTTCTTCTACGCGTTGTCTGACTAAATTAATCAAGGCTTCAATATCAGCTGCACTGGCAGCCCCGTCATTGACAATAAAATTGGCATGTTTTGACGACACACTTGCCCCGCCAACTCGCAAGCCCTTCAAACCGCAATGCTCGATTAAACGGCCGGCGTAATCGCCTTGTGGATTACGAAATACTGAACCGGCACAAGGTTGGTTAGTCGGTTGGCTGTCATTGCGTTTTTTCAGAAGTTGTTTGATTAATGCTGTTTCAACTTCTGCATCCCCCACCTCTAATTCCAGTGTGGCAGAGACAAACCATTCTTTTTCCGGCAGTTCGACATGACGATAGCTAACGTTAAAGTCAGTGGCAGGACGCTTTTTCAACTCGCCCTGACGCGTTACTGTCGTGGCCTCTTTCACCAGCTGCCAGGTTTCCCAGCCATGTGCACCTGCATTCATCGCCAATGCACCACCAAATGTACCTGGAATACCTGCCAGAAAGGCTGCACCACTTAAACCCTGTTTAGCGGATTGCTTGGCAACTTTACTGCAGTAAACACCTACTTCTGCGGTAACAGTTTGACCATCTATATCCAGCGCCTGCATGGTTCCGGCCATGCTGATAACCGTGCCAGCAAAACCACCATCGCGGATTAATAAATTGCTACCCAAACCCAACCATAACAAGGGTTCATCAGATGGCAATTGTCGTAAAAAAGACGCCAGATCATTTTTATCTTTTGGCTGATAAAAACGCTGAGCTTTTCCACCTACTCGCCAGGAAGTGTGCTGTGATAATGGCTCATTTATTTTCAATTCGCCCTGCAACTCGTTAAACATCGAGACCATTAGCTCATCTCCTCAAGTTGTTGTTCCAACTCTTTGGCAATGGTTCCGATATCACCCGCTCCAAGGGTAAGCAATAAATCCCGATCCTTTAATAAACCTGGAAGTACAGAAAACAACGCTTGTTTATCTTCCACAAATACCGGTTCGACCTGACCGCGCAATCTTATGGCACGGCATAAACTGCGAGCATCAGCACCCGCAATTTTATTTTCGCCTGCCGGGTAAACTTCGAGTACAACCAAAACATCTATCGTTGACAGCACACGGGCAAAATCTTCGAACAAATCACGTGTTCGGGTATAACGATGTGGCTGGAAAACGACCACTAAACGACGATCCGGCCAGCCTCCGCGGCTGGCGGCAACTGTCGCCGCAATTTCAGTAGGATGATGACCGTAATCATCTACCAGAAGTACCTGCCCCTGACCAATGGTTTTCTCGCCAAGAATATTGAAGCGTCTGCCAACACCATCAAATTTCAATAACGCACGTTGGCAAGCGGCTACATCTACACCTAAGTTACGGGCGACGGCTAAAGCAGCTGTCGCATTGAGCGCATTGTGCAGTCCGGGCATATTTAATCGCACCTGATATTGCACACCGCTTTGAGCTTCGCTAACAGTAAACTCACTTTGCCCCTGGTACTGCTGCAAATCACTGATTCGAAAATCGGCACGTTCATCCTGACCATAGGTGGTGATTGGCCGCGTCACTTCAGGCAATATGCTCTGAACCTCTTCATCATCAATGCATAACACTGCAAGACCATAGAATGGCAAGTGATGCAGAAATTCGATAAAGGTAGCTTTAAGCTTTTCAAAATCCCCTTCGTAGGTCGCCATATGATCGTCATCTATATTGGTCACAATGGCGATCATCGGCTGCAGGTATAAAAAGGATGCATCACTTTCATCTGCTTCAGCGACTAAATAACGTCCGGTACCTAATCTCGCATTGGAACCCGCACTATTTAATCGACCACCGATCACAAATGTTGGATCTAACTCGCCTTCACTTAACAAAGCAGCTGTTAAGCTGGTTGTAGTGGTTTTGCCATGCGTCCCCGCCACGGCAATGCCATAGCTGAAACGCATTAATTCAGCCAGCATCTCGGCACGAGGTACCACTGGAATACGTTGTTCACGAGCTGCCATGACTTCTACATTGTCAGCGCTCACTGCGGTTGTTACCACCACCACATCAGCACCTTTCAGGTAGGCCGCGTCATGACCAATCATGATGTTAGCCCCAAGCTGACGCAGGTGCTGAATCAAACTGTTCTCATTCAAATCCGAACCACTGACCTGGTAGCCCAGATTCAGCAGTACTTCGGCAATGCCGCCCATACCGACACCACCAATTCCGATGAAATGGATATGTTTGACCCGACTTTGCATTGCTGAGGTTAATTTAGCCATGTGCCCACTCCAGACAGATATCTGCTATCTGAATTGCTGTTCCGGGGTTTGCCAATGTTCTTGCCTGTATTGCCATTTGTTCCAATTGTTTTCGGTTTTCCAGTAATGGCCGTATTACTGCTGCCAGATCTTCTGCGTTAAGTGCTGAGTCGGCTATCAGTAATGCAGCGCCTGCGTCTTTTAATGCCTGAGCATTGTGAGTCTGGTGGTCATCTACTGCATACGGATACGGCACCAGAATTGCTGCAATACCTGTTGCCGCGACTTCGGCAACGGTAAGCGCACCTGCCCGGCAAATAATCAAATCAGCTTCGCTATAGGCTTTCGCCATATCATCAATAAACTGGGTGACCTTTCCCGATACTCCCGCCTGTTCATAGGCAAGCTGACAGTCTGCCAAATGTTTTTCACCACACTGATGAATGACGTTAACCGTGTGTTCTTTACCTATTAATGCCAGCATCTGCGGTACAACCTGATTTAAGCTTTTTGCTCCCAGGCTGCCACCTAACACTAATAGTTTTAAGGGTTTCTGAACCCGTGCCTGATAACGAATCTGTGGCTCAGGTAACTGTTCAATTTCTTTTCTTACCGGATTACCCACCCATCTGGTTTTGTTACTGCTGACAAAACTATTTTCAAAACCCTGTAAAACCTGCTTAGCAATTTTTGCCAGTAATCGATTCGTCATGCCGGCGATTGCATTTTGTTCATGTATTAATAAAGGTTTGCCGGTGAGCCATGCTGCCAGACCACCAGGCCCTGAAGCAAAACCTCCCAGACCGATAACCACATCGGGTTGAAACCGTTTAATCACTTTTCTGGATTCGAGTACTGCTCGTAAAATTCTGAACGGTGCTACCAGCCAACCGAAAATGCCATTGCCACGTAACCCTTTAATCGGAATTAAATTTAATTTGAAGGAAGCCGCAGGAACCAAACGGGATTCAATACCGCGTTCTGTGCCTATCCACTCAACATCCACCGAACGAGAACGTAATTCTTCAGCCACGGCTAATGCTGGAAACACATGTCCGCCAGTACCACCTGCCATAATTAATACGCGAGTCATCGTTTGACCCTCGCTGATGCTTTTTCAGGTTGACGGGTTTCCAGATCTACTCGTAATAACAGACCAATCGCGACACAAACGATTACCAGACTACTGCCGCCATAACTCATCAATGGCAATGTCAGTCCTTTCGTCGGTAACACCCCCATATTGACGCCGATATTGACGCAAGCCTGTAGACCCAGCCATACCGAAATGCCGTAGGCGATTTGTGCGCCGAATAATTGACCGGCTTCTTCTGCAGCACGGCCTATCGCCAATGCACGCCAAATCATGACCAGAAACAAAGCTATTACTGTAATAGCGCCAATTAATCCTAGCTCTTCTGCCAGAATCGAGAATAAAAAGTCAGTATGTGCTTCAGGCAGATAAAACAGTTTTTGCATGCTGCTGCCTAAGCCCACTCCCAGCCAATCTCCCCGACCGAAGGCAATAAGTGCCTGTGTTAACTGGAAACCGCTTCCAAACGGATCAGCCCAAGGATCCATAAAGCTTTGCAGGCGTTGCAGACGGTAAGGCGCCACCCAGACCATCAGGGTAAATAACCCTGCCAAAATGGCGATCAAGCCAATAAAGACGTCTAATCTGGCTCCACCAAGAAACATCATCACCAGTACGGTGGACAAAATAACTACGATGGAGCCCATATCAGGCTGCAACAACATTAATACCGCTGCTACGCTCAACAACAGTAATGGAGACAGGACTTTTAATAATGAAGTGTTTAGTTGTCCATGATGGCGTTGCAGATAATCTGCCACATAAATAATGGCAAACAATTTAATCAGTTCAGCGACCTGAAGATTAACTGGCCCCAAGGGTAACCAACGTGAACTACCATTAACTTCTCGGCCAATACCAGGAATCAACACTAATACCAGTAAACCTACACCCACCATCAACATCATCGGTGCCATTTGCTGCCAATGAGACAATCTTATCGACATGACACACCAGGCAAAAAACAATCCGAGCCCGGCAAATGCCAGTTGCCGGATAAAGAAATATAATGGTTGTCCGGTTTTGTTTTCAGCAATGGTAATTGAAGCTGAACACACCATAATCAGACCAATCAACAGCAAGGATAATGTTGCTATTAAAAGCTTTGAATCGAAGTAGGTGCTTACACGACTCATGCCGCCAACTCCCTCACTGCCTGCTCAAAGTGGTCGCCACGATCAGCGTAATTGGCAAACTGATCAAAACTCGCACAGGCTGGTGAAAGCAGAACCTGCTGACCTGTTTGTGCAGAAATATTTGCCGCCTGAACCGCAGCTTTCATATCTGCTGCAAAATGGATCTGAACTGTATCCGGTACATGTCTTGCTATTTCTTCAGCAGATTGCCCAATCAACACGATAGTGCTGACATAGTCCTTTAGGATTGGGCTTAATGGCGCAAAATTCTGTCCTTTGCCTACACCACCAGCAATCAAAACAATCTTGCCATTCTCAGCCAGCCCCTCTATTGCAGCGATACTGGCACCAACGTTTGTGGCTTTAGAATCATTAAACCAGCGAACTCCGTGTAATTCGCGAACAAAACGACAGCGATGCGGCAGACCTTTGAATTCTTTTAAGGCTTTTAGCATGGCGTCCACCGGCAGGCCCATTACAGAACCCAGGGCTAATGCCGCCAATGCATTGGCAATATTATGGCTACCGGCAATTTTCATATCGCTGACCAGCATTAACGGCGCATCGCCTTCAGCCAGCCAGAGATGTCCCCTCTGAGTCAGCACACCAAATTCATATCCGGTTGATTCATGCAGACTGAAACCAAGCTGATCCCTTCCAGCTACAGCCATTGCAGAAACAATAGGGTCATCTCTATTTATCACCATGACACCCGTACCGTAATAAACCTTTTGTTTAGCGCGTTGGTACTCTTCGATTGAATCGTAGCGATCCAGATGATCGGGACTGACATTGAGTATCACTGAAGCAAATGCATTCATAGAATGCACTGTTTCCATCTGAAAACTGGATAACTCGAGAACATAAAAATCTGGAGCAGGATCCGTCAGCAAATCCAATGCCGGTGTGCCAAGATTACCGCCAACAGCTACTTTTTTATCGGCCATTTGTGCCATTAAACCGACTAGAGTGGTAACGGTACTTTTGCCATTCGAACCAGTAATGGCAATGATGGGGGCGTTGGCATGCCGGGCAAATAACTCAATATCACCAATAATCTCGATACCGGCTTCGGCTGCCTGTCTAATCTGGGGTAAACGCGGATCAACGCCGGGGCTCAATACAATGCTGTCAGCTCGCATTAACCAATCGGCAGGAATACCACCTGTTTTCACTATAACTTCCGGATAGTCTTTTTGCAGTGCATTCAAACAGGTAGGTTTTTCACTGCTGTCAATTACCGCCACAGCATTACCCTGCTGCAATAAAAATCGCGCGCATGACAATCCTGTCTGACCCAGTCCAACGATCAGGCTGTAATGAGAACTATTTTGCTGTAATTCTGCTGTCATCGTATTTTCAACGTCGCTAAACCGACCAGCACCAGAAATACGGTGATGATCCAAAATCGAACAATAATGCGGGGTTCAGGCCAGCCCTTTAACTCATAGTGATGATGAATTGGCGCCATCAGGAACACCCGCTTGCCACGTAATTTATATGAGGCCACCTGGATCATTACTGACAGAGTTTCAATGACAAATACCCCACCCATAATCAGCAATACCAATTCCTGACGGACCAAGACTGCAACCGTTCCCAGCGCGGCTCCCAGCGCCAAAGCACCGACATCCCCCATAAAAACCTGCGCTGGATAAGTGTTAAACCATAGAAAGCCCAAACCAGCACCAACCATCGCGGCACAGAATACGGTTAATTCACCGGCACCCGGGATATGCGGAATTTGCAGATAATTGGCAAACTCAAAGTGTCCTGCAACATAACTGAATAGCCCTAAAGCTGCCGCTACCATTACGGTTGGCATAATCGCTAAACCATCCAGACCATCTGTCAGATTCACAGCATTACTGCTGCCAACTATGACCAAATAGACCACCAGTAAATACCAGGCCCCCAGAGGGATAATGATTTCTTTAAAAAATGGCACGATAAGCTGCGTTTCAGCGGGGGTCTGTACTGTCATATACAGAAATATTGCTGCCCCCAAACCGACTACTGATTGCCAGAAATATTTATAACGACTCAACAGTCCCTTGGGATCCTGACGAACCAGCTTGATGTAATCATCAATAAAACCAATTGTGCCAAACAGCATCGTGACAAGTAACACCACCCAAACGTAACGATTTGTCAGATCAGCCCACAGTAAGGTACTGACGGCAATTGCAACCAGGATTAAAGAACCGCCCATCGTGGGCGTACCTGTTTTACTGATATGAGATTCCGGCCCATCATTTCTGACCACCTGGCCAATCTGTCTGAAACTGAGATGTCGGATCATCGTAGGACCAACAATCAGGGCAATTCCCAGTGCGGTCATAACACCTAAAATGGCCCGTAATGTCAGGTACTGAAAGACATTAAAACCGGTGTAATACTGGCTCAGATATTCACTCAGTATTAACAGCATCAGGCTTCTCCTCCAACGGCCAGTGCATCCGCCAGCTTATCCAGCTTCATAAAGCGTGAACCTTTAATCAAACACGCCACATCTTTATTCAGGGTGTTCTTTAATTCCGCTTCCAACTCTGACAGATCATTGAAATGCTGGGCATTATCAGCAAACTCTGCCGAGGCCAGCTGGCTTTGCTGTCCAACGGTAAACAATCGTTTAACACCCGCTGCCAGTGCATCTCGTCCTAACTGTTGATGAATAGCAGTACTCTCCGGTCCGAGCTCGCCAAAATCACCCAGCACCAGCCAATGTTCCCCTGGGAACTGCATCAAGGTATGCAGGGCCTGACGAAACGATCCGGGATTGGCATTGTAGGTATCATCAATCACTAACGCGTTATTTACCGCCTCGCGTAATTGCAAGCGATGTGGAACAGCTTTAATTGCTGCCAAACCCTTAACAATTGCTTCCGGCTCAATATTAAGCGCTGAACAAACCGCAATCGCTGCCAGGGCATTGCTGACATTATGGATTCCCGGTAGTGGTAAAAAGATAAAATGACAAACACCATCCATTCGCACCATAAAGTGGCTACCGGTAATGGCTAACTGCAGGTCTAATGCGACAATGTCCGCGGGTTGCTGCAGCCCAAAACTGATTTGTTGACGCGCTCCCAGTATCTGTTGCCATAAATCGCCATAAGGCATATCGGCATTGATTACCGCAACGCCGTCTGCTTTCAGTCCGGCATAGATTTCACCTTTAGCTTCAGCCACGCCCTGCAGTGAACCAAAACCTTCAAGGTGAGCTGCGCCGACATTATTGATTACGGCAACATCGGGCTCTGCCATGGCAACCAGAGCGGCGATCTCACCTGAATGATTGGCACCCATTTCGATCACTGCATAATCGTAGCTGTCGCTGAGGCGTGTCAGGGTCAGTGGAACCCCAAGGTTATTATTCAGATTGCCTTTTGTAGCCAAAACGTTGCCGCATTGCGCCAGGATGGATGAAATCATTTCCTTAAGCGTGGTTTTACCATTACTCCCTGTTACCGCGACGACTTTTGCATGACTGTTTTCTCGCCATAGTCTCGCAATAGCTCCGTAGGCTTTAGTCACATCCTCGACCACTATCTGAGGCAGTTCATTGTTGATAAACCGATTGACTAATGCACCACTTGCTCCCGCCAAACGTGCCTGCTCTATAAAATCATGGCCATCCATATTCTCGCCTTGCAGGGCGATAAACAAATCACCGCTTTCAATCTGCCGGCTATCAATCTTGCTGCCAGTCATCACAGCATCTTCGCCCTGTAACTCGGCATCCAGTTGCTCAGCAATTTTGCTCAGGTGAATAGTGGTCATAAAGTTACCCTTGTTGCTGAGTGACGTTTTTGTATGGCCTGCATCGCTATCTCGTTATCATTAAAAGGTGTTTTTACGCCGGCCACTTCCTGAAATTGTTCATGTCCTTTTCCGGCGATAAGGACCATGTCTTCAAGTGCTGAATCGATAATGGCGTATTCGATCGCAAGCTTTCTATCAGCTTCGATATGTATATCTGCCTGTTTATGGCAACCAGCCAGAATCTGATCAATGATTTCCATGCTTTTCTCACCACGCGGATTGTCATCGGTAACGACCAGTTTGTCGGCCAACTCACTGACAATTTTTCCCATCAAAGGCCGTTTGCCTTTGTCGCGTTCACCACCACAACCAAATACACACCAGAGTTTTGAACTGCTATCCATATGCTGACGCATACCCAGCAGGGCTTTTTCCAAAGCGTCCGGGGTATGGGCAAAATCAATCACCACTGACGGTTGCAGACTGCTCGCCAACAGTTGCATACGTCCATTTACACTGGTTAATTGATTTAATCCGTCTGCAATTTCACTCGTTGACCAACCAACTAACGCAAGTACACCGGCGGTGGCCAACAGATTTTCGACATTGAATCTGCCCAGTAACCGGGTTCGAATAGCCAATGTTTGCTGGTCATTATGTAAATTGAATTGCAAGCCATTAGTTGTCGGCTGAATATCACTGGCAAACAACTTGGCTTTGGAATTGCTGCAGCTATACTCCACACTGGTAATCTGATTGTTGTTGAGTAAAGACAATACTTGCTGACCAAATTCATCGTCAGCATTTACTACTGCAGCCTGAATCGAAGCAAAATCAAATAAACGTTGTTTTGCTGCCGCGTACTCTTCCATATTGTGGTGATAATCAAGATGATCCCGACTCAAGTTGGTCAATACGGCGTAATTTATATCCACAAAATTCAGCCGTCCCTGTTCCAACGCATGTGAGGAAGCTTCCAGGGCGACGTACTGGATTCCACTGTCACGCATTTCTGCAAGCATTGCTTGTAACCGAACGGAATCCGGCGTTGTCATGCCATGATCTTTTATTTCCGTTATTCTTCCACTGCCCAATGTTCCTATCACACCACAAGGTTGACCGGCATTTTCCAGTGCCTGAGCGATAAACTGGGTGACAGAGGTTTTACCATTGGTACCGGTTACCGCTATGACAGTCATCGTTGCGGAAGGATATTGATAGAATGCGGCGGCCAAGCGAGCGATTTGCTCCTTCAAATCATCAACAGCAACCATTTCTATTTGCCGTTGTTGCAGATATTTTTTCAGATCCGAGTTCAAAGGTGCTTCTGCTGAATAGCAAACGGCTACAATTTCGGCTGTAGCTGCCTGCTTGATATGTTCAGCTCGGATTTCCAGATCAGTAGCTAAGGCAAAAAACAAATCTCCTGACTTAAGCCGACGGCTATCCAGACTGATGCCAGTAACCTCTGTTGTCGACTCAGTGTCACTATCAACCAGTTGCATTAAATCAATCAGACGCATTTGATAGTTCATTGATGCGCCACCTGTAATTGGGTTTGTGGGAGTGCATCAGGGGCAATATTCAGCAAACGCATGGCTCCAACCATCACATCAGCAAATACCGGTGCCGCTACTGCACCACCGTAATACTCTTCGCCTGTTGGTTCATCAATCACAACCACCATTGCCAGGCGGGGATTTTTGGCTGGTATCAAACCAGCAAATAGCGATTGATACTCACTCTCGGTATACCCTCCTGCCATAGCTTTTTTAACCGTGCCGGTTTTTGCAGCTACACTATAATTTGGCACTGCCGCCCGTTGGGCTGTCCCACCTGGAAGCACAACTAATTCCATCAAACCACGTACGGTTTCCATTAAATCTTTGGAAAAAACTCGACGTCCCTTGGGTGTTTTATCCTGTTTGATAAACGTGACATTGCGCATAATGCCGCCATTACCAATGATGGTATAAGCTCTGGCAAGTTGTAATGTATTAGTTGCCAATCCATAACCGTAAGCCAGCGTGGCCCGATCCAAAGTTCGCCATGTCCGTGGATCAGGTAGAGTTCCCATGGCTTCCCCTGGGAAATAGGCGCCGCTTTCAGTGCCCATGCCAAAACTGGCAAAATCCTGCCACAAATCCATCGGTTCAAGTTCCAATGCAATTTTGCTGGCCGCAACATTACTGGACTTCTGAATTGATGTGGCCAAATTAATGATGCCGTAATCGCGGAAATCACGAATGGTATGCCCACTGACCCGCATGGTACCCGGATGTGTGTTGATCATTGTGTTGAGATCAAATTTGCCTGACTTCAAACCACTGGCAACGGTAAAAGGTTTTACTGTTGAACCTGGTTCAAACAGATCGGTCACAGCACGATTACGTAAGTCAGCCGACTGCACACCATAACGATTATTTGGATTAAAAGCTGGTTGATTAACCATCGCCAGGACTTCACCAGTCTGAACATCCAGAATCACCGCAGAGCCTGATTTCGCACCATGCTTATCAACCGCGTTTTTAAGTGCGTTATAACTCAGATACTGCAAACGCAAATCGATACTCAGCTGAATGTTTTCGCCAGCTTTGGCCGGCCGAATAGGATCGCCACCACCGACAAAATTACCTTTACTGTCACGCACCATACGACGCAACCCTGGCACACCGGTAAGTAATGGCTCGTAGGTGAGTTCCAGTCCTTCCTGACCAACATCATCAATATTGGTAAAGCCCACCACATGGGCTGTTACTTCACCTGTTGGATAATAGCGTTTGTATTCCCGTTGCAACGCAACGCCACCAAGTTTTAACTGTTTTACCTGATCCGAGATTTCCGGCTTGACCCGACGTTTTAAATAAAGAAATTCACGTTCAGGATTCTGATAAATCCGTTGACGAATATTATTGGCATCAATGCCCAGAATAGAAGCTAACTTGGTCAGTTTTGGATCCTCTGCATCCGTTACCTGAGGGTTTAACCAAACAGAATGGACTGGCGTACTGATCGCCAAAGGTTCGCCATGACGATCCAGAATCATTCCCCGATGGGCCACAATTGGAACATTACGCAGATGGCGGGCATCGCCCTGATTACGCAGAAAATCAGGATTCAATACCTGAATATCCACCAGTCGCCATAAAAGGCCCAGACCAATCAGGATAAAAGACAGTCTGACCAGATTCAGCCGCCAGCTGCCGGTTTGCTGATAACCGTTTTGCTTGCGCCGACTCATGGTTTGACCACCACGGTTTGTTCATTGCTGGGTACCTGCATATTCAGGCGGGTACGAGACTGTTGTTCAACTCTTGCTGGACTGGCCCATGTGCTCTGTTCCAGTAACAATTTGCCCCACTCTTCATTCAATTGATCACGTCTGTTTTCCAATTGCTGCAGTGCAACAAATTCGCTACGCCCCGCATGCTTGGTATAGACCACTGCAACTGATGAGACCAGCACTAATAAAGTCATGACAAGCACAGGCAAATCAATACGGATATGTTCGAAAAACGTTGGCCACATCATGCAAGTTTCTCCGCCACACGTAATACCGCACTGCGAGAGCGAACATTCACTGATAATTCAGCTTCATCTGCTTTGATGGCCTTGCCGATAATTCTAAGGCGAGGATTTAATTGATCCGCTGTCACTGGAAAATGAGCAGGCAAATCATCACCTTTCGCCTGGTCGCGGAAAAAACGTTTGACGATGCGATCTTCCAGCGAATGAAAACTGATAACGACCAGCCTGCCGCCCACAGCCATGACTTCCAGAGCCTGTTCCAGTGCACTGGTTAACTCTTCGAGCTCGCTATTGATAAAAATACGAATAGCCTGGAAAGTGCGTGTCGCCGGATGCTTGAATTTATCGCGGGTCGGACTCGCCTTATCCACTAAATCAGCCAACTGTTTTGTTGTAGTAATAGGAGTGTGTTCCCGGGTTCCCACGATGGCGGCAGCAATACGCTTACCGTAGCGTTCCTCACCCAGCGTTTTAATCACAGTAGCAATTTCGTTCATTTCAGCACTGGCAAGCCAATCGGCAGCACTCATACCGGATGTCGGATCCATCCGCATATCCAATGGGCCATCATGTTGAAAACTAAATCCACGTTCAGCCTCATCAAGCTGTGGTGAAGACACACCGATATCCATCAAAATACCGTTTACCTTCCCCTGCCAAAGCCGTGAATGGATAACCGTTGAAAGTTCAGAGAAAGCACAATGTTCCATCGCAAAGCGCGAATCTATTTCCGCCAATGTCTGACCAACTTCCACTGCAGTGGGATCCCGGTCTAATCCTAATAAACGACCGTTTGCTGAAAGTTGTTGCAGAATGGCACGAGAGTGACCACCACGACCAAAAGTCGCATCCACATAAATACCATCAGGCTGAATAAACAGCCCCTCGACGGTCTCTTTAAGAAGGACCGGTTGATGTGTTGGGAGTTGGTTTGTCATGACTCCGCCCTATATCGACAGCGTTTCGAGTTCGGCTGGCAGTATTGCGTCAAAGTCTTCCTGAAGACATGCGTCCATCAATGTATTCCAG
>Ga0207884_1000365_pt1 | contig 29611 bp, 19 predicted proteins | sample MalvirmetaMSP144_FD_184236 | JGI IMG/M metagenome (GOLD analysis project Ga0207884, IMG submission 184236) | Marine viral communities from the Deep Pacific Ocean - MSP-144 (SPAdes) | ecosystem: Environmental > Aquatic > Marine > Oceanic | place: Pacific Ocean | collected 2011-07-08 | reverse complement strand
CGTTTTTTACCCGATATGCTTCTTTTATATCTGTTACATAAATAATCCCATCAGCAGGGTTCGTTGTTTTAGCATGCTTACAGATAAGAGCTATCACAGTTCCTACCTCCTCATTGTGGCAAACAAGCTCTAATTTTACAATCGGGCTGTCTGTAAAGTGAAAGTCCAAAGATGGAGAAGCGTCAGGATTTTTGTAGGCTCCTGTTCCTTCACCTTTAGATAATGTAACACTGTCGAAGCCTTCTTCTTTTAATGATTCTACTACAATCTGTACACGTTTGGGTTTTATAAATGCTTTTATTTCTTTCATAATTCTGATATTTAGTTTGTCCTTAACCGGTTTTTTCTACCGGTCAAGGATCTTTATTTCTATTCCTTAATTAATGACCGTGAGAAGTCTGACTTTTCTTCATCTCAGCAATAAGGGAATAAGCGTTATTCCATGCAACTTTTGTGTCTGATGGTAAAGTTTCTAATAACTTCACTTCCACCCATCCGTCTTTTTCCAGGCCAGTTTTTATCTCAATCGGCGTAAATTCCCATTCTGTTTCTCCATTTTCCTGATGCTCTTCGGCACTAAACATATACGTTTTACCTTCGTCTTCAATGATGGCACTCTCGGGTAAGGCAAACACTTCTTTGTCTGTGGTATAGATGTTACCGTTGATATACATTCCCGGTATTAAATACCCTTCTTTCTGATCAATCTCGGCATGTACATGAACTGCTTTCGGGTTTTGCTCGAACTGCTTTCCTACGGAGTATATTTTCCCTGTTAATCTTCCATCAGGGACAGATTGGACAGTAAAAGAAACTTTCTGTCCCTTTTTAACCTGATACACATCTTTTTCAAAAACCATCAAATCAGCATGTATATGTTCGTTATTAACGATCATAAATAATTCAGTTTGTGGTTCAACGTATTGTCCGATTTGAATAGTAACGTCTTCAATGTATCCGTCAATAGGACTAACAATGGGCACGGTCCCGTAAATATTTCCATTTCTGATTTTTTCGACGCTCAAACTCAATTGCTTTAACTGCGCCTCATACCCCTTAACTTCTGCAACCGTAGCTTTGTGCTCTGCTTGTGTTTTCTGGAGTGTCTGACCGGAACCAACCTCTCCTTCATATAATCTTTGTTGCCGTGCAAGTTCTTTTTCCAGATACAGCATTTGCTCGTACGTACGCACGTATTGTGTTTGGATATTGGTAAGATTTGGATGAGCTGCGTAAGCGAGCACCTGATTTTTAGTAACTTTATCTCCTTCAATAACTTCAATGGAAGTAACATTAGCTCCTAAAATTGCAGTTACGGTAGCCTCATGTTGTGGAGGTACTTCCAGCTGCCCGTTTGCTTTTATGATGCCTGAAAGATTACGGGTTGGGAGCGTATCAACATTCATTTCAAGACTGTTAAATTTTAGTTGCGAAAGGTGTGCAGCATTTGCTTCTTCATTTTCTTCACTTTGCATTAGTGATGCATTTTCGGTTTCTATGGCTTCGTTATCTTTAACTTTTGATGTGTTGCAAGCCGCAAAAAAAGAAAGAAGAAGGATTAGTACGGTTATATTTGTTCGTTGGATATTCATGATATTGTTTATTAAAAAATTAATTACTTGTTAGGAGTATTCAGGTAGTATTCTAATTCATATCTACTATTCAGATAATTGCTGAAAGCGTCCCATGAATCTACCTCTATCTGTATGGCATCTCTGATATTTTGAAGAAACATTACGTAGTCAATAGCTCCTTCTTTATATGCGGTGAGTGCACCTTTTCTTTGTTCTTCTGCCAGAGGCAGTGCTTCTTCTTTATAATATTCCCAGGAATTAAGCCACTTTAAGTAGTTTTCCTGCATACTGTTGTACATACTGTTCAACTCTTTTTGAGCCTGATTAAGGTTTTGGCGGGCAATATTAGTTTGGATTTTAGAGGACTGCGTTTTTCCAAGGTTTCCCCAAAAAAGTAATGGGAAACGAACACCCAACTCATATTTATAGAAACCGGATTGATTTGCTATCTCCTGAAATCCATAACTAGCACTAAATTTTGGCAGAAACCGGCTTTGATCTTTCTTAACCACTGCTTCAGCCACATCAACTTTTTGCTCCATCATAGTTAAATAAGGATGATTATTAAGAGCATCTTTATCAAAATTGATTCGTTCATCTAACTTTTCAACCGATACATTTTTTACGGTATAAAGAGAATCGCCTTCAAACCATTTATTAAGTTTCCGAACAGCACTCAGATATTCTCTGAAGGCTTGTTCTTTTTGAATCTTAATTTTATTAGCCTGATTTAGTGTTGAAAGATACTCCAATCTGGAAGTGGCTTCCGTTTCAAGGCGTAGTTCTGCGGCTCTGGAAATATCAGTAAACTGTGCAAATAACTTATCCAGTACATTATATTTTCGCTTTGCACTGAAAACATCCGCCCAGTTTTGCTTTACCATCAATTCTACCTGAACGTATGTGAGTTCGGCACTTTGCTCTGCAAGCTGTTCGTTTTCTTTTTGAAGCTTTAACCGAGAGGGAATTCCCAAAAGATCAAACTCCTGAGACACACCAAATTTAGTTGTAATTCCATCCGCACCGTTTCCCACTTCTTCCTTGCCGATGAATACTTTAGTATCACCGATTTCCCAAGCGGTTTTCCGTAGTGCCTGTTGACTTTCTATTTCAAGTTGTGCTGCTTTTATAGCCGGATAGTTATCCATTGCTTTTTTAACAGCTTGTTCTAAAGAAAGCTTTTGGAAATTAATTGTTTGCACCGGCTGTGCTTGTACCACACCTGACATAAATAAACTTCCGGCCGCCATTAAAAGAACCACAGAAGCTGTAATTGATTTTCTCTTTAACTTTTTCAGATTTCTTTTTTCAACAAAAGAATATAATACTGGAAGAATAATCAGAGTAAGTAAGGTTGCACTAATTAAACCACCAATTACAACCGTTGCTAAAGGTCGCTGAACCTCGGCACCGGCGGAGGCTGAAAAAGCCATCGGAGTGAATCCCATAATAGCTGCTGTAGCTGTTAATAAAATAGGGCGAAGTCTTTCTTTGGTTCCTATTAAAATTCGTTCTTTCAAATCAGTTACTCCTTCTTCTTTTAATGAATTAAATCTGCTTATAAGCACGAGTCCATTGAGTACCGCTACTCCAAAGAGCACAATAAATCCCACTCCCGCAGAAATACTAAACGACATATCCCTGAGTGCCAGGAAGAATATTCCTCCAATTGCTGCTAATGGTATAGCCAGATAAATCATGACCGATTGAGAGAGTGAATTCAGTGCAAAATAGAGCAGGATAAAGATCAGAAACAGTGCAATAGGCACAACAATTGATAATCTGCTTTTTGCACTTTGCAGATTTTCAAATTCACCCCCGTAGGCGATATAATATCCTGCGGGAAGCTCGAGTTCTGCATCCAGTTTTTGCTGAATATCATTAACCACAGATTCCACATCGCGACCTCGGGCATTTACACCGACGTAGGTTCTTCGGAATGTGTTATCACGGGAAATCTGCATGGGGCCGGGTTGGTAGCTGATATCTGCAATTTCTTCTATAGGCACTTGTGAACCACTTGGCAGGTCAATATACATTGAACGTAAATCTTCGATGCTTTGCCGGTTCGCTTGGTCAAAGCGAACAACTAAGTCAAATCTTCGCTCTCCTTCGAATACAACCCCAGCCCTTCCTCCTGCAAATGCAGTGCTTACATAATCATTTAGTTTGGCGATGTTAAGACCATATTGAGCTACTTTTTGACGATTATATCTCACCGTCATTTGAGGGAGTCCGGATATTCTTTCAGGACTTACATCCCCAACACCAGAAACCGTTTGTATGATAGATGCCATTTCATCCACTTTTTGAGAAAGTATTTCTAAGTTTTCACCATATAGTTTCACTGCAATGTCTTCTCTCACACCTTCCAGTAACTCATTAAATCGAAGTTCAACAGGTTGAGTAAACACCAGATTCACACCTACAAGGGATTCGTTAAGAGTTGTTTGTATCTCTTCGATAAGTTCGTCTTTGGAAGAGGCTGATACCCAACTGTCTTTATCTTTATTTAGTATGATGTACATATCCGCGATATCCATAGGCATAGGATCTGTGGGAATATCAGCTACACCAATACGGGCTGTTACCGTTTCTATCTCCGGAAACTTTTGTAGTAGTATAGTCTCAATTTTTTTGGATTGTTCAATCGATTCCGATAACCCACTGCCGGAACGTAACAGAGCCTGCATGGCAATATCACCTTCATCCAGTTGAGGAATGAATTCACCACCCATGCGGGAAAAGGTAAATATTGATGCTAAAAACAGAATCACAGCGGCACTAATTACAATTAACTTTCTTTTTAATGCTAATTCTAAAAGAGGATTGTAAACACGTTGAAGAGCTCCAATGAGCTTGTTACTTAGTTTTTCGAGTGCCTGTTCAAATCGTGCAAACCATCCATTTTTATTGACAGAAGGCTTCATAACTAATGATGAAATCATAGGAACGTACGTAAGGCAAAGAATAATAGCTCCTATCACTGCATAGCCAAAAGTAAAGGCCATTGGGCGGAACATTTTTCCTTCTACGCCTTCAAGAAAGAGAATTGGGGCAAATACGATGAGTATGATTAATTGGCCGAAAAAAGCAGAATTCATCATGGTACTGCTGGCTTTGTAGGTAAGTTCATCCATTTGCTTCTTGCCAAACTTACTCTTGCCTGATTTTACTCTTTTTTCTATCTCGTGTACCGTACCTTCCACAATGATGACAGCCCCGTCAACGATAATTCCGAAATCTATGGCTCCAAGACTCATCAAGTTTGCCCAAACTCCGGTTGCCTTCATCATAATAAAAGCAAAAAGTAGCGATAAAGGGATAAGAGAGGCAGTAACTAAACCTCCTCGTAAACTTCCGAGTAAGATCACTAAAACAAATACTACAATTAATGCTCCCTCAATTAAATTTTTGGAAACGGTGCTTGTGGTACGTTCGATTAGGGCACTTCGATCGAGAAAGGGCTCAATTTTTAATCCGTCAGGTAGAGATTCCTGAACTTCAGTAATTCTATCCTGAACTCTTTGAATGGTTGCATTTGGATTTGACCCTTTTAACATCATAATAATACCACCTACCGCTTCTTCACCATCTTGTGTAAAAGCACCATATCGGGTTTGTGTGCCAAATTGTACTTTTTCAGCAACGTCATTGATAAGAACAGGGATTCCATTTTCATTTTTAATGACAATGTTTCTAATGTCTTCTAAAGATCTAATCAATCCCTCTCCACGGATAAAATTCGCCATTTTATTTTTCTCGATGTAAGCTCCACCGGTATTTACATTATTCATGGCAAGGGCGTCATACACTTCAGAAATGGTAACTCCCATAGCATTTAATTTGTCGGGATCAATAGCCACTTCGTATTGTTTGATACCGCCACCAAACGAATTAACCTCTACCACGCCATCCAACAGAACCATTTGACGTTTTATGATCCAATCCTGTATTGTGCGAAGATCGTTTGGGGTGTATTCTGATTCATACTCCGGACTAACTTTTATAGAATACTCATAGATCTGACCCAATCCACTTGAAATAGGACCCATTGCCGGGCTTCCAAACTTATCAGGTATGGTTTCACCCAGTTCGTTTAGTTTTTCTTGTACAAGCTGTCGGGGCAGGTAAGTACCCATATCATCTTCAAAGACGATGGTAACCACTGACAGACCGAATCTTGAAATAGACCGAATTTCGGTTACTCCCGGAAGATTTCCCATTGCCAGTTCTACCGGATAAGTCACAAATTGCTCGATATCTTCCGTACCCAGATTTTCTGATACGGTAATTACCTGTACCTGATTATTCGTGATATCAGGTACAGAACCCAAATTAATGGTCATCATGGAGTATGTTCCAACTCCAATTAAGGTTAAAATGAATAAGCCAATAATGAACTTATTCTTTATTGAGAACGATATTATTTTATTAATCATAAAAAATTAAAACTGTCCCATTTCTTAGGGAATGTTGAATAGAAATCAGATTTAAAGACTTGATTGTATAAATCTGTATGAATAGGAAGACTCAAAACTCTTGGAAAGACGCTTGCATTATGACTGATACGAATCAATCAAGTTCAAAAAGAGTTTAAGTAAATAGGGTGAGTCTAATTCAGCAGAACTACCGTTCGCAGAGATGCTAATTCTTTATGTTCTATTATAGGTGGGATAAACTCAGTTAATTGTTTTTTTGCTGAATTTGGTAAAATTAAAACCAACTGATAAAGATCATTGTTGATCTTCTCGATGGTTTTATCCTGATTAAAACGATTTACTCTATTGTCTTTGGCACAAGTTTCATCGAGCTCCAGATCGTTGCAGTCTATACAATAGTCAGAGTCAGAATGGAACTCAGAATCAGTGTCAGAAAAAATAATATCTGCATGCAAATCGCAGTCAGAAGCAATTCCAAAAGAAAGGGAGGAAGTTGATTCTATATTAATATCCCCATTCGATTCGAAACAGTAAATCAATGAATCGGCAAAACCATGTACACTCAGGCTGTGTATGCTAAAAAATAGCAATAATGCTGTTGAAGTAACTTTTATAATAGTATGTGAGTTCTTGATCATGATTCTAACGTGAAACCAAAGATAGGATAAAAAGATTCACATAACTTATATTTTCTTGTTTTAAACTTGATGTATTTTGATGTAGATATTTACTTGATAAATTCAGCATCATGAACAGAATGCCCAGAGACTGAATTTCTGATGAAATGTAAATGAATCTTCAATAAAAAATCATGAAGATGTATGAAGTAGCTTATTCAAATCATTAGAAAATGAAATGATTGATTTTAATGCGAAGCCTATGGAGTTGGCACAGCTATAATTGATTTAACTTTTATAGAATTGTAGCAATTTAATTTTCCGACAAAGGATTTCCCTTGTGTAGCTTACGATTCCGTTAAAAAAAATAGAGTAGGTAATTCTAAAAAAGTTTCACTACTGTTTCACTCGAATAAATAAAAAAAGCTCTAACACTTTATTTATAAAAGTATTAGAGCTTTTTAAGTGCTCCCCGGGTAGGATTTGAACCTACGACCCAGCGATTAACAGTCGCTTGCTCTGCCCCTGAGCTACCGAGGAATGTTCCCTTGAAGGGGCGACAAATATAAAGAGATTATGGGGTGACTATCAATACTAATTTCGGTTTTTAGTAAAAAACTTTTTCGAGCACTAAAGCTTTTGCAGGAGCCGTGAATGATTTCACATCCGCATCCGGATTTTCTAACAGTTCAGAAAACTCTGAAACCGTTAATTTTCCTTTAGCAACCTCTACTATAGTGCCGGTTATACGCCTTACCATATTACGCAAAAAACGGTTAGCACTGATTCGATATACCCATCTATCTTCAAGTTCTTCAAATGTCGATTTCTGAATTGTACACAGAGTCGTAAAATTTTCTTCGTTGAATTTCGAGAATCCGGAGAAATCGAACTCCCCATTAAGCAAAGCTGCGCATTCATGTAATTTTGTACTGTCTAAAATCCCGGTCTGCGACCATCCCAAATGCTCCTGTAATGGAGAAGGATCTTTAAGAATAGTGTATGCGTATTCTCTGGAAGTTGCATCAAAACGGGCATGGAAATCACTGTGAACTTCCTCTATAGTTTTGATATAGATTTCTTTCCCTGCCAAACCATTAACTCCGAAAATCAGTTTTTGAACATCCGATACATTTTCGATATCAACATGCGCAACCTGACCTCTGGCATGAACACCGGCGTCGGTTCTTCCCTGTCCGATCAAATCTATATCCCGTTGCAGGATCTTTGAAAATGCTTTCTCCAGCTCTCCTTCTACCGTTCGGGCATCAGGTTGAATTTGCCATCCCGAAAATCCGGAACCGTTATATTCTATTGTTAGTTTATAGCGAGACACGTCTGCGAATATTGAATATTGAATTTCCAATAACCAATCTTGAACTGGTACTTATAAATACATTGATTGATAAAACTTTAATCATGAGATCAAATTCGATATTCAGTATTCCTTGTTCAATATTCAAATAACTGTTCTGTCGGCAATGAATTCTCCTTTTCTGATAATCACAACTCCGTCTTTAACGCTGTAATTTTCATGATCTCCTTCTTCCAGATGATCTCCGCCAACAATCCGTACATCATTTCCGATACACGCATTTTTATCCACTATACAGTTACTGAGATAGCACCGTTGACCTATACCAAAAACAGGTCGATCAGCTGAAGCCGCCTCAATGGTTGCCTTATCCTGAAAGTAATCGTTACCCATAATAATTGAATTTTCAACAGTAGTTCCTTTTCCGATTCTGGAACGAATACCGATCACTGAACGAACGATCCGACTTGCTTCAATAATACAGCCTTCCGCCATAAGTGCATGTTCCAAGGTTGTTCCCATCAGTTTTGATGCGGGAAGCAAACGGGCGCGGGTGTAAATGAAATTTTCGTTGTCGTATAAATTGAATTCAGGAACCGTATCTGCTAAGGATAAATTGGCATCGAAAAAAGATTTAATGGTTCCGATATCTGTCCAGTAGCCTCCGAATTCATAACTACTGACCCGAAGTCCTTCTTTGAGTGCTTTTGGAATGATCTCCTTTCCGAAATCGGTAGCATCAGGATTCTCATCAAATAATCGCTTCAGCGTATCTTTGTTGAAGATATAGATCCCCATCGACGCCAAGTATTCTTTGTTCTGCTCTTTGTATTGCTCCGGCACATCCGATTTCCATTCTCCCAGAACATCCGCATCCGGCTTTTCTATAAAACTGTCTATCAATCCCTCTTTATTGGTTTTCATGATACCGAAACCAGTCGCGTCTTCAGCATTCACCGGAATTGTGGCGATTGTGAGATCAGAATTATTCTCTTTATGCCTCTGAAGAAGCTTTCTATAATCCATTTGGTAAAGCTGATCACCTGATAAGATCAGAACATGCTCATGGTCATGATTGGTCATATGATGAATAGATTGCCGAACCGCATCTGCCGTTCCCTGAAACCAATCCGGATTTGAAGCCGTTTGCTCTGCTGCAAGAATATCCACGAAACCACTACTGAATACATCAAAGTTGTAAGTGTTTTTGATGTGACGATTCAGTGAGGCTGAATTAAATTGTGTGAGCACATAAATTCGTCGAATATCCGAATTCAAACAATTTGAGATCGGAATATCTACCAACCGATATTTACCACCAATTGGAACGGCCGGTTTAGAACGTTGATCCGTTAGTGGAAATAAACGCGTTCCCCGCCCACCACCTAAAATTACTGCCATTACTGAACTTTTCATCAACCTACCTTCTTGATTAGTTTTCTATAAACATCAATGTATTCTTTAGCAGATCTGTTCCATGAAAAATCCAGTTTCATGACCTTTGATCTTACCTGACTAAATAAGCTCTGATTTTCGAATAAATCAATAGCCCGGTTTATCGCATATTCTGCATTTTCCAGATTAAACTCTTCAAAGCAAATACCGTATCCATTCTGCTCACTAATGTCCTTCACAGAATCTTTAAGTCCTCCGGTAGCTCGTACAATCGGAATGGTTCCGTAGCGCATGGCAAACATCTGGTTCAAGCCACATGGCTCCACTCTGGACGGCATCAGAATGAAATCTGACCCGGCATATATTTGATGCGCCAACTTCTCGTTGTATTCCAAAGTGGCATCAAAAAATCCTACATGGTCACTCGACATCCTTTCAAAAATAGCATGCAGTTGGGGGTCGCCGGTTCCCAATAGCACAAAATTAACTTCTTTCTCCTTTTCCATGAAATGAGCGATCAGGTCGGGAAGCAGATCCGCTCCTTTTTCTCTTACCAGTCTGCCGATGAATGCTATGGTCGGGAGTTCTGGATTGATACCAAACTCATCACAAAGCACTTTCTTATTTTTTGTTTTACCGGATTTTCGGTTTCGGAAAGAAAAATTATGCGCTAGTAACTCATCTTTGGCCGGATCCCAAACTTCGGTATCGATTCCGTTTATAATACCTGTGGATTTTGTGGTTTCATTTTTAAACAGATCTTCCAATCCATTGCTTTCTACTCTCAATTCAGTCATATAATTTTTGGAAACAGTCGTGATCTGCCAGGCAGTTTTAAGTCCTGCTGCTAATGAATTCATGGCTCCGTCCCATTCCAACAACCCAACATTATCAAAACTAAAGGCCGGCAAGAGTTTGTAGCTTTCTTTATCAAATCTACCCTGATACTCTGCATTATGAACCGTAATTACCGTTGGTATCTGAGATAACTCTCGGTATCGGTTACACTGAGAAGTCATAAATGGGATCAAGCCGGTATGATGATCATGACAATGAATAATATCAGGTTTCTCTGATCTGTTTGATATCCATTCAAGTGCAGCGATCTGAAAACTTACAAACCGTTCTTTTTCATCCCAATAAGGCTTACTGCTCCAGGGATCTATATAAATTCCCGGTCTATCAAATCTTCCCGGAATACTTATCATATAAATAGGGAAGCCAAATTTATTATCCATCAAACACTCGATCGAAAATTCAGTTACTTCTCCCCAATAGTTAAAAGAGCCGGAATAAACTTCTTCAAACTCATGATCCGACACCCAATTATTTTCATATTTCGGCATGATCACTTCAGCACACTCCCCTTCCTCATTTAAATACTTTGGTAGTGAACCAACAACATCAGCTAGGCCTCCGACTTTAGCAATTGGGTAACATTCTGCACTAATATGAATAATGTTCATTTTTATGAAACTGATTTGTAATAAATGCGTACTTGCTTGCGACTAACAAAACAAGAATCTTTGGGCGCAAGGTAATCAAGAATTACCATACTAAGATTTACTTAAGGTTAAAATTTAAATTTAGGGATAATGACGATAATTCATGTTGAAAACATCAGAAAATCGTTTGGCAAAAACAAAGCGGTTGATGATGTCAGTTTCGATGTAGAAAAAGGGCGTATTTTCGGGTTGCTTGGACCAAACGGTGCAGGTAAAACAACTACCATTCGTATGATCAATAATATTCTTGGACCTGATCAAGGTTCCATCACTATTAATGGTCAGATAGCAAGTCCGCTTACTCAGAAGATGATCGGTTATATGCCGGAAGAGCGCGGGCTGTACAAGAAAATGAAGGTTGGAGAACAGCTTTTGTATCTTACTCAGCTTAAAGGGATGAAAACCAAAGCGGCCAAAGAAGCCATTCATTATTGGTTGGATCGTTTTGATGCCTCTGACTGGACTAAAAAAGAAGTTGGAGAGTTATCAAAAGGGATGTCACAGAAAATTCAGTTCATCGCTACAATCGCTCATGATCCTGACATTTATATTTTTGATGAGCCGTTCAGTGGTTTAGATCCCATCAACAGCGACATGTTGAAAGACATCATTATTGAGCTCAAGAATAATGGCAAAACCATATTATTTTCAACTCACAGAATGGAGCAAGTTGAACAAATGTGTGATGATATTTGCCTCTTCAATAAAGGAAAAGCTGTTCTTCAGGGAAAACTTCGTGAAGTAAAAGCATCTTTCGGTAAAAACACCATTAATCTGGAATTTGACGGCGATGGATCTTTCTTAGACAAGCTTGAAGGTGTTCGCCTGAACAACCGTTCTACTAATTTTGCTGAGATCAGAGTCTTGAATGGACAAAGTATGCAGGATATTTTAAAACTGGCTATGGAACACGCTGAAATTCATAAATTTGAACGAATTGAACCATCTCTAAATGAGATCTTCATCTCAACGGTGGGTGAAGACAACCTAAAAGCTCAACAACTAGAGGAGGCTCAATAATGGATTTTTCTAAAATATTTTTAGTACTTAAGCGCGAATATCTTACCAGAGCTAAGTCAAAATCATTTATCCTTTCAACAGCATTAACTCCGATTGTGCTTATCGCATTTTTTGGATTTTTAGCCTGGATTATGACTAGTGACTCCGAATCTGAAAAGACTGTAGGAATTTATGATCAAACAGGAGTATTGGTTGAAAACCTGATTTCCCTTGACAGTTTGAGATACTCAGATGTTTCCTACTTACCACTTGATACAGTAAAAGCGATGGTTCTTAGACAAGATTTAGATTCCTATCTCCTTCTGGAAGAAAGGCATATAGAAACCAATGAGAATGCTGAATTAATCTATAAAGAAAGCGGTGGTTTAGCTTTTAATGGAAGCGTAAGAAGTGATGTTCGTGAAGTGATCCAAGAAGAGCGATTAACTAGAGCTAATGTATCGGATGAAGTTAAACAACTCTTTGCTCGCCGACCAGGATTAGATTCTCGAAAACTTACTGAAGAAGGGGAAGCTGAAGATGATAAAGCCGGATTTATGTCCGGCGTTGGGTTTGTACTTGGTTTACTGATCTTTATTGGTTTGTTTGGATATGGCGCCGTTTTAATGCGCAGCGTTATAGAAGAAAAAACCAACCGCATTGTGGAAGTGATAACTTCATCACTGAAACCGATAGAATTGCTAATCGGTAAAGTAGCGGGAGTCTGTTTGCTTGGCTTTACTCAATTCACAGTTTGGGCAGTAATGTATATTGGTTTTTCGATGGCAGCAGTACCTGTTGCCGGCGTATTAATGCAGGATCAGATTGCTCAGGCAACAGAAGGACAAGATCTTGAACAAGTTGCAGCTGAAGCGGGATTTGATCCTTCTTCATTGGAAGTTTTATCTATTGATCCTATGATCTTCGTGTACTTCTTCCTGTTCTTTGTACTTGGTTTCTTCATGTATGCTTCTATTTTTGCAGCTGTAGGTTCCGCAGTAGATTCCGAACAAGATACGCAGCAGTTCATGCCTATTTTGATGATACCATTGATAGGAGCCTATGTTCTGAATACCAGAATTATGGTTGAACCGGATTCAACATTAGCTGTTGTAGCTTCCATGTTTCCACTAACATCGCCAATCAATATGATCACCCGAATTGCTACCACGGATGTTCCGGTTTGGCAGATAGGAGCAAGTTTAGCTCTTCTTGTTGCCAGTTTCTTTGGCGTGATGTGGGTGAGCGCAAAAATTTACCGTGTTGGTATTTTGATGTACGGTAAGAAAGCATCCTTCGGTGATTTTGCTAAATGGATCAAGCAATCTTAGTAAAAACAGTCTAGGCAGATGGTTACCCGCTACTAAGACTTGATTAAATTAAAAAGCTCCGATATAAAAATGTCGGAGCTTTTTTTTATAGAACCATTGGATTTGGAATACTATTTATTTAAATCTGTTTTACGATTTTTTACAATTTAAGACCTTAAAAAATCTATATTTCTAAGTACTAATTAAAGGGTGTTTCACAATAATTCTTTAAATGGTTAAGCGTCATTTTGAAACGTCCCCTTCTATTTAGCTAAACTGCAATTAACAATTAACAGCCTCTAGCTATGATACACAAAAACTCCTCCCCCTTATTCAACTTAAGACGCTTTTTATTTTGGAATCACCACAAGTTTCCATCCACTCCAAAATAATTTTAACGACCTGATTAGACTATTTTTTCGCTAAAAATAGTAGCGCTTTAAGCCATACTTATTTCAAGGGCTAACTGTATACAATCACTATTTAAAGTTTAACGCTTTAGGGCAGAGGTTTATCATGAAACCCCATATCAAAAATGTTATAACATTACTTTTAAAGCTTTTACTGGCTACTGTAATTGCATCCATACTAGAATATTTGATCATCACCTTTTTGAGTTCAAAGCCAATTTTAACTTTTAATGCTCAAATGATATTAGCGGTCGTATATATCGCTTTTCTTTTGCATATCGGATATAAAATATGGTGTCTCTTCGACTTAGAAAACCTTTTTTCCAATAATGGAAAAAATCCGCAGAAATAATTTAAACCAGCAACAAATCTCAAATGAAATATAAAAAATTAAAAAAAGAGCTCGGACTTTGGGATGTCTATGCTATCGCTACAGGTGCAATGTTTAGCTCCGGCTTCTTTCTTTTACCCGGCCTTGCAGCTGCAGAAACCGGACCGTCTGTATTCTTGGCCTACTTTATTTCAGGACTTATCGTACTTCCAACTATGTTCAGTGTTGCAGAATTGGCTACAGCTATGCCTAAAGCCGGAGGTACATATTACATAATTGATCGAAGCTTGGGGCCTATAATTGGAACCATCGGAGGTTATGGATCCTGGCTCGCATTAGTATTAAAAAGTGCCTTCGCTTTAATTGGAATGGGTGCTTATCTGGCTATTTATTTTGACATTTCAATTGTGCCCGTTGCTATAATTCTAACTCTAGTTTTTGGTGTACTAAATGTAGTTGGGGCAAAAGAAACAACAACTCTCCAAAAAATCTTAGTTGCCACATTAATTTCAATTATGATTTTCTATATAACACAGGGAGTATTTTCTGTTCTTTCACTTGATTTTTTTGAAGTTACTAATCAACAGTTTACCCCCTTTTTTACAAATGGAGCTGAAGGTTTTTTTGCTACAGTAGGTATGGTTTTTGTTTCCTATGCAGGACTTACAAAAGTAGCCAGTATTGCTGAAGAGGTTAAAAATCCGGATAGAAATATTCCTTACGGTATGTTTTTATCTATAATTACTGCAATCATTGTATATGTAGCCGGTGTGTATATCATGGTAGCTTTGTTAGAGCCTTCAGCATTTCGCGAAGACCTAACGCCCGTAGCTTCAGCCGGTAAAGTATTTATGGACTGGCTGCCCAATGACCTAGGTTTACTTTTGGTTGTTGTTGCAGCGGTTGCTGCTTTTGCTTCAACAGGAAATGCAGGAATCATGTCTGCTTCCCGATATCCGCTTGCCATGGCCAGAGATCATTTGATCACCAAAAAATTCTCAAAAATTGGTAAAACCGGCACTCCTTTTTGGGCTATTGTTGCTACCGTTTTTTTGATGATACTTTTCCTAGTCTCATTCAATGTTGCTGAAGTAGCAAAGCTTGCAAGTGCTTTCCAGCTATTACTTTTTGCCTTACTTAATTTGTGTGTTATCGTCATGAGAGAAAGTAGAATTGAAGGATATGATCCGGGCTTTAATTCTCCGTGGTATCCTTGGGTTCAAATTTCAGGAATAATATTATCGATTGCTCTTATTCTCGAAATGGGTTTCTTATCAATATTATTTACTCTGGCCGTTTCAATTTTTGCGTTAATATGGTATTTCTATTACGCTTCTGACAAGATAAAACGACACGGTGCTATTTATCACATTCACGAACGCTTAGGTCGAAGAAAAGACTACGGATTAGAGCGTGAAATGAAAGGCATATTACGTGAAAAAGGATTGCGAAAAGAAGATCCTTATGAAAGAATAATAAGCAGATCTGTTGTGTTGGATATATCAGATTCTGATATCAGTTATAAAGATATTATTAAAAAGGCTTCCGGAAATTTTGCGACTTCTTTTAAGATGGATGAAAAACAAATATTCGACTTGTTTTGGGAGAGCCAGGATATAGACACCATTCCGTTCGCTCCATCTATCGCGTTTAATCATATAAAACTAAAAGGAGATATTTCTTCTGAAATTATATTAGCCCGCGTTCCAGACTCAGTGTTTTTAAAACCGGATGGCTTTGAATCATTTAGTAAGGACAAACAAAACGAAATTGGAAATCTACGGGCTATAATCTTTCTAATTAGTTCATCTGAAAAACCCCGTCAACATTTGCGTATTCTCGCACATTTAGCTGAAATATTTGACGATAATAGATTTATAAAAAGATGGAAAAAAGCCAAAAATGAAGAAGAAATAAGGGAAATTCTATTACGTGACGATCGGTTCATCAAACTTATTATAACAGCTGATAACCCCATGGCAGGTAAGCAGATTAAGGAAATAGATCTGCCGGGCGAATGCTTGATTGCAATTATTAATCGTAATGGAAAAACTAAAATACCTCATGGTGACACCATTATTCAGGTTAATGATGAACTCGCTTTTATTGGAGATGAGGAAGACATTCTGTTTCTTAGAAATGAGTACAATGAATAGTATTCTACGATAAGGCCTTAGATCAAAAAGACAGCTTTATATTTAACATCTCTGAGGAGTTAAAATTAAGAATAGGAAGTAAAGCAAACTACTTATTCCCATTCTTAATTTTGAATTCCTAATTCTATAATTCCTTACCGCTCATCAAAACTCTCAGATCAAATTCCGAAAGCAATACAGCATCCACAATGTTTTCGGCGTCGGTTTCAGATAAAAAATTCAAGCCTTCTAAAACTTTTAATCTTATTCTTGGATCGAAATCATTTGAAAGCTCAACGATCTTACTTCCCCAGTAATCGCCATCATCTACATGTTCCAGCAATAAATTCAATGCTCCGATTCTTGTAGAATATGGAAACTCAAACGAAATCAGTTCTTCAGCAATTTGCTGTGACTGAGTTGTTGTATCTGTAGAAATGATCTCCTTAAGCAAAGACAACGAACGAGCGCCTGTTGTATCAATTTGAATCAATCTCTTTGTTGCTGAAATTTTTCTCGGAAGATCCGCAACTTCTAAAAAGCTCCTTTTCGCCGCTGTAAATACATCAACGGAAGATGTTCGCTCCATTTTTTGTTGAATGACTCCGGGCACATTTTCATCTTCTTTATAATTAGAAAGTGCTTCTAAAGCAGCTATCTGAATTTCTATATGATCACTGTTTACTTCCTGCATAAACTGAATCTCAGTTCCCGTTGCGCCGGCAGTGAACGCTCCTAAGGTGCTCAACAAGTTTGCTTTAGTTTGAACATCAGTTTCGGCATTGAGTGCATCTTTCAAGGCCAATTGCAGATCCGGGTTATCGGTATGATAACTTAATAAACCAGCTGCTACTCTTCTGTCGTCAACATTGTTGCTTCTTAACTGAGCTAACAAAAACATAACCGGAAATCTTCCGAATCCTATTTCTTCAATATCTGTACTTCCCGAGTTGAACCTGACATACTCAACAGTGGCAGGTACTGCTATTTTCGCAGAATCTCGTTCTCCGGTAAAGGTAATTTCTGAAGTAGTGCTATCATCAAAGGTAAATATAGTCATATCCAGACTTTGAAGATCTTCCCCACTTCCGGATAAACTTGTAAAGTAAGCTGTAACCGTTGAGTTCATCTCATCGAATTCTAAATCTAATCCATAGGAAAGTGAATCTGTTTGAGCTTCGGAGTCACCGATTTCAAATTTTTTAGTTTCAATCAGAGGAAAAGGGATGCCGGTCTCTTCGTACCAATAATCTGTATAGAACGATCCGGAAACAACTCCTGACTCTTTCTTGATTAACTCGCTCAAAGACTGCTCGATGGTTCTCTTGAAAAAAGGTTGTGCAACTTCACAACAAATATTTAAAGCATTCCAACTTTTTAAGCTAAACAAGCTATCAATATTTCCAATTTCATTAGATTCGAATCCCGCCACATTAAAAGCTGATCTTCGAATGATCTCAAATATTTCATATTGAGAACTAACATTTTCGGTACGCTGATATTGCCCAAACCATTGTGCAACCAAGCTACGTTGAAGTTGAGTTGTTAAGGCTCCTCTGTTTTTTGCCAGATAGATCACTCCGGCTGCATCCGCTTTTTCATCCCAAAAATTATCTTCCAAAACAACCACATTTAAAGCTTCCCAGGGGTATTCAAACGACAGCTCGTTTTCCAGAACGCGTTTACTTCGAATCGCCTCAGATAATATTTTCTGAACTTCATCACCAGTAACTACTCCTGTTTCTCCAAAAACTCTCACTTTATTGATCCCGGATTGTGCTTCAGAAGATTCGAACTTCCCGACTGCAAAATTAAGTCCTGTAGCCGGAATCGCTGTATCTACCTTCCAACTTACGGTCTTGGTATCTGCAGATGTTACTTGATCGGAGACTAAGTTTCCGTTAAAAACCACATCTAAATTTGCAGGAACGGTAATATCGGCATCCACAGAAAATGTAACTCTCGGATGATCATAAACCGGCAACCAATGCCTTTGTGATTTAGGATTCAAACTCGACCACATTGTCCCAAAACGATCTTTATGCGTTCCGTAGATCGACCTCCCTTGCCAGGTAATTGCCAATTCCGACTCGTTTGTCATGCTTAAAGTGTCAGCCAGATCTATGATCAGAGAATCTCCTGAGACTGAAAATTCCTTCTCATCACCGTCAAATGTAACAGCATCTATTTCCAGAGCAGCGGCATGCAGTATCACTTCTGTTTGTGCCGGAATTTTTGCACTTATACTGTAAGTTGCTACTCCTTTTACCGTTTCATTCACCGGATCAATGGTCATATCCAGATCCAGATGATTGAAATCATAAGTGAGCTTCGGATTTTGTTCGTAATCCCAATCTTTTACTGAACAATCTTGCGTCGCGGTGAACAGGAGAATAAGTATGCTTAGATAAGAACTAAGTTTTATTGATTTCATTAAATAATGCTGTTTAAAAAATATTGTACATTCTAAAATCTACGTCATCCCGAATTTATTTCGGGATCTTTGCAGAGGTATTTCTCTTACAATTATTTCGATTTTTATCAAAGCTTCAAATCGAATCGTAAGATCCTGAAACAAGTTCAGGATGACCTATTATAACTAACTACATCCTTCAAAAATTTCTTTTACCAGCGGATATAAATGCTTGTTGGTAGAGAAACCATTTCCTGTATGAATGGTTTCCTTGCCATCAAAATCACTGAACACTCCTCCCGCTTCTTTCATAACCGGAAGTAATGCCGCTGCATCCCAGATACTTAAAATTGGGTCGATCATAATTTCTGCTCGTCCGGTTGCAACCATCATGTGTCCGTAAGCATCGCCCCAGGTACGATGTATCTTGGTTTTATCTAAAAGTTCCTGAAACTGTGCCTGCATTCCCATTCTGTTAAAGCGATTGATCTCGGTTACCAACACTGTGGCTTCTTCCAGAGATCGTGTTTCATTCATTTTGCAAGGCTCCCCATTAAAAATTACGCCTTCACCAATTCCTGCAGCACAAAGTTCATTCAGCGCCGGACAATTGATCACTCCTACAACAGGTTCGTTGTCGATCATCACACCAACAAGCGTTGTATAAAATGGGATTCCATGAATGAATGATTTGGTTCCGTCGATCGGATCTAAAACCCACTGGATATTGCTTTCTTCGTTTGTTTTACCAAATTCCTCACCTATGATCCCGTGATCAGGAAACCGCTTTTGGATCTCAGCTCTCATCAGCTTTTCAGTTTCTCTGTCAGCAATGGTAACCGGAGAATCATCTTCTTTACTGATTACATCAAAATCCTTCTTAAAATATTTGAGTGTATGTTCACCGCCAAGAGTTGCTATTTCTATTGCCGCTTTTCTTAAAGAATTTATGTCCATTTAAGTTGTTTCTCTATTAATGAGTTCTGTATCATTGCCCTGAAAGATTGAATACCAAAAATATCATTATAGATGACCAATACCCACATTTTTGCACGAATTTCTGAAGACCTCAAAATCTCAACAAAACAGATCCAAACGGTAGCCGGTTTTATTGACGAGGGCGCTACCATTCCTTTCCTTGCTCGATATCGTAAAGAAGCCACCGGAGGCTTGGATGAAGAACAACTCAGAGATGTGCGTGATGCATTGGAATTTCAGAAAACACTCGCATCCAGAAAAGAAACAATTCTTAAATCTATAAAAGAACAAGAGAAACTCACTCCTGAACTGGAAGCCCAAATAAAAGCTTGTACTGATCTTACTGTGCTGGAAGATCTGTATTTACCGTACAAGCAAAAGCGTAAAACACGTGGCGATAAAGCCAAAGAAAAAGGATTGGAGCCACTGGCTCAGCTTATTTGGGAGCAAGAAATCGAATCCGGAAGTCCTGATGATTATGCCAAAGAGTACATCAACAAAGAAAAAGAAGTCGAGACTCTGGAAGATGTGTGGCAGGGAGCGAACGATATTGTTGCGGAATGGATCAACGAGCATCTGGAAGTGAGAGAAAAACTGCGTGATATTTTTATGAAACACGCTACTATCAAGACCAAGAAAAATCCGACCGTAAAAGAGCGAACCAATTTTGAGGACTATTATGAATTCGCTACCAAAGTAGATCGTTTAAAACCGTATCAGATTCTGGCAATAAATCGTGGAGAAAGAGAAAATGTGCTGTTTGTGAGCACAGAAGTGTGGGAAGAACGCACTCTGGAAACCATAGATGATCTCGTGATCACCAACGATATGAGCATTTTTACAGAGCGTATTCAGGATGCTGTTGAAGATGCGTTCAAAAGATTGCTTTCTCCTTCTTTAGAGCGGGAACTGAGAAATGCACTTACAGATAAAGCTGACGAACATGCTATTGAAACGTTTGCTACTAATCTTGGAAACTTATTGATGCAACCGCCTTTGGAAAAGAAGATCGTTCTTGGATTAGATCCTGCCTACAGATCCGGATGCAAGTTGGCTGTAGTTGACGGAACCGGAAAATATCTGGACGGAACAACCATCTACCCTACTCCACCACAAAATAAGATCGCTGAATCTGAGGTTGTTCTGGGAAAGTTGATCGAAAAACATAATGTAGAACTGATCGCGATCGGTAACGGAACCGGAAGTCGTGAGGCTGAACAATTTGTAGCCGATTATATCCAGAAAAGTGGTGCTGATGTCAGCTACTTGATTGTGAATGAAGCCGGAGCTTCTGTGTACTCTGCCTCCAAAGTTGCCAGAGATGAATTTCCTGATCTGGATGCTGCTCAACGTGGAAATATTTCCATAGCCCGTAGAGTTCAGGATCCTTTGGCTGAATTGGTGAAGATCGACCCGAAATCAATTGGTGTAGGTTTATATCAGCATGATGTGAATCAGAATCAGCTTTCAGGAAAACTGGACGATGTTGTAGAAAGCTGCGTGAACGAAGTAGGCGTAAACCTGAATACTGCTAGTGCTCCACTACTAACTCATATTTCGGGTTTAGGTAAAAGAGTTGCCGAAGCTATTGTGAAGCAGAGAGAAACATCCGGAATATTCACTTCCAGAAACGAAATAAAAGAAATTGAAGGTGTGGGAGAATTTCGTTTTCAGCAGGCAGCAGGATTTATGCGCATTCCCGAATCTAAAAATCCTTTGGATAATACCGCCATTCACCCGGAAAGTTATGAAGCCGCTGAGAAGCTTTGTAATCTGTTTGGTATAGATCTCGAAAACCTGTCTTCACAAAAAGATAAGATCGCTTCAAAGCTCGGAAATTTGAATACAAAACAAGTTGCTGAACAGTTGGGAATTGGTGAGCCTACTCTGGAACTCATCATAGAAAATCTTCAGAAGCCCGGTCGTGATCCTAGAGAATCACTTCAAAAGCCAATTTTAAGAACCGATGTAGTTAAAATGGAAGACCTCAAAGAAGGTCAAAAGCTACAAGGAACCGTACGCAATGTTGTAGATTTTGGTGCTTTTGTGGACATCGGCGTAAAACAAGATGGCTTACTTCATATATCCAGCATGAGCAAAACCAAGAAGGTGGAAGATCCTCATGACGTAGTTGGAGTCGGTGATATTATCAATGTAGAAATCACAAAACTGGATCTGGAACGCGGAAGAATTGGGTTGGAGTTGGTTTAAAGAAAGTGACAGCTTGCTGATTTTCAGATGGTTTGAAATCTCGTTATATCCTACAGAACCTGAAGGGTCTGCTTGTTTAAGATTTCATTGAACCTAATCGAAGAGGTTAAACAAGGAGGTCGTTTACGTCCGGTTGAATAACCAGACATTCGAAATATGAATCTATCAGCTTTTGGAATCATTAATATTAATCTTCAAATTTTCAGAGAGAAGTTCGAATGTCTCCCGTCGGAGGGAGACAGATTTCATGCTTGCATGAAATCAGAAGGAGGACGAACCACGCCCAAGCTTAGCAACAACCTCTGAAATATTTCTTCTCACCTCATCCATATTCTTGAGAACATCTTCATTACTAAACCGAATAACTGTGAATCCCGCGTTCTCCAATTTCATCTGTCGATTTAAATCATTGATCCTGACATGCAGATCATCATGTGAGCTTCCATCTACTTCGATAATAAGTGATAATTCCTGACACATAAAATCTGCGATATAATTCAAAACCGGACGCTGTCTTTTAAAAGTGTATCCTGTTTTCTTTTTGGAAAGCGCATATTTCCATAAACATGCTTCGGCTTTAGTAGCATTATTTCTGTTTTTATTCGCAAATTTTCTCAATCCTTTATTGTAACCGAAATTATTAGATCTTTCTGCTTTCATAGTCTTTGCTTTTTGCAGTAAGACAGGAAGTGAGGGTATTCCTTACAAAGATTTTTCAAAAATTTCTTAATATGGGCTTTTCGTCCTCTCCCTGACTCAAAACTTGTTTTGACTCTGTCCCTCCCTGGGGAGGGATAGTTTCTTAGCTGACTGAATACATTATGCCTTATGCTCTGTTTACTTTGTTATCAAATGGTATTTCTTTTTAAAATTCATGATTAAAATACACTGCTAATAGTTATTTGGTTATTCCGTACCTTTGTTTTTAATATAAATTTGGAAGGAAGAAATCCACATCGAAGAACAAAAAAAATTAAGTCAGGAAGAGATCGATCTGTGTATTTCCGTACTGGAAACACTCACTAATGATCCTAATCAAATCTTTGAAATTGAAAAGGACAAGAGACTTGAGCTTATCATGGCTGCGGGAAAGTTATCCCGACCAAGCAGAGAGGAATTCAGAAAGCGAAAGAAAGATGCTAAGCGAGCTAATAAGCGAAAACTAAAAGAGAAAGATCGACACGCTCGAAATTCTACAGGTATCCGAAGTGCCCGAGAAGCTGTAGTTTTTGAAGCTCCTAAAATGATTGGCTTAACGGGAAAGGAAACAGAGAAAGAAATTCCGTTAGAATCGCCAAGAAACTGTTATGTTTGTAAGGAAGTGTTTCACAATCTGCATCATTTTTATGATACGATGTGTAAAGGTTGTGGTGATTTCAATTATGCCAAAAGATTTCAGAATGCTGACCTAACCGATCAGGTGGCACTTGTAACAGGTTCTCGGCTTAAGATCGGCTACCATATCACTTTGATGATGTTGCGTGCCGGAGCGACTGTTATTGCGACGACTCGTTTTCCTGTGGATTCAGCTCTTCGTTTCGCCAAAGAAGATGATTTTCAGAAATGGGGACATCGTCTCAAAATTCATGGCCTCGATCTTCGACATATTCCGAGTGTGGAGATCTTTTGCAATTTTATTGAACAGGAATACGATCGACTGGATGTGCTTATCAATAATGCAGCTCAAACGGTTCGACGTCCGGCAGGCTTCTATCAGCACTTAATGCCAAATGAAGAAAGATCAATTTCCGAACTTCCTCCTCTTGCTCAGGAATTGTTATCTGATCATGATGCTTGTTTAAATGAATTAAGATCACTGAGCTCCGGTTTTGAAGACGGACAGAATAAAAATCTTCCGGTAACCTGGCATGGGAAACAACTGGGAATTGGACTTCGGGCATCTGCTAAACTTTCTCAAATCCCGTACAGCATAGACAATTCTTTAACAGCAGAAGAAGTTTTTCCTCAAGGAAAACTGGATGCAGATTTACAACAAGTGGATCTTCGTAAAACCAACAGCTGGAGATTAAAGTTGGGTGAAATTCACACCAATGAGATGCTGGAAGTACAGTTGGTGAATTCTGTTGCCCCGTTTGTGCTATGTAACCGTTTAGCCGGATTGATGAAGAAAGAAGATACCGGTCAAAAACACATCATCAATGTTTCGGCAATGGAAGGGAAATTCCATCGCTGGCATAAAGAAGACCGTCATCCACATACAAACATGGCGAAAGCGGCACTAAATATGATGACGCATACTTCAGCTTCTGATTTCGCTAAATATGGAATTTACATGAATGCAGTAGATACCGGCTGGGTAACGGATGAAGATCCAGCAGAGTTAGCAAAACGAAAAGAAGAAGTGCATGATTTCCAGCCTCCTCTCGATATTGTTGACGGAGCAGCAAGAGTTCTGGATCCACTGTTTGATGGAATTAACACCGGCAAACATTGGTGTGGTAAATTCTTAAAAGATTACAGACCTATTGATTGGTAGATTTTAAATTTCTTGAATGGTTTGAGCTTGATTCGCTGTGGTAGAAATAATTAATAAATGAAGTTAAAGAAGTGACAGAGTTACAAAGTTAGTTTCTAAACTACTTTGTAACTCTGTACTTTGTCACGAAACTTTTTTGAATTTCAGAATATTTAATCTTTTTCAAACAGATATAAAAAATCAAATGAACGCCCAGGAGTTAGAAAAAAAACATCACTTTCAGGTTTATAACCGATACCCAATTACTATTGATAAAGGATCAGGAACCAAAGTATGGGATACACAAGGAAATGTATATCTGGATATTTTGGGTGGAATTGCGGTAAACAATCTCGGTCATTGTCACCCGGCTATTGTATCAGCTATTAAGGAACAAGCTGAGAAATTGCTTCATGTCTCTAACTTCTATTATACAGAACCACAAAGTGAGTTTATAGAACGCCTCTCTTATTTATCCGGATTAGATCGCGTATTCCTTTGCAACAGCGGAATGGAAGCGATGGAAGCTTGTATCAAACTGGCTCGTAAATGGGGTAAGAAAAATGGAAAATCAGGAAACATAATTTCTTTATGTGATGGCTTTCACGGTCGGTCCGTAACTACTATCACAATGAGTAAACCTGTTTATCAGGAAGATTTTGAACCGCTTCCTCCGGGATTCATTCAATCTCCATACAACGATTTTGAAGCTCTTGAAAAAACAGTGGATGATCAAACCATTGCCATTGCTTTTGAATTGATTCAAGGTAATAGTGGTGTTCACGTAATTGACGGAGAATTTCTGAAGAAAGTCCGGCGACTTTGTGATGACAAAAATATACTCCTGATCTTTGATGAAGTGCAGACCGGCGTTGGTCGAACAGGAAAATTCTTTTGTTACCAACATTTCGATATCAAACCGGATATGGTTGCTTCTGCTAAGGCTCTGGCCGGTGGAATTCCTATCGGAGCGGTAATGGCCAAAGAAGAAGTGGCCTCTGCCCTTTCCTTTGGAAACCATGGAACTACTTTTGGCGGGAATCCTTTTGCTTGTGCAGTCGGCAATGCCTGCCTTAAAACCATTGAAATGGATAATATTTGCGAACAGGCCGCTGAAAAAGGTGAATACATGATGAATCTCATCAGAAAGAAAACAGCACATCTGGATTCGGTGGTTGATGTACGCGGACTTGGATTGATGATCGGTGTAGAACTCAATCAACCTGCCAGACCGGTAGTAGAAAAAATGTTCGAACAAAGAGTGCTTTCAAATGCAGCCGGTGGAAATGTGATACGAATTGTACCTCCTCTTGTGATCACAAAAGATGAGATCGACCAGGTTGTGGATGTGTTGGTTAAGAGCTTGAGTTAGTCTATTAATACTAACTCAAACATTCCACAATTAAGGAGTTTCATGTTGATGATATACCTTAGCTACCACCTTCCAGTCATTTTCAAACTTTAAAAGAGACAAGTAATCAGTGTAAACATGCTTGCCGTTTCGATGAAGCTCTAACTCTACATGAGCTGCTTTTCCGGAAACATCTACTCTCTTAAATTTGTGCTCCCATTTGTTATTTGCGGGATCGAAATTCGGGTCAGATTTTCTTTTCTTCGTTCCTTCCACCCAGTTGGCAATTGGGTATCGATTTATCTTCCCTTCTTTTCCCGGCGAAAATATTGCAAAATCTTCATGAAATGTCTTGGTCATGGCTTCCGGATTCAACTCATTAAAAGCTCCATGGACATAGCCTGTTTCAAGAACTTCTTTAATTGCCTCTTCATCGTGATGGATTTTAACCGTAGAGTTGATAGCAAATACAGCTATCAAAACTATTGCTAAGCTGGGTATAGTAATTCGTGATTTCATATTAGTACATTATTTGAATGATAAAACTAGTTAATAAGAGCTAACGTGGATACTATCTTACTAGTAAAAGGTTACATAAAACTTTGTACTATACTTATAAAAAGTTAGTACTATCAGTTTATACTACTCTTTTCATCTTGCTGAAAAATTAAAATTGCTAATCCACTATGAATCTTCGCGATCTGTCAAATATTTCTGAAAATAAAGTCTCCAGAGAAGCTCGAACTTTAAGTGAAATAGTTTGTGATGATCAAAACTCGCTTGCAGAACGCCTTATCGCTTTTGAAGACATTATAAATCTGGAAGTTGGTGATACAAGTTTAAGCAGATCCAGAAATATTGAACGCGACCACGATTTCAGGCAATTATTTCTGAAATTTGAAGGTGACAATCCTACCGGTACTCAAAAAGATCGGATAGGCTTTGCTCAGGTTTATGATGCGTTACGACGAGGATTCGATACTATCACATTAGCGACTTGTGGAAATTACGGAGCTTCAGTGGCTTTGGCTTCTAATCTAGCCGGATTAAAGTGCAATATTTACATACCGGATGGATATCACACCGACCGGATTGTCGAAATGGAGTCGTTGGGTTCAAATATATTCAGATTGCCCGGTAGCTATGAAGACACCGTTATAAAGAGCAGTGAATTGGCTGTTGAACAAGATAGCTATGATGCAAATCCCGGCGGACAAAATAAAAGTCTGCAGATCATCGCCTATTCACAAATTGCATTCGAAATATATGATCAGCTTCGGGACGCTCCAAAGATCTGTGCCGTGCCTGTTTCTAACGGAACATTGCTTGCAGGAATTCATCGTGGATTTGTGTCACTTTATAAGAGAGGGAAAACGTCCAGAATTCCTCGCTTTTTAGCGGCTTCCTCTACTTTAAAAAACCCTATCGTTCATTCATTCAAAAAAAATCTAACAGAGTGCGAAGATCTTGATCCTAAAAAGATCAAAGAGACATTTGTGAATGAACCTCTTATTAACTGGCATAGTTTTGACGGTGATGAAGCTCTTTCTGCTATCATTGAAACGGATGGATATGCATACAATATCAGTGATAAGAATATGAAAAAGATGAGCACCTACCTGAAGCAGCATGAAGGAAAAAATATACTCCCTGCATCAACGGCAGGTTTAATCGGTTTGCTGAATTTGAATGAAACTGAGCCACTTGAATCAGACCGATATGTAGCGGTACTCACGGCAAAAAATTAATTTCAAATCCCTCTTTCATAATCATTTACATGATCTGAAAAAGAACTAACTTTAGTTCTGAAGAATTATCTTCACCTCATAATCCAACTACAATGCAACACAAAGAATCTATAGACGGAACCGCAATTGTTTACTGCCAGGGCATGTTCAATACTCCTGAAGGAAAAACTTCTCATGGACTTGTTCGGTTTACCGAGCGGTACAATATTGTTGGAATTATTGATGAGAGATATGCTGGAAAAGATGCCGGAGAAGTATTGGATAACAAGCCAAATGGAATCAAAATTTTTAAAGACTTTGGAACTGCTTATTCCGAATTGAGTAAAGATGGAGTTGCAATTAAAAACTTCGTGGTTGGTCTTGCTCCGGATGGTGGCCGACTTCCACAATCAGCAAAACAGGAAATTTCTGCCGCTCTGGTAGCTGGACTAAATGTAGATTCAGGATTACATGATTTTCTCACTAACGATAAAGAATTAGTAAAACTGGCTCAGAAACATAATTGCAGGATCAGAGATGTACGTAAAACTCCGGATCGCGATAAACTCCATTTCTTTACCGGTGAAATTGAAAAAGTAGATTGTTTAAAACTAGCTGTTTTAGGTTCTGATTCTGCCATTGGAAAACGCACAACAGCTTGGTTGGTAGTTCATGGTTTCCAGAAAGAAGGATATAAAGCAGAAATGATCGGAACCGGACAAACAGGCTGGATGCAAGGTGCTAAATATTCTATGATCATGGATAGCTGCATAAACGATTTTGTGTCCGGAGAAATAGAACATGCTGTTGTAAGTGCCTGGAAGGAGTCTGATCCCGATGTAGTCGTTATTGAAGGACAGGGAAGTTTAATGAACCCTGCTTATCCCGGTGGATTCGAGATCCTTGCTGCAGGCCGACCTGATTTTGTGATCTTGCAACATGCTCCCACTCGTTTGGAATATGATGGATTTCCGGGTTATAAACTTCACCCACTGCATGAACAAATAAATGCTATTAAAGTAATTTCAGGTAAAGAAGTAATCGCTGTAACCCTAAATCACGAAGGACTTAAACCGGAAGAGATTGAACCTGCTTGCAAAAAAATCACAGCAGAAACCGGTCTTCCTTGTTTTGATGTACTTGCTCATGGTGCGGATGATTTGATCAAGTTGCTAAGAAAGAAAGTTCGTAAATAATGAAGATCACTCAGATTTCATTTGAACGGTTTGATCTGGATTTAACCGAACCCTATACCATTGCTTACGAAACTATTTCTGAAGCAACCAATTATGTGTTGAGACTTGAAACCGATTCCGGCTACACAGGATTTGGGTGTGCTGCTCCCGATCCTGCAATAACTAAAGAATCTCCGGAGTACTTGGAGCAGAGTTTAAATGAATCAATTATTCCTGCTTTAAAAGGTGTGAATCCATTTCATTATGCCCGAATTTTAGATGATCTGAGAGCAACCGGAAAAGTGAGATCTTCTGCTTTAGCTATGGTGGACGCTGCACTTTTCGATCTGATGGCAAAAAAAACTGATGTACCTTTGTATCAGCTTCTGGGCGGTTACAGATCTTCCATTCCCACTAGTATAACAATTGGCATTTTACCCGTTGATGAAACTCTTAAGAAAGCTGATCAATTTGTTGAGGATGGCTTTTTTATTCTGAAAGTAAAAGGTGGCCTGGACCTGGAAGAGGATATCCAAAAATTGAAATTGATTAGGGATAAATATCCAAAAGTGATCCTTCGTTTCGATGGTAATCAGGGATATTCTGTAGAACAAAGCATTGAGTTTTCGAAAGCCACTAAAGAAATAGGAATTCAAATTTTTGAACAGCCTCTAAGCGTGGATGACGAGCACTTACTGGAATCAATGATCTCAAAGATAACGCATCCGGTAATGGCTGATGAGAGTCTTAAAACTTTGGATGATATCCATCGACTAACAAAAAATAATTCTTCTGATATGATCAATATTAAATTGATGAAGATCGGAGGAATTCTGGAAGGAATGCATATCAACTCGGTAGCAAAAGCTGCCGGAAACGAAGTCATGGTTGGCTGTCTGGATGAATGCAGTCTAGGAATTTCAATGGGATTACATTTCGCGCTTAGTCGACCAAATGTTGAATTTGCCGATTTAGACAGTCATCTCGATTTTGAAAAAGATCCCTTCAAAGGATTGTTCAGATTAGAAAAGGGCTATCTCTACCCGAACGACAAAGCAGGTTTAGGACTTTAGTTCTTACCATCATAAAGTAAATAGTAGGTTATGAGCTTTTATGTGCTACATTGATTTGAAGCATCATTGCTAAAGGAAATTCTTTTAGAAATACGCTTTTAAACTATTGGAGTCAGATATGTCAAAAGGAAAATCGATAAAGAAAAATTCAGGTAAAACCGCCCCGGCAAAAAC
>Ga0207884_1000363_pt1 | contig 29917 bp, 27 predicted proteins | sample MalvirmetaMSP144_FD_184236 | JGI IMG/M metagenome (GOLD analysis project Ga0207884, IMG submission 184236) | Marine viral communities from the Deep Pacific Ocean - MSP-144 (SPAdes) | ecosystem: Environmental > Aquatic > Marine > Oceanic | place: Pacific Ocean | collected 2011-07-08 | reverse complement strand
GGCCAGCGCGTCGTCCGGCGTCAGCACCACGCCGGACGAGCCGCCACCGCCGCGATAGGCCGCGGAAACCCGGGCCGCCCGTTCAGCCAGGTCCCGGCGCGACACCCCCTCAAGCCTGGCCTCAATGGCCCCGCGGAGGGGGCCGGGAAGGTCGGGGCTCAAACCGCGACGCGGTTGGCGACCAGGTCGTCCACCACCCCCGGCTCGGCGAGCGTCGAGGTGTCGCCCAGCTGGTCGGTCTGGTTCTCGGCGATCTTGCGCAGGATGCGGCGCATGATCTTGCCCGAGCGGGTCTTGGGCAGCGACGGGGCGAACTGCAGGGCGTCGAGGGCCGCGAAGGCGCCGATCTCCCGCCGGACCCAGCCCTTGATGTCGGCGGCCAGGATGTCGGTCATCTGCACATCGGCCTTCAGGGTGACGAAGGCGTAGATGCCCTGGCCCTTGATGTCGTGGGGATAGCCGACCACGGCGGCCTCGGCCACGGCCTCATGGCCCACCAGGGCGCTCTCGATCTCGGCGGTGCCCAGGCGGTGGCCCGAGACGTTGATCACGTCATCCACCCGGCCGGTGATCCAGTAATAGCCGTCGGCGTCCCTGCGGCAGCCGTCGCCGGTGAAGTACTTGCCGGGGTAGGTGGTGAAATAGGTCTGGATGAAGCGCTCATGGTCCCCATAGACCGTGCGCATCTGGCCGGGCCAGGAGTCGGTGAGGCACAGATTGCCGCTGGTCGCGCCGTCGAGCACCTTGCCCTCAGCGTCCACCAGCTGGAACTTCACCCCCGGAAGCGGCTTGGCGCAGGAGCCGGGCTTGGCCGGGGTGGCGCCCGGCAGGGGCGTGGCCAGGCAGGCGCCGGTCTCGGTCTGCCAATAGGTGTCGACGATGGGGCAGCGGCCGTCGCCCACCACCCGGTGGTACCAGAGCCAGGCCTCGGGATTGATCGGCTCGCCCACCGTGCCCAGCAGGCGCAGGGACTCCCGGCTCGTGCGCTTCACCGGCTCGTCGCCGTCGCGCATCAGGGCGCGGATGGCCGTGGGCGCGGTGTAGAAGATCTCCACCTTGTGCTTGTCCACCACCTGCCAGAAGCGGGAATTGTCCGGATAGGTGGGCACGCCCTCGAACATCACCGTGGTGGCCGCATTGGCCAGCGGGCCATAGACCACATAGGAGTGGCCGGTGACCCAGCCCACATCGGCGGTGCACCAGAAGACCTCGCCGGGGCGGTAGTCGAACACCAGCTCATGGGTGTGGGCCGCCCAGGTCAGATAGCCGCCGGTGGTGTGCAGCACCCCCTTGGGCTTCCCCGTCGAGCCGGAGGTGTAGAGGATGAACAGCGGGTCCTCCGCGTTCATCGGTTCGGGATCGCAGGTGTCGGCGACGGTCTTCTTCAGCTCGCCATAATAGGCGTCGCGGCCCTCGACCATGGGCACGTCGGCCCGGGTGCGGCGCACGACGATGACGTCGGTGACATCCGGGCAGGACTTCAGCGCCTCGTCCACATTGGCCTTCAGCGGCACGGTCTTGCCGCCGCGCACCCCCTCGTCGGCGGTGATGACGAGGCGGGAGTCGCAGTCCTGGATGCGGCCGGCCAGGCTGTCAGGCGAGAAGCCGCCGAACACCACCGAATGCACCGCCCCGATCCGCGAACAGGCCAGCATGGCCACGGCCGCGGCCGGAATCATCGGCAGATAGATGGTGACCCGGTCGCCCTTCTTGACCCCCTTGGCCTTCAGCACATTGGCCATGCGACAGACCTCGGCGTGCAACTGGCCGTAGGTCAGGGCGTCATAGACCTCCGGATCGTCGCTCTCCCAGATGATCGCCACCTGGTCGGCGCGTTCGGGCAGATGCCGGTCGATGCAGTTGACGCTGACGTTCAGCTCGCCGTCGGCGAACCACTTGATGTGGAAGTCGGAGGCGGCGAACGAGACGTCCTTGACCTGGGTGAAGGGCTTGGACCAGTCCAGCCGGCCCCCGACCTCGCGCCAATAGCCGTCCGGGTCCTGGTCGGCCCGCTGGCAGGCGGCCTCATAGGCCGCGGCGTCCATGTGGGTCCGTTCGGCCCAGGCCTCGGATACCGGAAAAATCTCGCCATCACTCACGGCGCAACTCCCTTATTCGACTTTGGCGCGGAGTATGCGGAGTGAGGGGCCTGTGGCAACCGCCTAGCGGCTGGCCCCGGGGCTGCGGTCTCCCGGCCCATCATGTTTCGTCGCCCTCGGGCCTGTCCCGAGGGTCCCTGTCGAGGGCGGGCGCCGGCGTCGAGAGGGACCCTGGGCACAAGGCCCAGGGTGACGCAGCTATCGCGGCCGCCTCAGTAGGCCGCTTTGGCGATCAGGGCGGCCTCGGTGGCGCATGTTCCGCCGGGCATGGTCGCCTCGTCGGCGAGGCCCTTGGCGCGGGCTGAGTCCACCTCGGCCTTGGCGGCCTCGACGTCCGCGCGGAAGGCCGGGCTGGCGTTCAGGGCTGCGACGATGGCCGCGCCGTTGAGGCGGCCGGCCTCCACGGCGCTGGGGGAATGGACGCCGCAGACCACCCGGCTTTCCCCGAAGGCCCGGCCGCGGGCGAGAATCTGGCCGGCCCGTTCCGGCGCCATCTGCGCCAGGATCAGGGCGTTGGCGAAGCCCCAGGTGGAATGGCCCGAAGGATAGTCCGGGCTCTCGTCCAGCTCATGGGAGCGCGCCACGCAGATGGGGCCGTCCTGGATCAGATAGGGCCGGGGGCGTTTGAACAGGTCCTTCACGCTGGCCACCTGGGCGCCCAGCTGCAGGCCGACCCGCGACATCAGCATGTTGAGCCTGGGCGCATTCTGCGGCGTCAGTTCGGCGCCCAGCGCGCAGGCGAAGTTCTGCATCATCGCGGCCGGCGCGGTGGGCACGTCGGTCTGGGCCAGCCCCCAGCGGGCCTGGCCCTCCAGGGTCCGCGTGGTGCGGAAGACGTCCCGATCAGCCTCGTCACGGGCGCTGCCCTCAGCTGGCGGCGGCGGCAGGATCAGCACGGCGTCGGGCAGGGTTTCAGGCGTCAGATAGCCGGCGGGCCGCGCGGCCTCCTGGGCTACGGCCGGCGTCGCGGTGATCGCCAGGACGGCGAGGATGGCGGGCGTGAGCAGCTTCATGGCGTCCCCCTCAGGATTTTCCATGATCATGCGCCCGATGCGCGGCGAAGCAAAAGGGGGCGGCGCGCGCCGCGCTTCGTCACCCTCGGGCTTGTCCCGAGGGTCCCTCGTCGAGGCGGGCGCAAGCGGAGACAGGGATCCTGGGCACAAGGCCCAGAATGACGGCGTGTGGAGGAGCGCGCGCCGCTCAACGAAAAGGCCCCGCCGGGGCGGGGCCTGAGGCTTAGGCTTTCTTTTCGAACAGCGTGTTCCAGCGGCGGCGTTCGCGGGTCTTCCAGGACCCCCGGTGCCAGGCGTCCGAGGCGATCAGCGGGACCACGGTGGTGGCCTCGGCGAACACCATCTGTTCCCAGGTGACATCTACCTTGCCCCAGGAGCAGGCCTCCTGCAGCGTCGAGGACGAGCAGGCGCCGTCGCGCACATCGGCCACCGTCAGCTGGATGGCGTATTTGTGCATGTCGACCTCCTCACCAAGGATTTCGGCGCAGACCACCGTGTCCTGGGCGAAGTTCTTGGGCACGCCGCCGCCGACCATGAACAGGCCCGTGGTGCCGGCCGCGATCTTCACGTCGGTCAGCTCGCGGAAGTCGGCGATGGAGTCGATGGTGAGGTAGGGCTTGCCCGCCTTCATGCGCTCCACCTGGTGCTTGACCAGGCCAAAGCCGGCCGAAGAGTCGGTGAAGGCCGGGCAGAAGATCGGCACGCCTTCCTCATAGGCCGTCTGGATCAGCGAGCCGGGCTTCTTGGCGTTGCCCGCCGCCAGCCACTTGCCCATTTCCCAGATGAATTCCCGCGAGGAATAGGGCCGCGGCTCCAGCTGGTCGGTGATCTCCTTGATCACCGCGTCGCAGGTCTGCAGCTCTTCCTCGTCGATATAGGTGTCGTAGATCCGGTCGATATAGAGGGCGCGCAGGTCGCGATCGTCCACCGGCTCCTTGGCCTGATAGTGCTTGAAGCCCAGGGCCTCGAAGAAATCCATGTCGACGATGGAGGCGCCGGTGGCGACCACGGCGTCGATCAGGCCGTACTTCACCATGTCGCGATAGATGTGCATGCAGCCGCCGGCGCTGGTGGAGCCGGCCAGGGTCAGCCAGGTGGAGCAAGAGGGATCTTCCAGCGCCATGGAGAAGATGTCGGCGGCCCGGGCGGTGTCGCGGCTGGTGAAGCTCATCTGACGCATGGCGTCGATGATCGGCCGGGCGTCGTACTGGTCGATGGCCACATGCTCGACGGTGGACGACAGCAGCTCGGCCTTACGGTTGGACTGAACCTCAGCGTTCATTCTCTTGGAGTCCTAGAGTTTGAGCGCCCGTCCATGAATGAAGGACGCGACCGGGACGGAGCGACCGGTCGCGTCTTATGCGTCGGCGAGGGACCTAACGCCCTAGCGCCGACGACGTTTCTTGCTCCGCGCCCGCGACAGCTTGACGACATTCTGGCTTTCGCTGCGCGGCGCCGGAATGGCGCGGGGCGCAAGGCCGAACATGGAGGCCATGGGGGGGTCGTCGACCGCCACGGTCTCGGTGTCGCCGAAACCGTTGAAGCGGGTGTTCATCGCCACACCATAGGCGCCGAGCATGCCGATCTCGACATAGTCGCCTTCGCGCACATCCTCGGGCAGCCAGAAGGGGCCCGGCATGTGGTCCAGGGAGTCGCAGGTCGGGCCATAGAAGCGATAGGGCTTCAGCGGTCCGTCCACTTCGCGGGTCGCGCCGTCCGCCTCGCGGCGGATCAGCTTCACCGGGAAGGGCCACTTGGTGTGGGTGGCGTCGAACAGGCTGCCGTAGGAGCCGTCGTTCAGATAGAGGGCGTCGCCCTTGCGCAGCTCGACGGCGGTCAGCACCGAGGAGGACTCCGCCACCAGGGCCCGGCCGGGCTCACACCACAGCTCGGTGGTCTCATGGACCATCATCTCGGCGAAGCCCCGGTCGATGGAGTCCATGTACTCGGCCAGCGAGGGCGGGGTCATGCCCGGATAGACCGACGGGAAGCCGCCGCCCACATCCACCACGTCGGCGAACACGCCGGCGCGGACCAGGGCGCGGGAGGCCTGCGTCATGGCCGCCTGGAAGGCGGTCGGCCGCATGCACTGGCTGCCCACATGGAAGGAGACGCCCATCAGCTCGTTGGTGGCCCGGCGGGCGGCGAGCAGCAGCTCGGGCGCCTCATAGGCGTCGACCCCGAACTTGCCGGCCAGGGAATAGGCCGCGCCCTCGGCTGAGACCCCCAGGCGCACAATGAGGTTCAGGTCGGCGGCCTGGCCCGTGGCGTCGAGGATCTTGGCCAGCTCTTCGTGCGTATCCAGCGCGAAGGTGCGGACCCCATGGTCGAAATAGGCCGACGAGATCGCCCGGCGGTTCTTCACCGGATGCATGAAGGCCATGCGCGCGCCCGGCACGAGCTGGGAGACCAGCTCGACCTCGGGCAGGCTCGCCACGTCGAAGGACCGCACGCCGTTCGCCGCCAGGGTCTCGATGACCCACGGCGAAGGATTGGCCTTCACAGCGTAGAAGACGTCGCCTTTAAAATTTTCCTGGAACCAACGGGCCGCTAGGGCCACAGCATCCGGTCGCGCAAAGGCGACAGGACGCTCCGGTGACCGCTCACGGACCAGGTCCAGGGGCGTATGGTACTTATGCACCTCACGCAACCCCCAACAGATTGTTGAACCCAATCCGGCGTTAGCAACGCTTTGGACAACGGGGTCCGCCGGAGCCATGCGAAATAGGGGCATATGGATCGGATGTAAAGGGCGGGGACCACAGAACCTTGCCGGGCCAGGGGTTGGCGCGGGTTAAATCCGCCTGCGACACCACGATCGCGCGCGTGCGGGGGCCGCATGCTGGACCGCGCCCGGCGCCCATGTCATGAAACCGTCGTGGGGCTCGGCGACACACGCGGGTTATGAGTCCGGCCGCCGACGTCCAGGGGATATTCGCCGTACATGTCTGACGCTGCCGTCCTTTCGGTGCGCCAAGTGTCGAAGAGTTTCGGAGCCCGGCGCGCGCTGGACACCGTCTCGATCGACGTCGCCCGTGGTGAGATGATCGCCCTGATCGGTCCTTCGGGATCGGGCAAGTCCACCCTGCTGCGCGCCATCAGCGGCCTGGCTCCCATCGACAAGGGCGCCGGCCGGATCGAGGCCTTTGGCGACCAGGTGCAGTCGGACGGCCGGGTCGACCGCAATGTGCGCCGCACCCGCATCCGCATCGGCATGATCTTCCAGCAGTTCAACCTGGTGGGCCGGCTGACCCTGTTCACCAATGTGGCCATGGGCTCGCTCGGCCGGATCGGGTTCTTCCGCGGCCTGCTGGGCTTTTGGCCGGCCGAGACCAAGGGCGCGACCATGGCCGCGCTGGCCCGGGTGGGCGTGGCCGAATATGCCGGCCAGCGGGCCGGCACCCTGTCGGGCGGCCAGCAGCAGCGCGCCGCCATTGCGCGCGCCCTGGTGCAGAAGGCCAAGATCATCCTGGCCGACGAGCCGGTGGCCTCGCTGGACCCGGTCTCGGCCCGTCGGGTGATGGAGATCCTGCGCGACCTGAACCGCGCCGATGGCCTGACCCTGATCGTCACCCTGCACCAGGTGGACTACGCCATGCGCTATTGCGACCGGGTGGTGGCGCTGAAGGCCGGCAAGGTGGTCTATGATGGCCCCGCCCAGGCCCTGAGCCGCAAACAGCTTATCGACATCTACGGTCCGGAATTCGAAGACGTCTTCTGGGAAGGAGCCCCCCAATGATCCGCCGCAGCCTCCTCGCCGCTGGCCTGCTGGTCGCCCTTGGCCTCAGCGCCTGTTCGGAGCGCGCCGACACCGCCAGCGACGCCCCCGAAGTGCTGAACTTCTCGGTCCTGGCGACGGAGAACTCCACCAGTCTCGACACCTTCTGGCGGCCGATCCTGGCCGACATGGAGAAGGAGATCGGCATTCCGGTGAAGCCCTTCTACGGCTCCAACTACACCGCGCTGATCGAGGCCCTGCGGTTTGGCCAGACCGATGTGGGCTGGTTCTCCAACCTCTCGGGCCTGGAGGCCGTACGCCGGGCCGACGCCGAGATCTTCGCCCGCACCTTCGATCCCTCCGGCGAGGACGGCTATCGCTCGGTGCTGATCGCCACGGCGGCCAGCGGCCTGACCCTGGAAGACGTGCTCAAGTGCGACCAGAGCCTCGACTTCGGCATCGGCGACGCCAAGTCCACCTCAGGCACGCTGGCGCCCATGACCTATCTGTTCGCGCCGGAGGGCGTCGAGCCTGAGAAGTGCTTCAAGCAGGTCCGGGCCGCCAACCATCAGGCCAACCTGTTCGCCGTGGCTAACGGCGTGCTGGACGTGGCCACCAACAACTCCACCGCCATCCGCCTGCAGGGCCTCCGGGACGAGGAAAACCGCGCCAACGGCCAGCCCACCGTGGCCGACAAGGTCAAGGTGATCTGGGAATCGCCGAAACTGCCCGAAGATCCCATCGTCTGGCGCAAGGATCTGGACCCGGCGGTGAAGGAGAAGGTCCGCCAGTTCTTCCTGACCTATGGCAAGGGCGAAGGCCCCGAGGCCGAGCGCCAGCGCAAGCTGCTGTCGGCCATCTCCATCGGCGGCTTCCTGCCGGCCGACGCCACCCACCTGCTGCCGGTGCGTGAGATGGAGGCCACCGAGGCCCTGCTGAGCGCCAGGAACGCCGGCGACCAGGCCCGCATCGCCGAGGCCCAGGCCACCCTCGAGGCCATCCAGGCCGAGCGGGAGGCCCTGGAGGCCCGGGCCGGCGAGGCCGCCGCGCCGCCGACCCAGACGCCTGCGACAGCCGTGCCCTGATAGACGAAGAGCCTAACGCCTGTGACCGACACCGCGACCAGCGCCGCCCTGAAGCCGCCCGCGCGGCCCATGGGTCAGTGGATCTTCGACGTCCTGCTGTGGGGCGGGATCGCCATCGTCCTGGCGCTCAGCTTTGGCCCGGCTGAGATCGAGAAGTTCCCGCTGCTGTTCACCGGCTCGGACAATATGCGCGAGTTCGGGCGGGCCTTCGTCAACCCGGACTTCGAGCTCCTGCCCTTCTTCATCAGCCAGATGTGGCTGACCATCCAGATGGCCATGTGGGGCACGGCCTTGGCGGTGTTCATCGCCGTGCCGCTGGGTCTGCTGGGCGCCCGCAATATCGCGCCGCCGGCCATCCAGTGGCCGGTGCGCCGGGTGATGGACATTCTGCGTTCGGTGCCGGACCTGGTCATCGGCATGGTGTTCGTGGTCGCCGTCGGCCTTGGCCCCTTCGCCGGCGTCATGGCGCTGGCGCTCAACACCGGCGGGGTGCTGGGCAAGCTGTTCTCCGAGGCCGTGGAGTCCATCGACAAGGGTCCGGTGGAAGGCGTGCGCGCCACCGGCGCCCACAAGCTGCAGGAGATCGCCTGGGGCGTGGTCCCGCAGGTCGCGCCGCTCTGGACCTCGTACGCCCTCTACCGGTTCGAATCCAACAGCCGGGCCGCCACCATCCTCGGCCTCATCGGGGCCGGCGGCATCGGTCAGATCCTGTTCGATAGCCTGAACAGCTTCAACTATTCCCGCGTCGCAGCCATCGCCGTGGTGATCGTCGTCGCCGTGACCCTGATCGACATCCTGTCCCAGGCGATCCGCTCCCGGCTGATCTAGGGCGGCGGGCTAGCCGACCAGCCCCTTAGCGCTTTGGGGCGGTCGAACCGGCTGTTGTCGATCACCACATCGGCCCGGGCGGCGGGATCGACGTCCGCGGCATAGAGGTCTTCGGACACGACATAGCGGTCGCGCATCACGCTCCCGTCGCCACCGTCTCGCGCCAGGCCGCGGGCGATGGAGTCCGCCGTGGTGATCTCAAGCCAGATCCGCAGGTCCCAGTGGTCGTTGAGCTCGGGCCGGAAGGCGAAGACGCCGTCGACCACCAGAATGGCGTCCGCGGCGGCGCGCACCTTCACATCCGAATGGTCGATCTGGGTCCGGGGATCGATCGAACAGAGGGCGCAGACCCCGTCTCCCGCCATGGGCGTCAGAAGCAGGCGCCGGACGGCGTCATAGTCGAAGGCGTTCCGATAGTAGCCTTCACCGCTTTCGCGATCATAGAGGCCCCGGTCGCGCCAGGGCCGCTTGAAGTCGTCGAGACTGGCCCGCAGAACGGGCCGCCCCCTTTCAGCCAGCGCCTGCGCCAACTCGTGGCCGAACGACGTCTTGCCCGACGCCGTGCGGCCGTCCACCGCCACCTTGAGCCGTCCCGACCCCAGGGCGCACACCTGTTGCGCCACGACAGCCAGCAGACGAGCCCGTTCGTCTGAAGCCCCTTCCGGCGGGGTCTGAGCCCATGTGGAGACCGAATTCTGTATGGGCGCCCGCGAGGTCATGGCGACAGGCTACCACCTCTCATAAGTTGAGCGAACGCCGTTGCGCTGTTTTGGCATTCGGCCTGAACGGCTTGAGCGGGAGGCCAAACCTGCCAAGCTGGCGGCATGTTCAGCGCGCCCTTTGTCACAGGCATGACAGTTCTGGTGCTGGCCGCCATGTCGCTGGCCTTCGCGCGGCGGGCGCCGGCCGGGATGAAGCTGCCCATGCAGTGGGGGCTCGACCGTCGGCCGACCTGGTCGGCGCCGCGGGGGATCGCCCTGGCCGTCACGCCGCTGCTGGCGGCCTTCACCCTCATACCCTTCAGCCTGGCCAGCCTCTGGGTGGAGCCTGACGAGCGGCTCGAGTTCCGTCTGGTGCTGGCCTTTGTCGGCCTCGCATACATCGCCGTCCACGCCCTGCACCTCTATCTGCTGAGCCGGTGGCTGAGGGCGCAGGGCAAGGGCTAGGCCGGGACCTCCCAACCCACGCCTCGTCGCCCTCGTCGGGGCGGGCGCAAGCGGCGAGAGGGACCCTGGGCACGAGGCCCAGGGTGACGGCATGTGGACTCAAGTCACCCCACCGGCAGGTCGAACATCAGCTGACGGGAGACCCGCACCGGCGGCGAGCCGTAGCCCAGCAGCTCATCGTGATAGGCCTTCATGTCGAAGGCCGCGCCGGCGCGGGCTTCCGCCTCCCGACGCAGGGACCAGTGTTCGCGCCAGCCGACGAAATAGGTGGGCAGCTGGGCTGAGGAGACCCGGGCGCGGATCCATTTGCCGGCCGCCTCGCGCTCCTGCTGGAAGGCGTCGTGGGTCATCAGATGCATGGCGCGGGCCTCGTCCCAGCCCTCGACGTGGACGCCGATGTCGAGGATGGCGTTGGTGATCACCCGCAGCAGGAATTTGAGGTTGGCCAGCCGGTAGAGCGGATGACCGTCCCGGTGGCCGGCCTCGACCATGACGTCCTGGGCGTAGCAGGCCCAGCCCTCGACGAAGGTCCCCGACCAGAGCACCGAACGCAGCACCGAGGGGTGGCGGTTGGAGATGGCCAGCTGCAGGTAGTGGCCCGGCGTGCCCTCGTGAACGGTGAGGCCCTCCAGCGTCCAGTTGTTGTATTCCCTCAGGAAGGAGTCGGCCTGTTCAGCGCTCCAGTCCTCGGGGATGGGCGAGATCTTGTAGAAGGTGGGTAGCTCCCGATCGAGTGGGCCGGGCGGATCGCAATAGGCCACGGCCACGCCGCGCTGGAACTCCGGCGTCAGGACCAGCTCCACCGGCTCGGTGGGCGGGGTGACGATGGGGTGGGTGGCGACGAATGCGATGGCGGCGTCCAGCTTGGTCCGGGCGACCTCGATCAGGGTCTCCGGCGTGGCGCGGTCGGCATAGACCAGCTCGAGCGCCGCGGCGATGGCCGCCTGTTCCTGCTCGGGGGTTGGTCGGGGCGGGGTCGGCGGGGCGTCGTCGCTCACCAGCACCTGGCGGGCGATGTCGTACATTTCGGCCCGCACCTGGGCCAGCGCCTGCTCGGCGGCGGTCTTGATCTCGGTGCGGGACAGGGGGCTGTCGAGGGCGAAGGCCAGCTTGGCGTCATAGAGGTCGGCGCCCAGCCGCCATTCGCCGGCCGCCTGCGGAACCAGGGTCTCGTCGATCCAGGTCTGATGGGCGGCGATGGCGGCCTTGGCGACGCCGGCTGCGGCGCGCAGCTCGGCCTGCGCCTCAGGCTCCAGGGCGCCGGCCTCGGCCAGCAGCAGATCGACTAGGCTCACCAGACCGGCGTTCTGACCTGAGACCGTCTCGGCGTGGATCTTCGGGGTGCGGGCTGGATCGAGGCTGGCGCGCACCTGGGCCAGCAGGCCCGGAAAGCCGCTCATCCGCGCGGTCGCAGAGGTCAGCCGCTGCGGCAGGGGGGCGAAGTCCCGGGCGATCAGCCCATAGAGGGCCGAGCCCACCAGGGACTGATAGATTAGCGGATCCCACAGGTGGGCCTGCAGGGTGTCGAGGGTCCAGACCTCGCCGGCCAGGCTGTTGCGCAGGATGGCGGCGTCCACCTGCCGCTCGCGCGACAGGTCGGCCGGGCTGAAGGCGTTGAGCTGCGCCAGAAAGGCCGCGGCGCTGGCGCGACGGGCGGCCCATCCGGCAAGGCTCAGATCATCCAGGCGGTCGTCATAGCGATGATCCCCCCACAGGGTCGCGGTGATCGGGCTGAGCCGCAGGCTGGCCTCCAGCCAGGCGGCGCCCAGGGCGTCGAAGGCGGCGTCGGCGGGGCGCTGGGCGGGCGTCTGGGCGCGGGCCGAGCCGAGCGGCAGGGCCGCGGCGGCCCCCAAGGCCATCAGCAGGCGGCGGTCGAGCAGAAGAGGCATGGCGGTGATCCCAAGACGCGCCGCAACCCTCCGGCGCAGCGGCACTGTCGGCCAGGGGCGCATGGCGGGCAAGCGCGCGTGCCCGCAGCTGCGTCACCCTCGGGCCTGTCCCGAGGGTCTCTGTCGAGGGCGGACGCAAGCGGCGCGAGGGATCCTGGGCGCAAGGCCCAGGATGACGACGAGGGGGGAAGAGCGGTTGCGCCTAGGCCGTTTTTGGCCTGCGGCGCACCCGGGCCAGGCGGCGCAGTCGCCGCCAGAAGCGGGTCTTTTCCGGTTCGGGATAGGGTTGCAGGTTGCGCACGAAGTCCTCGGCGCAGGCCTTCCAGGAGAAGGTCTCGGCGAACGCCCGCACCCCCTTCCGGTCGAGCGCCAGGGCCTCCATGCAGGCCTCCTTCAGGCCTTCGGTGGCCGAGGTGGCCAGGGCGCCAGCGCCCGAGCCCGGGATGATGTCGATGGGGCCGGGCGCCGGATAGGCCGCCACCGGCGTCCCCGAGGCCATGGCCTCCAGGATCACCAGGCCGAAGGTGTCGGTGAGCGAGGGGAAGACGAAGACGTCGGCGCAGGCGAAATGGGCCGACAGCTCCTCGCCGAACTTCGAGCCGGTGAACACCGCGGTCCGATAGCGCTCGGCCAGCTCGTCCTTCTGCGGGCCGTCGCCCACCACCACCTTGGTTCCGGGCAGGTCGATGCCGAGGAAGGCCTCGATATTCTTCTCCACCGCCACCCGGCCCACATAGAGGAAGATCGGCTTGGGCAGGTGGGCGAAGATGTCCGGGTCGCCCTCGCGCCTGGGATGGAACATCTCGGTGTCCACCCCGCGGGACCAGGACGAGATGTTGCGGAAGCCGTGGCGGGTCAGCTCGTCGCGCATGGTCGGCGTGGCCACCATCAGCCGTCCGGACGGCCGGTGGAACCAGCGCATATAGGTGTAGCCCACCGACAGCGGCACCGGCAGCCGGGCCGAGACATATTCCGGGAAGCGGGTGTGATAGCTGGTGGTGAAGGGCAGCTTCCATTCCACGCAGATGCGCCGGGCGGCCAGACCGATGGGGCCTTCGGTGGCGATGTGGATGGCCTCGGGCTCAAAGGCCTTGAACCGTTCCTGCACCGGCTCATAGGCGCCGATGGCGACCTTGATCTCCGGATAGGTGGGCAGGGGCAGGGTCTTGAACTGGTCGGGGCGGATCACCTCGACCTCGTGGCCCAGCTCGCGCAGCTCGCGCACCACCCGAGTCAGGGTGCGGACCACCCCGTTGACCTGCGGCTCCCAGGCGTCGGTGGCCAGCAGGATGCGCATGGGGCGCTGGACCTCGTCGGTCGGGGCGGCCGGCTCCCACATCCGCTGGGCCGGCGAGCGCACCGGGGTCGGCGGGGCGACAGGTTGCGGGGCCGGCGGCGGCGCGGCGGGGGGCGTCCGTTCGGCCAGGGGCAGGGTGGCCTGGGCCTGGGCCCAGGCGAAGAAGGCGCCGAGCAGGGCCTCGCGGGTGGGGAAGTGGCGGTAGACGGTGCGCTCGCCGACGCCGGCGTCCTTGGCGATCTCGGCGAAGGACAGCTCGTCCAGGGGCCCGGCCTCGAGTCGCGCGCCGACGGCGCGGAGGATCTGGTCGCGGGTGGCGGCCTTCTGGCGGTCGCGGGCGTCGCCAGACGCGTGGTCATCTTCACTCATGACAGTCCAACTGTCACGAGTGGCGCGGGCTGTCAACGAAGCCTGTACGCCTCAGGCGAGGATCGGTTCCGGCCGCGCCAGGTCCGGCTCACGGACGCCCTCGCCGGCAAGGCCGAAGGCCGGTTCGGGCAGGGTGCGGGCCTCGCGGACCGCGGTCCAGGAGCGAAGCTTGGCCCACTCCAGGATCTCCATGCGGCCGTCCATGTGCTCCACCAGGGCGGTGCAGCTCTCCACCCAGTCGCCGTCGTTGATGTAGAGGATGTCCTCGATCTGGCGCATCTCGGCCTTGTGGATGTGGCCGCAGATCACGCCGTCCACCCCGCGGCGTCGGGCCTCCTCGGCCACCGCGCCTTCGAAGTTTTCGATGAAGTGCAGGGCGTTCTTCACCTTGGTCTTCAGATAGGCCGAAAGGCTCCAATAGCCGAAACCCATGCGGCGCCGCACACGGTTGAACAGGGTGTTGGCGGCCAGAAGCCCCCGATAGGAGTAGTCGCCAAGGAAGGCCAGCCACTTGGCGTGCTGCACGACGCCGTCGAATTCGTCACCATGGGTGACCAGAAAACGTCGTCCGTCGGCGCCTTCATGGATCGCATCGCGGGCCACCACCACGCCGCCGAAGTGAATGCCGCAGAAGTCGCGGATGCGGTCGTCATGGTTACCGGGAATATAGACGACGTTCACACCCTTGCGCGCCAGGCGAAGAATTTTCTGAACCACGTCGTTGTGCGCCTGCGGCCAGTACCAACCGCTCTTCATCTTCCACCCGTCGACGATGTCGCCGACCAGATACAATGTGTCGCACTCCATGTGTCGGATGAAGTCCAATAGCATCTCGGCCTGACAGCCGCGGGTGCCCAGATGGACGTCCGAAACAAACACTGTTCGATAACGCTGGATTCCGATATCGCCCACGAACGCCTCCGGAACGACCCCATTTGACTGTCGGGTAGGCTGATTGCGTGTCGCTTTGATGAAACCGCACTGCAACACTGGCGCTGCAGCATAGGCCGCCATATGTCAGCCGCACTTTGATTGAACCCTTGCCCGTGCAGATGGACGCCCGAACCTATCCCGCCAAAGAGACCCCGAAGTCTCGCCGGACCCGCGCCCGTATCCTGGACGCGGCCATGCGCCTGTTCGCCGAGGTCGGTTATCATGCGGCCACCAACGCCCTGATCGCCGAGGCGGCCAACCTGACCCGTGGGGCGATGCTCTATCACTTCTCCAGCCGCGAAGAGCTGGTGGAGGCCGCTGTGGCCCACATCGAGGTCGAGCGCGCCCGCCTGTTCGAGCAGGCCGCCTCGGCGCCCGCCGGCCCCGGCGTGGACGCGGCCGAGCACGCCATCGACGCCTATTGGGCCCTGCTGCACGAAACGCCCTTCGTGGCCTTCGCCGAGCTGGAGGCCGCCGCCCGGACCGACCCTATGCTGCGCACGCGCCTGGCCAACGCCCAGAGCGCCTTCGACCGCAATCAGGTGGGCGAGCGCTTCCTGGCCCTCACCCAGGCCGGCAGCGACCCGCGCTTCCAGACCAGCCGCGACCTCGGCCGCTTCCTGCTGGAGGGCCTGGCGCGGGGCTCGTTGACCTATGACGAGATCGCCCGGCGCGAACGCCTGCTGGCGGTGGTCAAGCGCGCCGTCCGCGCCCTGAACCGCAAGGGCGAGGCCCAGGACCTCTGGGTCGACTAAGGTCGTGCCTACTCGGCCGGCTCGGCGCCGGGCGCCAGGCGCTCGGCCAGGCGGATCAGGTATTGGCCATATTCGCCCTTGGCCTGGGAGCGGCCGAGATCGGCCAGCTGCTCGCGGTCGATGAAGCCCTTGGAATAGGCCACCTCTTCGATGCAGCCGATGCGCAGGCCCTGGCGCAGCTCCAGCGTGCGGATCAGTTCGCCGGCCTGGATCAGGCTGTCATGGGTGCCGGTGTCCAGCCAGGCGAAGCCCCGGCCCAGCAGCTCGACGTTCAGGTCGCCGGCGTCCAGATAGACCTGGTTCAGCGCGGTGATCTCCAGCTCGCCCCGGTGCGAGGGCTTGAGGCTCTTGGCGTATTCGCTGGCCTTGCCGTCGTAGAAGTAGAGGCCGGTCACCGCATAGTTGGATTTGGGCTGGGTGGGCTTTTCCTCGATGCCCAGCACCTTGCCGCCTTCGCCCAGCTCGACGACGCCGTAACGTTCCGGATCATTGACCGGATAGCCGAAGACGGTGGCGCCGGTGCTCCGCGCATCGGCCGAGCGCAGCATCTGGCTGAAGTTCTGGCCAAAAAAGATGTTGTCGCCCAGCACCATGATGCTGGGCTCGCCGCCGACGAACTCTTCCCCCAGCAGATAGGCCTGGGCCAGGCCCTCGGGCTTGGGCTGGATCAGGAACTCGAACCGCACGCCCAGCTGGGAGCCGTCGCCGAGCAGGCGCTTGAAGGCGGCCTGGTCCTCCGGCGTGGTTATGATCAGGATCTCGCGCACGCCGGCCAGCAGCAGGACCGACAGCGGATAATAGATCATCGGCTTGTCGTAGATGGGCAGCAGCTGCTTGGAGACCGCCAGGGTCAGGGGGTGCAGCCGGGTGCCGGAGCCCCCCGCCAGGATGATGCCGCGTCTCACGCCGTCTCCTTCTGGGCCGAAAGCTGGGCCACCACGTCCTCCAGCGCCTCCTGCCAGGGGCGAAGCTGGAGGGAGAACACCGCCTGCATGCGCCCGGAGTCCAGCACCGCGTTCAGGGCGCGCCGGGCCGGGGTGGGAAAGGCGCTGGTGGGCACCGCCTCCATGACCGGCGGATCGTCCGGCCGGGTCAGGGCGAAGATCGCCTGCGCCATGTCGTAGCGGGTGGCCGCGCCCGCATTGACCACGTGCAGCAGGCCCCATTCGGGCGCCCCGGCCGGGGCCTTGGCCAGGCGGTCCCCCTGGCTGAGGATGAAGGCGGCCAGATCGCCGCTGGCGGTGGGACAGGCCCGCTGGTCGGCCACCACCTTAAGCACCGGCTGGGTTTCGCCCAGGCGCAGCATCATCTGCAGGAAGTTCTGCCCATAGGCCGAAAACAGCCAGGACACCCGCATCACCAGGGCGCGATCGCAGGCGGCCAGCACGGCCTGCTCGCCAGCCAGCTTGGAGGCGCCATAGACGTGCAGCGGGGCCGGGGCGTCGGTCTCTATATAGGCGCTGGCCTTGTCGCCGGAAAACACCATGTCGGTGGACACATGCAGCAGGGGCAGGCCCCGCGCCTGGCAGGCCCGGGCCATGGCGGCCGGCGCCCAGGCGTTGACCGCATAGGCCAGGTCCGGCTCAGCTTCGGCCTTGTCGACGGCGGTGTAGGCGGCCGCATTCAGCACCAGGTCGATCTCGCCGGCCTCGGCCACGGCGCGGGCGACGGCGGCCGCGTCGGTCAGGTCCACCTCGGCGCGGGACAGGGCGGTGATCGTCACGCCCGCACCCGCGCGGTCGAGCATCTCCCGGGCGAGCTGCCCGGTGGCGCCGAACTGCAGAATGCGCAGGGTCATGCCTTGGCCAGGCCCAGGCGTTCGGAGTGGAAGCCCTTGTCGCGGATCGCCTGCCACCAGTCGCGGTTCTCCACGTACCAGGCGACGGTCTCCGCCAGGCCCTGGTCCAGCGGCGTGGCCGGCTCCCAGCCGAGCTCGGCCTTCAGCTTCGAGGCGTCGATGGAGTAGCGGAAGTCGTGGCCCGGTCGGTCGGCGACGAAGGTGATCTTGTCGGCGTGCGGCGTATTGGCCGGGGCGAGCTTGTCCAGCTCGGCGCAGAGGATCTGGATCACCTCCAGATTGCGGTGGGTGGAGTCGCCGCCGATGCAATAGGTCTCCCCCAGGCGCCCCTTCTGCAGCACCAGCAGCAGGGCCTGGGCGTGGTCGTCCACATGCAGCCAGTCGCGGACCTGGCGACCGTCGCCATAGACCGGGATGGTCTTGCCCTCCATGGCCCGGACCACCACGGTCGGGATCAGCTTTTCGGGAAACTGGAACGGGCCATAATTGTTGGCGCAGTTGGTGATCACCACCGGCAGGCCATAGGTCCGACCCCAGGCGCGCACCAGATGGTCGGCGCCGGCCTTGCTGGCCGAATAGGGGGAGTTGGGATCGTAGGGCGTCTGTTCGGTGAAGGCGCCGTCTTCGCCCAGGGCGCCGAACACCTCGTCGGTGGAGACGTGGTGGAAGCGGAAGGCGTCCCTGTCGGCCGCCGGCAGGCTGTTCCAATAGGCGCGCGATGCCTCCAGGAGCACGGCGGTGCCGGTGACATTGGTGCGCACGAAGTCCAGCGGCCCGTCGATGGCGCGGTCATTGTGGCTTTCGGCCGCCAGATGCATCACCGCGTCGGGGCGGTGGCGGGCGAAGATCTCCGCCATCCTGGCTGCGTCGCAGATGTCGGCTTCCTCGAAGGCGTAGAGGCCCGATGAGGCGACCGCCGCGACATTGTCCAGATTGGCGGAATAGGTGAGGACGTCGAGATTCACCACCTCGTGGCCCTGAGCGACAGCTTGGCGCACGACGGCCGACCCGATGAAGCCGGCCCCGCCGGTGATCAGAATTTTCATATCGACCTTCGTCTGCAGGCGTTCGTCCGCGCCCGTTCCCATGACTCCTGCTCATACAGTGAAATGCGGCAGGCTCAAGACGGGCGCCCTCCGCCCGGGTTGTGGCGGGGTGCCAGCCTGCCTAGAGTTGAGGCCGCGCGCCGGGCGCGCATGGGGATGCTCAGTTGGAAGTCTCAACCGAAGAGTCCGTGGGCCCGGGACCGGCCAAGGCCCGCGCCGGGCGCCAGATGGACCTGGTCCAGGGGCCGATCGGCAAGAGCCTGATCGCCTTCACCCTGCCGGTGCTGGGCGCCAACCTGCTGCAGTCGCTGAACGGCACCGCCAACGCCGCCTGGGTCAGCCACATCCTGGGGCCGGCCGCCCTGACGGCCACAGCCAACGCCAACAACATCCTGTTCCTGCTGCTCGGCGCGGTGTTTGGCCTGGCCATGGCCGCCAATCTGCTGATCGCCCAGGCGGTGGGGGCGGGCGCCACCGATCAGGTGAAGCGTGTCGCCGGCTCCAGCACCCTGTTCTTCGCCGTGATGTCGATGGGCGTCGGGATCACCGGGGTCCTCGCCACGCCGGCCATTCTGGACGCCATGGGCACGCCGGGCGACGCCCGGGCCGACGCCATCACCTATCTGCGGGTGATCTTCGCGGCCATGCCGTTCATGTACTTCTTCTCCTTCGTGATGATGGCCATGCGCGGGGCCGGGGACTCCCGGACGCCCTTCTACTTCTCCCTCTGCGCGGTGGGCCTCGACATCATCCTCAACCCGGTCCTGATCATGGGCCTGGGACCGGCGCCGCAGCTGGGCATCGCCGGCTCGGCCGCCGCCACCCTGATCAGCCAGACGCTGACCCTGGCCGGCATGATCACCTATCTCTACCGCAGCGGCAGCGTGCTGGTCCTGCGCCGCGGCGAGTGGGGGATGCTGCGCCCCGATCCGGCCATCCTGCGCACCCTGGTGGTCAAGGGCCTGCCCATGGCCATGCACATGCTGGTGGTGTCGGGCGCGGCCCTGGTCATGCTGACCTTCGTCAACACCTATGGGTCGCAGACGGCCGCGGCCTATGCCGCCTCCCTTCAGCTGTGGACCTATATCCAGATGCCGGCCATGGCCCTGGGGGCGGCGGTGTCCTCCATGGCCGCGCAGAATGTCGGGGCCGGGCGCATGGACCGGGTCGATCGGGTCGCCCAGATGGGCGCCCTGTTCGCCGTCGGCATGACGGCCGCGCCGGTGGTCCTGATCTATCTGGTGGAGCCGATCGTGCTGCAGCTCTTCCTGCCGGCCGACAGCGCCTCCACCCCCATCGCCCGGCATATCAACGCCCTGGCCATGTGGGGCTTCATCCCGTTCGGCGTGGCCTTCATCTTCGCCGGCGTGGTGCGGGCCACCGGCGCGGTGATCGCCCCCCTGCTGGCCATGGTCGTCTCGCTGTGGGTGGTGCGCATCCCCTTCGTCCATTTCATGATCCCGGTCATCGGGGCCGACGCCATCTGGTGGAGCTTCCCGCTGGGCAGCGTGACGACCGTGATCCTGGCCGGGGGCTATTATCTCTGGGGCAATTGGCGGACCGCGAAGCTCATGCCGGCCCCGCCCCGCGGCGCCGCCGCCGACACCGGCCAGGCGACGCCGGCCATGGCCCCGGTGGTCGGCGTCGACTGACCGGCGCCGGGGGCTGCGGCGCCGCCTCCACAAAAAAGACGGGACACGAAGAACACGAAGGGGCGCGAAGAACACAAAGGCGACGCCGCCGACACCTTCGCGTCCGTGGCTATCTTCGTGGTCTTTGTGGCGCCTTCCTTCCAGCCCCGTCATGGTCGGGCTTGACCCGACCATCCATGAACACCTCGCTCGCCAATGTGCATGGGCCCTCGGGTCAAGCCCGAGGGCGACGGTGAGATGATGGCGCACCGAAATAGAAATATAATAACTATCAGCAACTTACCGGATATCGCCGCCCGCGGTTGCGTCGCAAGCCCGTGCGCCTGATAATGACGGGAGGCGGCCGAGGCCGGTCGTCTAATTTTGAATTCTCGGTATGTTCGGCGACCTGAAACATACCATGTTTACGAAATGTCTCGCGCCAGGGTGCGGCGGGACTGCAAGGAGGACGACATGGCCTGGGACTTTGAAACCGACCCCGAATTCCAGAAGAAGCTCGACTGGATCGAGGACTTCATGCGCGAGGAGGTCGAACCCCTCAGCCATCTGGGCATGGCCGCCCACGGTCCGCTGGGCCGCGAGAAGTTCATCAAGCCCCTGCAACAGAAGGTCCGCGACCAGGGCCTGTGGGCCTGTCACCTGGGCCCTGAGCTGGGCGGCCAGGGCTATGGCCAGCTGAAGCTTGGCCTGATGAACGAGAAGCTGGGGCGCAACTCCATCGCCCCCACCGTCTTCGGCTGCCAGGCGCCCGACACCGGCAACGCTGAGATCATCGCCCACTACGGCACCGAGGCCCAGAAAGAGCGCTGGCTCTGGCCGCTGCTGAACGGCGAGATCCGCTCGGCCTTCTCCATGTCCGAACCCACCGGCGGCTCCGATCCCCTGACCTTCACCACCCGCGCGGTGCAGGACGGCCAGGATTGGATCATCAACGGCGAGAAGTGGTATTCCACCAACGCCCGCTATTCGAAGCTGCTGGTGGTCTATGCGATCACCGATCCGGACGCCAAGGACCCCTATCGGCGCACCTCCATCTTCCTGGTGCCCACCGACACCCCTGGGGTTGAGATCATCCGCAACGTCGCCGTCGGCGCCGGCGGCGAGATCGGCGGCGGGACCGAAGGCTATATGCGCTACACCAATGTCCGGGTGGGGCCAGAGGCCCTGCTGGGCGACCGGGGCGCGGCCTTTGTCATCGCTCAGGTCCGCCTGGGGGGCGGCCGGGTGCACCACGCCATGCGCACGGTCGGCGCCTGCCGCCACGCGCTCGACCTGATGTGCCAGCGGGCCGTGTCGCGCACCACCCGCGACGGGCGCCTGTCGGACCTGCAGATGGTGCAGGAGCAGATCGCCGACTCCTGGATCGCCGTCGAACAGTTCCGCCTGCTGGTCCTGCGCACCGCCTGGCTGATCGACAAGCACAAGGACTACAACAAGGTCCGCAAGGACATCGCCGCCATCAAGGTGGCCATGCCCAAAGTCTATAACGACGTGGCCACCAAGGCCGCCCACCTGCACGGGGCGCTGGGCGTCTCCAACGAAATGCCCTTCATGCGCATGGTGACGAGCTCGCTGGTCATGGGCATCGCCGATGGCCCCACCGAGGTGCACAAGGTGACGCTCGCCAAGCAGATCCTGAAGGACTACCGGCCCGAGAACGACCTCTTCCCCAGCTATCACATCCCGCGCCTGCAGGAGGAGGCCAAGGAGAAGTACGCCAAGGAGCTGGCCGAGCTGAAGGAAGGCTACGCCAAGCTGAAGGCCGAACGGGAAAACGCCCCGGCCTGATCGGCTGGGAACAACCCTCCATCCTTATCTTCGTCATGCTCGGCCTTGTGCCGAGCATCCCTCTCAGGGGCTAAGCGCAAGCGTCGAGAGGGATCCTGGGCGCAAGGCCCAGGATGACAGTTGAGGGGGCGGGAAAGGCTGCTCGCCGCAGGCGATAGGAAAGAAAACCACAAAGAGCACGACGACCACCAAGAGGCTGCGGCCCCTTCGTGCTCTTTGTGTCCTTGGTGGTTGAGCCTTTTCTGGCGCGACGCGCCGGAGCCCGCTTGCCTCGCAGCCAAGGCTCGGCTTTCTGGGCTCAAGGCCGCTCTAAGACGCCACCCCCCCGAGGACACCAGGACCCCCCATGACCGAGACCGCCGCCAAACCCTGGCCCGTCATGACCATTGATGAGGCCCATGCGCAGCTGACGGCGCCAGGCCAGCGCTTCGAGCTGGATCAGGCTGTGATCGAGGGCGTGCCCACCAAGGTGTGGAAGAACGCCCCGCCCACCCTGCGCGACGTGCTGCTGAACGGCCGGGCGTTCGGTGAGCGCGAGTTCCTGGTCTATGAGGATGACCGCGCCAGCTTCGAGGCCTTCACCCGGGCCGTGATTACGCTCGCCCACCAGCTGCAGGCCGATGGGGTGGGGCCCGGCGACCGGGTGGCCCTGGTCATGCGCAACCTGCCCGAATGGCCGGTCGCCTTCTTCGCCGCCGCCATTGTGGGCGCCATCGTCACGCCGCTGAACGCCTGGTGGACCGGGCCTGAGCTGGAGTTCGGCCTGGCCGATTCCGCCGCCAAGGTGGCCCTGGTGGACGATGAGCGGCTGGAGCGCATCCTGGAGCATCTCGACGCCTGCCCGGAACTGGCCCGCATCTATGTGACCCGGGCCGAGGACCTGCCGGCCGACCGCCGCCTGGCCCGCCTGGAGGACGTCATCGGGCCGGTGAACAGCTGGAAGGGCCTGGCCGACCAGCCCCTGCCCGATGTGGCGCTCGCGCCCGACGATGTGGCGACGATCTTCTACACCTCCGGCACGACGGGTAAGCCCAAGGGCGCCCTGGGCACCCACCGCAACCTGACGGCCAACATCATGGCCAGCGCCTGCGCCGGGGCCCGCGGCTTCCTGCGCCGGGGCGAGCCGATCCCCGAGCAGGACCCGCACAAGCTGCCCCAGCGGGTCTACCTGCTGGTGGTGCCGCTGTTCCACGTCACCGGCTGCAACGCGACCCTGTCGCCAGCGATCAATTCGGGCGCCAAGCTCGTCCTGATGCGCAAGTGGGAGCCGGTGGAGGCCATGGGCCTGATCGCGCGCGAGCGGGTGACCAACACCGGCGGGGTGCCGACCATCGCCTGGCAGTTGATCGAGCATCCGGCGCGCAAGGACTTCGACCTGTCGTCCCTGACCACCGTGGCCTATGGGGGCGCGCCGTCTGCGCCGGACCTGGTGCGCAAGATCGTCGAGACCTTCCCGGGCTCGGCGCCCTCCAACGGCTGGGGCATGACCGAGACCTCGGCCACCTGCACCACCAATATCGGCCGCGACTACGAACACCGCCCCGACAGCTGCGGCGTGGCCCCGCCGCCCTGCGAGCTGAAGATCGTCGATCCCGCCGACGGCGTCACCGAACTGCCGGTGGGCAAGGTGGGCGAGCTGTGGGCCAAGGGGCCCAACATCGTCAAAGGCTATTGGAAGCGGCCCGAGGCCACGGCGGAGACCTTCGTGGACGGCTGGGTGCGCACCGGCGACCTCGCCTTCCTGGATGAGGAGGGCTTCTGCTTCATCGTCGACCGGGCCAAGGACATGCTGATCCGCGGCGGCGAGAACATCTACTGCGTCGAGGTGGAGAACGTCCTCTATGACCATCCCGATGTGATGGACGCCGCCCTGATCGGCCTGCCCCACCGCACCCTGGGCGAAGAGCCGGCCGCCGTGGTCCATCTGAAGCCCGGCGGCGCGGCCACCGAGGATGAACTGCGCGCCTTCGTCCGCGAACGGCTGGCCAGCTTCAAGGTCCCGGTGAAGGTGGCCTTCTGGCCACAGACCCTGCCGCGCAACGCCAATGGCAAGATCCTCAAGGGGGAGCTGAAGTCCGCCTTTGCGGTCGAGGCCGGGGGCTGAGCGGCCTTGGAGCCGCGCGTCCTGCCATGCGGGCGCTTTCGCGGCCCCGCGCGCGCCGCCGGCCCATCAGCAATGCGACAAATTAGCCCAAAGAGCGCGCGCGCTTTTGTTAAGAACTGAAGCTGCACAAGGCGGCATCTTCGCCCTGCAGGACAGTTCCGTTGCGCCTCTTCAATCAGCTTCCGGTCTCCAAGAAACTTCTAGTTGCGTTTAGCGTCGTCCTCGCCATCTCCCTGGGGGCTTCGGTGGTCTCCTATCTCGGCTCCCAGGCTGTAGAGAAGGCCACGGGCTGGAACACCCACACCTATAAGGTCTTGTCGGCGGCCGAAGACGTCGGCGCCGCGATGGTGGACCAGGAGACCGGGGTGCGCGGCTACCTGCTCTCGGCCAATCCCGACTTTCTGGAACCCTATCACGACGGCCTGAAGCGCTACGACGTCGCGGTGGAGGAGCTCCAGACGCTCACCGCCGACAACGCCGAGCAGCAGGCGAGGATCGCGGCTCTGAAAGAGCTGGCCGACCGTTGGCGCACGGACGTCGCCGAAGTCGAGATCGGCATGATGCAGGACCCGGCCACTATTGAGGCGGCCCGCTTCCTGGAGGCCTCCGCTGCGGGCAAGGAGGCCATGGACGGCGTGCGCGCCCTGATCGCAGAGATCGATGGAGCTGAAGCGGCCCTGTTGGCCGAGCGCTCCGTCCAGCGCGATCGCGAATCGGCCAATGCCCGGCTCGCCTTGATCATCGGCGGCCTGCTGGCGGCCCTCGCCTCGATGGGCATGCTGCTGCTGCTGTCGCGCACCATCGGCGCCCCGGTGTCGAGCCTTACCCTGGTCATGAGGCGGTTGGCGGACGGAGACAACACTGTCGATGTCCCCGCCACCGACCGGACTGACGAGATCGGGCGCATGGCCGGCGCCGTCCTGATCTTCAAGGAGGCGGCCATTGAGAAGCTGCGCCTGGAGGGCATGAGCGCCGAGCAGGCCAGGGCCGTGGAGGAAGAGCGCCGCCGGGCCGAGGCCGCGAAGGCCGAACTGGCCAAGGAGCAGGCGCGGGTGGTCGAGTCCCTCGCCGACGGCCTGGAGAAGCTGTCCAAGGGCCAGCTCACCTTCCGCCTGAATCAGGCCTTCGCCGCCGAATATGAGAAGCTGAGGTTGGACTTCAACGCGGCCATGGAGACCCTACAGGAAACCATGACCGTCATCGGCGGCGCGACCCTGGGGATCCGCTCGGGCGCCAATGAGATCACCCAGGCCTCCGACGATCTGTCTGGCCGGACCGAACAGCAGGCCGCCAGCCTGGAAGAAACCGCTGCGGCCCTGGACGAGATCACCGCCACCGTCCGCCGGACGGCGGAAGGGGCCGAAACCGCCCGCCACGTCGTCGCCACAGCCAAGCAGGACGCTGAGCATTCCGGCGGGGTGGTGCGCAACGCCATCGCCGCCATGGCCGAGATCGAGAAATCGTCGTCCGAGATCGGCAACATCATCGGCGTCATTGACGAGATCGCCTTCCAGACCAACCTGCTGGCGCTCAACGCCGGCGTCGAGGCCGCCCGGGCGGGCGACGCAGGCCGTGGCTTTGCGGTGGTCGCTTCGGAAGTGCGCGCCCTGGCCCAGCGCTCGGCCGAGGCCGCCAAGCAGATCAAGACCCTGATCTCCACCTCCGGCGCCCAGGTGTCCGAGGGCGTGACGCTGGTGGGCCAGACGGGCGAGGCCCTGACCCGCATCGTCACGCAGGTCTCGGAGATCAACAGTGTGGTGGCCGAGATCGCCGCCTCGGCCCAGGAACAGGCCACCGGCCTTCATCAGGTGAACACCGCGGTGAACCAGATGGATCAGGTCACCCAGCAGAACGCCGCCATGGTGGAGGAATCCACCGCCGCCAGCCACAGCCTGGCCCGCGAGGCCCAGGAACTGCAGGCTCTGATGGCCAGATTCGAAACCGGGGCGGCGACCCGGGACAAGCCGGCGGCCCCGCGCCCGGCGTCCCGGAGCCAACCCGCCCTGAAGACCGTCGCCCGCCAAGGGGGCGGCGGCGCGCTACGGCGGCCCCAGGCTGCGCCCGAGGCGGAGGGTTGGGAAGAGTTTTAACCGCCCACCCCTCCCGCACACCGCAGCGCCTGTCCGGGCCGGCTCAGGCCGCCGGCGCGTCCACGGGTTTGCCGTAGACCAGCTCGGCGCCCTTCATGGAGCGGGTTTCCGGGGTCGGCAGGCCACTGGCCTTGATCTGGGCCTTCAGCTCTTCCTTGCGGGCGGCCATCTTTTCGCCGAGCGCGTCGAGGTCCACATCGGTGCGGCGGCATTGGGCGAACATGCCCTCTGACGGACGTTCCTCTTCCTTGACGTGGTGCTCGATCTCTTCCGACAGCACCGAGACCTTGGCGTCATAGAAGGGGTCATCCGGCGTGCCGGCCATCAGCTCGGCGATGAGCACCTTGGCGCCGTCATGCTCCACATAGCCTTCATCGAGCATGTCGCCTTCGATCTTGCCGCGGAAGGTCGGATAGAAGATTTCTTCCTCGATCAGGGTGTGGATGGTCAGCTCGGTGCAGATCTTCTCCACCAGCTTGGCCTTGCGATCCTTGGAGGCCGCCTTTTCGAATTGCTCGAACAGATCCTCCACCTCGCGGTGGTCCTGTTTCAGAAGCTTGATCGCATCGATCTTGTCGGTCGTGGCCATGGGTGTCTCCCGCTGTCTGGCGCTTGCAGGCCTAACGCCGGGCAGGGGGATAGGATGCTCCGTCGGAAAGCCGACCCAAGCTCCAGAATTGCCAAGCGACCCCCTTTTCCGCCAAGCTGAAGGGAGATTGCGCCGGCGCGGAATTTCACGCTGGCCGACGACCCCTGCTTCTCATCGCCGGACCTGCCGGCGCCCATTTCAGACCGACCCATTTTTGAGATCCATCCCATGACCGAGATCCTTGTCCCGCGGCAGTTCCGCGGCCCCCCCGTCACCGCCAATGGCGGCTATATCTGCGGCGTCCTGGCCAAGGCCGTGGGCGGCAAGGGCAGCGCCATGCTGCGCGCCGGCGTACCCCTGGACACCCCGGTCAAGCTGGTGACCGGCGAGGACGGGACGGTTTCGGCCCTGAACGCCGAGGGCCAGGTGCTGGGGCTGGCCAAGGTCGCCACCGACGATCAGATCCCGCCGCCGCCGCCGTCGCCGGGGATCGAAGCTGCGCGCGCCGCCGCGGCGGCCTCGCCCTTCGCCACCCGGTCCCTGCACCGGGGCTGTTTCTCCTGCTGCATCGAGCGTGAGCAGGGGGAAGGTCTGGGCGTGCATGTGGGCCAGCTGCCGGACGCTGAGCCCGGGGTCTGCGCCGGCCTGTGGGTTCCCCACGCCAACTTTGCGGGACCCGACGGGACCATGCCGGACGAGATCACCTGGGGCGCCCTGGATTGTTCAGGCTCCATGGCCTGGTGGATCAAGACGGGATCGCCGGTGGGCCTGCTGGGCACCATGGCGGGCGAAGTGCTGAAGGCGCCCAAGGCCGGGGAGACCTATGTGGTCGTCGCCTGGGCGCGGGAGTCCGAAGGCCGCAAGTTCTTCGCCGGCGTCGCCCTCTATGACGCGGCGGGCGAGGTGGTGGCCAGGAGCGGCCAGATCTGGATCGGGCGTCCGGCTGGCGCGCCGGCGCCTGCGCCGCTAGAGCCTGATGCAATCAGGCTCTAAACTCTAAGTCTTGAGCGCGTTTCATCCGATAACCGGTTCCCACTTATCGGAACGCGCTCTGGCCTCGGCCGCCAGCGCCTGAGGGCTGGTCTTCCAGGCCTTTCCCGGTTGGCGGCCTTCACGCTATCGGGAAAGGTCCCGGCCGGGCATTTCCTTTCCCGCGGAACGGGCCTATACGGAATATTGACAACCGCCCGGCCGAAAGGCCGGGCGCCGTCGTTTCTGGAGTACGGCCATGACCGACATCTTGATGCCCAAGGCGACCGCCGTCTGGCTGGTCGACAACACCTCGCTGACCTTCGACCAGATCGCCGATTTCTGCGGCCTGCACCCCCTGGAGGTGCGTGGCATCGCCGACGGTGAGGTGGCGCGCGACATCCGCGGCGCCGACCCGATCGCCAATGGCCAGCTGTCCCGTGAAGAGCTGGACGCCGCCCAGAAGAGCTCGACCTATCGCATGAAGGCCCAGAAGAGCCGCCATGCCGAGCTGCTCAAGCCGACCAAGAAGGCGCCGCGCTACACCCCGGTGTCCCGTCGCCAGGACCGCCCGGACGCCATCGCCTGGTTCCTGCGCAACCACCCCGAAGTGCCGGATTCGCAGATCGCCCGCCTGCTGGGCACCACCAAGGCGACCATCGACCAGATCCGCAACCGCACCCACTGGAACTCGGCCAATATCAAGCCGGTGGACCCGGTGACGCTGGGCCTCTCCACCCAGATGGAGCTGGACGCCGTGGTGCGGAAGGCCGCCGACAAGAAGGCCAAGGACGACGCCAAGGCCGGGATCACCGATCCCGACGGCCCGTCCCTGCGCCCGGCCTCGGAAACCGGCGCGGTGGCCGAGGATGCTGACGCCCCGGCCGAGCAGGACTGAGTTCGCGCCCGGCTTCGGCGGTCGAAACGCAAGAGGCCCGCGCATCGCGCGGGCCTCTTTTCGTTCCGGAGGTCAGTGAGCTTGGCGCTGCAGGGTCTCCATCTCTTCCTTGAGCTTCAGCTTTCGTCGCTTGAGTTCCTGTAGCCTGAGGTCGTCTCCCGCGGGGCTTCGCACTTCGTCCTGGATCGCCTTGTCCAGATTCTGATGGCGAGATCCAAGTTCACGGATGCGGGCTTCAACGGCCATAGGTACGCCTCCTTCAAGGGTTTTTCGACACGACAACTGAACACCCCTTCGCGGGGGTGTCAGATCAAATATGATTGCGCAGGGTTTAGTTCGGATTAGGGCCGGTTTTTTCGGCGTGTGGGTGAGACGGTATGTCGCAAATCGAGCCATCGGGTCCTGAGCGCGCCGATCGGCGGCCCCGGCTGGTGATCGGCGTGGCCGGCGCCAGCGGCGTCGCCTATGGCCTGCGGGCGCTGGCCGCCTGCCGCGACTTGGACGTCGAGAGCCATCTGGTGATGAGCCGGGCCGCGGCGCTCACCCTGGCCCAGGAAACCGAGCTCTCGGTGGCCGATGTGCAGGCCATGGCCGATGTGGCCTATCGCCCCGGCGATGTGGGTGCGGCCATCGCCTCGGGCTCCTTCCCGACGCTCGGCATGCTGATCGCCCCCTGTTCGGTGCGCACCATGAGCGAGATCGCCACCGGCGTGACCTCGTCCCTGATGACCCGGGCCGCCGACGTGACCCTGAAGGAGCGCCGCCCCCTGGTGCTGATGGTCCGCGAGACGCCCCTGCACCTGGGTCACCTTCGCACCATGGTGAAGCTGGCCGAGATGGGCGCCGTGATCGCCCCGCCCCTGCCGGCCTTCTACGCCAAGCCCATCAGCCTGGAGGAGATGGTCGATCAGTCGGTGGGCCGGGCGCTGGACCTGTTTGGCCTGTCCTGGGCCAGGGTGAAGCGCTGGGGGCAGGACATGGCCATGCCGCCGGTTCAGGACTGAAGGCCCCATGAGCCTGTGGAATTGGGCGGTGGACACCTATGGGCGGCCCGGCGTCGCCGAGGCGGCCCTGGCGCTGCAGGACGACCACGGCCAGAACGTGCCCTTGCTGCTGTGGGCGGCCTTTGTCCGCACCACTGAGCCCGAGGCCCTCAACGCCGCCGCCGCCCTGGCGCGGACCTGGGAGACCACCGCCATTCTTCCCCTGCGCGGGGTTCGCCGGGCCCTGAAGGCGCCGCTGCCCCCGACGCCGGAGGCGACAAGAGAGGCTCTGCGGGCGCAGGTGAAGGCGGCTGAACTGGCGGCCGAGCGCGGCCTGTTGGAGGCGCTGGAGACGATCCATCCGGGCCGTGCGCCCCTCGTCCCCTTGAGCGAGGCGCTGGCGGCGGCGGGCCACGCCTGGGACCCCCGCCTCGAGCCTGGTGATCTGGCGGCCCTGGTCCGAGCCCTGGTCTGAAGACAGGACAAGAAGAGGCGGCGGGGCATAAGGCCGCCTTTACCCCTGATGCGCAAAATCCGATGATGGCCAAGACGCTGGCGACGGCGTGCAAGGGGGCGAGTGTCGCATGAACGATCTGGGACCTGATCCCGAGACGCAGCTGCGGGACCGGCTGGCCGCGGCCCGACAGGAACATGCCGACCTGGACGTCGCCGTCCAGGCGATCAGCGCCATGCCGACCCCGAGCCTGGGGGTTCTGGGCCGCTTCAAACGTCGCAAGCTCGCCCTGAAGGACGAGATCGCCGCCCTGGAAGACCAGCTGACCCCCGACATCATCGCCTGAGGCGCGGACGCGGGGTCAGTCGATGACCTTGAACCGGCCCTTGTCGAA
>Ga0207884_1000357_pt1 | contig 30307 bp, 20 predicted proteins | sample MalvirmetaMSP144_FD_184236 | JGI IMG/M metagenome (GOLD analysis project Ga0207884, IMG submission 184236) | Marine viral communities from the Deep Pacific Ocean - MSP-144 (SPAdes) | ecosystem: Environmental > Aquatic > Marine > Oceanic | place: Pacific Ocean | collected 2011-07-08 | reverse complement strand
TCTACGGCACCGCTCTACCACAATATGCATGGGGAATGTTACTGGGGATATGTTCTTATATGGTGCTGGAGTTTTTTATGTATGGCCCCGTATATCAGACAACCGGCCTGGTTTACGGCATTGCCTTTTTCACTTCCCTCGGGTGTGCCACGATTGGCTATGCTCTGCTCCGCTGGAAAACCAGAAGGATGAGCCGTTTCTCCGATTAACACAGCTACACATACCAGTTTTTCCGATGAATCAACCAGACTGTGTAGCGCTTAAATCCTTATCACCATCAACAAAGAACAAAAAATCCCCCAGATTTTCATCTGGGGGATTTTTTGTTTGGTGGAGCTAAGCGGGATCGAACCGCTGACCTCAACACTGCCAGTGTTGCGCTCTCCCAGCTGAGCTATAGCCCCGTAAAAGAGGGCGCAATTTTAGGCACAGCCCCCTGGAGTGTCAAGCCTGTTCTTCAGGGTGTTCACTACGGGCTGCAGAGAGAAGACGGTAATCTTTCTCCCAGGCCTTTAGCTGCTTTTTAGAAACCCCGCCAGAGGCCTCCAGAGCGCTCCTGATACGCGCCCTGACCATATCAGGCCCAAGGATAGCCATGGCATCAAACAGGGGCGGAGCCGAGGAGGATCCGGCGACAGCAACAAACAGGGGGGATAAAAAATCCTTCAACTTTAATTCCATCCCCTTAGCCAACTGATTCAGCTCCTCATACAAGCCATCCCGGCTCCAATGACGCAATCCATCAAGGCGCCAGGAACTGTATTGGAGAATTCTCCGCACTGTTTCATTGTCCAGCTTTTTATGCTCAAAGTGCGCAGCGTCGAGTTTCGGCATGCCCGAAAACATAAATCCGAGTAATGGCGCAATATCGGAAAACTTTTCCACTCTCTCCTTGATCAGTGGAATCATCCTAGAGAGGTTGTCACGGTTTATCGCCCATTCGGCAACACGATTGGCAAATGCCTGCTCATCCAGGTTTTCACGGATCCAGCGGCCATTCAGCCAGTCCAGCTTTTCAGTATCAAAAACCGGACCACCCAGATGTACAGCACACAAGTCAAACTGATCAACCATGTCCTGAAGGCCAAACTTTTCACTCTCGTCCGGCATGGACCATCCCATACGCCCGAGATAATTGACCACAGCCTCGGGCATATAACCCATATCCCGATAATAATTGATGCTGGTGGGGTTTTTTCGCTTGCTGAGCTTACTTTTGTCGGGATTTCGCAGCAATGGCATATGACAGAGCTCAGGCATCTCCCAGCCAAAATATTTATAGAGGAGAAGGTGTTTGGGTGCTGAGTTGATCCATTCCTCACCACGAATGACATGGGTGATTTTCATCAGATGGTCGTCCACCACATTGGCAAGGTGGTAAGTGGGCATACCGTCTGCCTTCAGCAGAACCTGCATATCAACCTGTGACCAGGGAATCTCAACCTGGCCGCGCAACATATCCTGAAAAACGCAACTGCCCTCATCAGGAATCTTCATACGAATAACGTAAGGTTCTCCCGCTGCCAGGCGCTTCTCAACGTCCTCGGCCGACAAGAACAAACCGCGGCCATCATATTTTGTTGTTTCTCCCCTCGCTATCTGTTCACGGCGCATCTCGTCCAGCTCTTCAGACGTGGCAAAGCAATAAAATGCATGGCCTTTATCAACCAGCTCCATAACGTGTTGTTGATAAATACCTGTTCGCTCGCTCTGTCGATAAGGACCATAAGGTCCACCAACGTCGGGTCCCTCGGACCACTCGAGGCCTAGCCAGCGCAAGGAGTCCAAAATCATTTTTTCAGATTCTGGGGTGCTGCGAACCCGGTCAGTATCTTCAATACGCAGGATAAACTCACCACCCTGGCTTCGGGCGAAACAAAGATTAAAAAGGGCTACATAGGCAGTCCCAACGTGGGGGTCGCCAGTGGGGGATGGAGCAATACGCGTGCGAACAGACATCAAATAAACATTCCGTTTGGGGTGAATTGGGTCAACAGGAAAAAAGCGTAATTATACGCAGAACAGGACTAATCAACAGATTTCAAGGCCGGCTGCCCCAAAAAATAACCCTGCGCCGCATTCACATCCAGCCCGGCTAGCTGATCCCATTCCTGTTCGTTTTCAACACCTTCCACCCACAGCTGCAAACCACTGTTGTGGGCAAGTCCAGCGAGCGACTTGATATAGAATTGGTTGTCCAGATTCGTATCCAGCTCACGGAGAAAACTGCGATGAACCTTGAGATGATTCAACGGCAGGCTACTCAGATAACCAAAAGCTGCGGACTCAAGACCGAAATGGTCAATACCGAGTGAAGTACCGTGCTTCTGCAGGAGCTGACTAAAAGTCCTGAGAGATGCATCGTTTGCTTTCATGGCATATTCCGGCACCTCAAATACCAACTTCGCCGCCAGCCTCCGCTGAGACGCCAGGAAGTTATCAAGCCACCTCAGAAAACCGGAGGTTTTCACCGATACTATAGACAGATTGACACACAGTTTAGTGGGGGTCTCCTTTTCGCGCTCAGCCGACGCCAGTGACTCCAGAATCAGCCTGTCAAGGCTAGGCATCAGCCCCAGTCTTTCTGCAATGGGAACCACCACAGCAGCCGCCAGTAAATCCTTGCCGTTGAGAAAGCGCACATACACTTCCTGGGCTAGTAGCGCTTTATCCTGAATACTGACAATAGGCTGGTAGTGAAGCGCCACAAGCCGGTTTTGAATGGCCTGATTCAGAAATACTTCCCACTCATTGAGGGGCTTTCCTAATACGGGAATATCACCATTTTGCACATCGGCAAATTTGGTCCAACGGCTGGCACTACCCAGCTTGGCCTGCCGGAGTGCAATATCGGCTTCGCCCAGCATTTCGGGACCACTGGTGATATTCGTATGAAAGGTATATCCCATGTGGAAAGACAATGGACACTTCTCGTTATGAAGCCAACTGATGTCCTGGACGGCCCCAAATATTTTTTCTGCCAAAGCGTCGCCTTCTCCAGGGGTAATATCGGGGATAAACAGTGAAAACTCCGGGCCCTGCCGTCTGGCAACAATAGCCCGCGGATGATCAGTCACTGCGCTCTGCAAACGCTGGCCAACAGACTGGAGAATCGCATTTCCCTCTCCACGCCCGGCATACTCGTTGACGCATGAAATATCGTGCAATGCGACAATCGCCAGAGCGCCGGTATGCATGCCCTCCTCCTGGTCATCGACATAGCTTCGCAGGCGGTTGTCAAAATCACGCCGATTGGACAGCCCGGTAACCGCATCCTGAAAAGACTGTTTCTGCAGTCGATCAATGAGCGAGAGCTGATCTTCAAAAACGGCCTTGAGATGAAGAGCCATCCTATTCATGGCCTGAACGACGCTGCCAAGCTCACGAGTTTTCGGCAGGGGCTCCAGAACAACAAATTTTTTATTGAAAATATCATTGGCTTGCTGCTCAACCCGGGCAAGTGGCACCAGCAACCATTTGAGCGCAATATAGGCCAACAAACAGACAGCCAGTGTAATAACAGCAAACCAGACTAACTGTGTCGTGGTAACCCGCCACAGTTTCAGGTAAGCCTGACCGGGATGACTGACAACGACCACCTCCCCCAGTTGCATCCAGTCAGACGTTACTTCCGCCCTGCCTTCGTTACTGGGCAGGTCAATGAATGACACAAACCAGCCTGGAACACCCTGAAGAGAAACCGGAAACTCCCTGTCGATCAGGGTATTCCCGTCGAGATCGGAAAAATAAATGCGCTGAAAATAACCGCTGTCTGATACCGCATTGAACATCGTATCCATTGTTGCTATGTCTTTTTCCTGCGCCGCCTGGGTCATGGAAAGACCGAGGGAAGTAGCGGTGTCCTGCGCGTGGACATGCATCTGTTCAGCAACCAGTTGCTGGTTGTTATAAAGACTGACAAGCGTATTACCTGCGTACAGGCAGACAAACAACAAGACAATAGCGATAATCAGTTGGCGGAACAGTGTCACGCAAAATTCCTTTTGGGTTCAATTGACCGAGTCTAATCCAAACTGGCCCACTTGCCAATTGAGCACTGGATCACGCTACAGCGCCTCGCATCGTAGCCTTGCCAGGCGATGTCTATGATAAGATCAAAGTCGCTGTAAATAGGCCGATAACGTCGCAAAAAACGGAAAGAAATTGAAGTCTTCATCAGCTCTACAAGCAATTTTTTTCGGTCGCATTGGGCTGCTGGCTTCTCTATTTTTCGTGATATTTTCAGGCAACGCTGATCACTCCGGCATCAGTGACAAAATGCTCGCCAACATCCATAAAAAATATGGAGCACCTGCTCAGTTGCGCATTGAATACTGGCAAAATATGACTCACGAATATCGCGGCAAAGCGGATATCGAGCAACTCAAGGCAGTGAACGATTTTTTTAATGGCGCCCGCTTTGTCAGTGACATTGAGCTGTGGGGAAAGAATGATTACTGGGCGACGCCCATCGAATTTCTTGCCAGAGATGCCGGCGACTGTGAGGATTTCTCTATCGCCAAGTATTTCACGCTCAAGGGAATGGGCATGGATGTTTCAAAATTGCGGATCACCTATGTCAAGGCGACCTTGCTGAATCAGGCACACATGGTACTGGCCTACTATCCCACCCCAACGTCTGTACCCCTGATTCTCGACAATATCAATAAACGTATCAAACCGGCCAATGAGCGAAGCGACCTCCGACCGATCTACAGTTTTAATGCCGATAATCTATGGCTGGCCAGGACACGGAACGAACAGCTCAAAGCGGGCAAATCAGACCAGCTCAATCTTTGGCGGGATTTGAATGCGAGAATGGCAAAAGAGCTAGAGTAAAAAACAATAACGACCAATCCATCATGGAAGTTATTGTATAAAAAAGCCCGGCCATCTGGCCGGGCTTTTTTATTTTTCAACAATCAATCTACAACGAGATTATTGTTACTGATGAGACTTTCGATGACTTCTGCTGAAGAGAACTCACCACCATTTGTTAAATCCACGCCTTGCAGCACAATTGTCTGGGTCGTAGTCCCCGCTGCGGCACCATCGACATCGGCGACAATACTTGTATCAGTTCCATCTGATGTGATCGTCAGAAAGGATGCATCCAGGGCCTCAGCTAAAGTCATGCTTGACGTATCCAGTGAAGCCACGCCCACAAGCAGATCCGAGAGATCGAGAATATCGCCCTCTGATGGATCATAGCTACCACTCGACTGGTTATAGTCAGTAATAGTATCGGTCGCACCTATTCCTTCATCGCCTGCTACCCACTTGAACACATCTGCTCCGGGACCGCCCGTCAGGATATCGTTGCCTGGACCGCCTACAAGAACATCATCGCCCCCAGCGCCATTGAGAACATCATCACCGGCTGCACCGGTCAAATATTCATTCGCTGATGTACCCGCCAGGGAATCGTCTCCAGAAGAGCCGTAAATATTCTGATAGCCGGAAATATTTATTTCCAGTGTACTGGTAGTGCTACCATTCTGATTGGTAACCGTATATTCGAAGCTATCCACCAGATTCTCACCAACGTCTAGAATGTTCTTGATATCGCTATTCAGTAGATATTCGTAACTGCCATCTTCGCTGACGGTCAGAGCGCCGTATTCACTGGACGTATCAGCCCAGGTGACGACATCATCACTCCCTGTCCCGACAGTTCCGGAAACACTATCCAGCAACTCAGGGTTTTCAGATGACGAAGTGAAGCTGCCGACAATCTCAAAGTCATTTACTGCATTTTCATTTGTGTAAATTGCCTCAACCAAATTACCATCAACATCCCGAAATCCCAGCACATGAAAATCATAATTGAAGCCTTCGAGGTTGACAGTAATCATCTGCGGAGGGAGTGAAATAATATCCCGGGGATCAGCGCCATCATTAGGGGTTTCGTCGTGACTCATCAGCAGTTTTAAATCAATCGGTTTTTCCAGATGTACCCCATTGATCACTACATCCATATTAAGAACCAGATAGACTTCCTGGAGCTGTGACGAGTTGACCGCTATGGGAAAATTTAAATGCTGGAAGTCCGCGAGTTTGAAGGTTGAGCCAACGTTTACTGTTGACCCGGTTTCTGAACTGAAGAGAGTATTGTCAACCAGTGTGTAGCCAGACTGGCCAGTGCTACTGACAGGTCTGCCCCAGCCCAATTGGTCAATATATGGATCGGAATCCGTATTATATTCTGAAGTGTTTGCCGTTCCATTGACAAAAGCAGCGTCCACAAAACCGACTTGAAGGTTTTTGATAACCAGTTCATCTAGGCCAACGTATAAATTTTTTGTAACACCAAGTTCTAATGGAGGCGGAGGCGGAGGCTGATCCTGGCTTTGACCATTCACAGTGATCGTCAATGTAGATGAACTCTCTGCGCCACTTGAATCAGAAACCGTATAGTTGAACACCTCATTCAACTCTTCTCCGGTATTCAGGCTGGCTAACAGAGGGTTACTATCATCCAGGTCGTAGGCATATGAACCATCAGCTCCAATAGTCAAAACACCATATAAACCGGCAAGCTGCGTTCCATTAGAGGCCGTTGTTCCCAAACTGACTGATTGATTATTTATACTGACTATTCTCAGGGTATCGCCAAGATCAACATCTGTGTCAGCGACATCGGCATATTGCTCGGCACCAGCAAAAGAATCGGCCGAATCTATTCCATTATCACCACCTGATATGACATTCCCGAAAATTATTGGGGCATCTGCCCCATCAATACTTTCATTTACAAAATTGGTATCGGGGTTGGCCACGGGTCCGTCATTTGTACCATTAATCGTAATCGTGATGGTGCTCGTGCCACTGCCGTCCACAGAGTCCACTGTCCAGGTCTGAACCACCGCGTCCCCCGCCGCCAGATACTGCACCGCCGCATTGTCCACCACAAAACTGTAGTTGCCCTGGTCATCCAGCAACGTCAGTGTCCCCAGCTCAGTCGTGTCTGTGTCCAGCGCGTTCGAGTTCGTCCGACCACCAAACGACAGCGTCGCCGGATCAAAGGCTCCTTCGCCCTGATCAACATCCGACACACTGATCGCGCCGGTTACACTCAGCACCGTATCCGGCACACTGTCCACCGGGTTCAGGTCCTGATCTTCCGTTACCGAACGCGCATCATTCGTGACCACCGCGCCATCATTGACACCATTAATCGTAATCGTGATGGTGCTCGTGCCACTGCCGTCCACAGAGTCCACTGTCCAGGTCTGAACCACCGCGTCCCCCGCCGCCAGATACTGCACCGCCGCATTGTCCACCGCAAAACTGTAGTTGCCCTGGTCATCCAGCAACGTCAGTGTCCCCAGCTCAGTCGTGTCTGTGTCCAGCGCGTTCGAGTTCGTCCGACCACCAAACGACAGCGTCGCCGGATCAAAGGCTCCTTCGCCCTGATCAACATCCGACACACTGATCGCGCCGGTTACACTCAGCACCGTATCCGGCACACTGTCCACCGGGTTCAGGTCCTGATCTTCCGTTACCGAACGCGCATCATTCGTGACCACCGCTACATTGTTATTGGTCTCTCCGTTACTATTCTCATTCTCACTGGTATCTGCATTAGCAGTTGGATCAGGCAACGGTGGTGGCACATAGTCGGGATCAATACCCGCAGTTGGTGTCACTTCTCCGCCGAGCAAGGAAAATTGCAGGCCCTGACCAATTTCATCACCCGTTCCAGAAGCACCATTCTCAGCACCTGCGGCTGTTGCATCCTGATCTTCTGCTATATCCTCACCGGCGACGAGTGTGGCCAGCAAGTCCTGGAATTCGGGGTTTTCCTCTTCTGCAGACTCGATAGCCGCCAGCTGTTGATGACTGTCCAGGCCGACAACAAAAGAATCGCCACTATTTAACTGGCGAACAGAGCCGTCGGCAAAACTGATCGCGACATGGCTACCATCAGTTACCTGAATAACGTCGCCTTCATGAATGGGATCACCCATTTTGAGCTCGCGGAGGGAGCCGTCTGGAGAAACAACCACCACTGTGGCTCCTTCAGTCGATGCAACAAATCCGAGAATTTGCTGACCTTGACCGGACTCGACGGTGCTTGCTTGTGAAGTTTGCTCGTTCATAATTTTAACCCTCCCGGCTCAATCCGGCTTCAACTTGGTCACAGCCTGCTCAGACATGTAACCTGCTATTAGAGTTCTACGCCAACGGTGTAGAGTAGTTCTCCAATGGCGCGAAATATCCTGTATTCATTGTAGAGAAGATCCTGCCTGGCAGTGACCAGAGACTGTTTGGCGGTGATCGTTTCATTTTCCGTATTCAAAAGATCAAGGAGTGTGCGGCGACCTAAATCAAACTGCTGAATATACGCTGCTTTTGTTGACTCGGAATCCCGAACATAATCCTCGAGCACCGGGATTTGATCGCGAACTGCCTCATATGCAACCCAGGCCAAGCGCGTTTCCTGCTCGACCTGACGATAGGTGTTGTTGCGTACTTCTTTTGCCTTTTCCACCAAGTGGGCGAATTGTTGTTTCTTCGCCTCATCGGAACGACCTCGATAAAGGTTGTAACGCATACGCAACATGACTGTGAGATCATCGACCTGTTCGTCTACACCATCGATATTTTTGTTGAGGTCACGCTCCAGCTCCACATGAAACTGTGGGTAAAAGGTACTTTTTGTCTGTTCGTACTGAAAGTTCACAGCTTTTACATCCGATGCAGCGGATTTCAGCAACGGATGCGCCTCGATAGCCTTGGCAATGGCTTCCTCAACTGTAGCAGGCAAATATTTACTGTAGGTGCCGGGCGCAGCCAACTCACCTTCCTGGGGATAACGTCCAACTACCCGTTGAAAATTTGTTTTAGCATCCAGTAAATTTGCTGTCTGATTAATCACGTTCGTTTTTGCCAGGGCCAAACGACCGGATATCTGATCGAAATCAGCGGTACTGCCCACGCCAGAATCGGCACGTTTTTTCATCTTGTCATAAATATTTTCATGTGTAGCCAATGTTTGCTTGGCCAACGCAAGAATGTCTTGCTGCTTGATCACCTCCAAATAGGACCTGACCACCTCCAGAGCAATATTCTCACCCACGGAATAGGCACGATGCTCAGCACTTTCGTGCCTGGCAATCTGATTTTTGTGTTCATTTGGAGTACTAAATCCGTCAAACACTAGTTGTTTGACGTTTAACTGAGCCTCATGCCTCTCCAGTTCATTACGTGTGCGATCAGGATCAGAAAACTGTCGTGATGTGGGATCTCGCTCCTGGAAACCAAACCCGGCCAGTAGATCAACAGAAGGATAATAACCACCCAGTGCTTCCCTTATTTGCCTTTCCCGTGCATCAACTTCACGAAGTTCCGCCTGCACCTCCGGATTGGATTGCAATGTTTCGGCAATAGCATCCCGCATATTTATTGTTTGCGCATTCAATTGCATCGAAAGGCAAAGAGCCCCTGCAATAGAAAAAAATGTCAGATATCGATTAAAAAACATTATTACTTCCTGTCCTTCTTGTATTGCCTTGAGAATATAAAATCATAGTGATTATATATAGTTAGATTTATAACACAGAATTTGAATGAACCAGTTACCGCTTGGATCGGTAAAATGACCACTCAAGTAGAGACCTATTTAAATTACGGCAACTAGCGTTCCCTGAATGCTAACTCTTTGGTTTTCAGGATGGGTTTTAGCAGATAGTCCAGAATGGTTTTCTGACCGGTCAGGATATCAACCTGAACGATCATCCCCGGAATAATTGGCAATGGATCGTCTTCGTTGCCCAAATGGCTGCTGTCCGTTCGCAGCCTTACCTGGTAGTAGCTGACGCCCTCCTCGTCCACAATCGTGTCCGGGCTGATTCTAATCACCTTGGCCGGCAAGCCACCATGAATCGAAAAATCGTAAGCCGTGAACTTGACCGTTGCCTGCTGTCCTGGATGGATAAAGGCGATATCGGAAGGCGATACACGGGCGTCCACCAATAGTGAATCATCAAACGGCACAATCTCAACCAGATCCTGTCCGGGCTGAATGACGCCGCCGATCGTTTTGACCTTAATCTGCTTGACGATGCCTTTCATGGGCGAACGAACCAGTGTCCTGGTCACTCGATCCTCCAACGCCTGATTACTTTGGCCGATACGACCAAGTTCAGCCATAACCTCATTCAGTTCTCCGCGGGACTCACTGGCAAAGGTTTGCGAATAGCTTTCAACATTTTTAATTGCCTCCTGGTAAGCAGATTCAAGCTGGGGAATTGATATTGCCGCCCTGTCCAGCTCACCTTTAAGATCGTTTGCCTGACGCTCCAATCGAAGCAATTCCACCTGGGAAACGGCACCCTGGGAAACCAGAGGGCGGGTAAACTCGAGCTCCTGACGAAGCAGGCGGTAACTGTCAGACAGGCTTTTTCGACTAACCCGCATCGAGGACAGCTCCTGTTTCTTTTGAGAAACCTTCTGATTGAGGCTATCTAACTGCGAGAGGTGAGCCTGCTTGCGGGATTCGTATAATGCCCGTTCACTGGCAACCAATATTTCATTGTGAACTCCACCCAATTTCTCCAGCTCTTCATCAAACTCGGTACTATTGGCTTCAGCTCGCAACCGGGCGGCTTTGACCGTCAACTGTTCGACTTGCAGCGAGCGCTCCCGGTAAGTCGATGCAAAAATGGTATCATCAATCTGTAAAAGCGGTTGGCCACGGTCGACAACCTCGCCCTCAGTGACAAACAGTACTTCCAGTATGCCACCCTCCAGATTCTGCACTATCTGGATATTGCTGGAAGGGACAATTTTGCCCTCCCCTCGGGCAAATTCATCAATTCTGGCCAAGCTGGCCCAGATCATCATAATGACCAGAAACGCTGCGATCACCCATAACAACACCTGAGAAACAAAGGGCGACTGTTTCAGTACCGCCTCCGAGGAGTAGGACATGTACTTCAGGTCAACCGCAGAGGTCTTGTCCAGTTGACGGCGCAATTTTTCAAGTTGTTGTTTCGGCATCAGCCTTTCCCTCTGATTTTGCCTTCCTTGAGGGCCGCCAGCACTTCCGACTTTGGACCGTCGCTAATGATCACACCCCGATCCACCACAATCAGGCGGTCAACCAGACTCAACATACTCATCTTATGGGTAATGATCAGTAACGTACTGTCCGAAAAGCGGGTTTTGATCTGCTGGGTCAGGCGCTCTTCTGTCCCTTGATCCATGGCCGATGTCGGTTCATCCATCACCAGCACACGGGGTTTGCGAAGAAAAACCCGAGCCATCGCAATGGCGCTGCGTTGACCTCCGGAAAGTGTTTCTCCCCGCTCACCCACCGGCATTTCAAAACCCAATGGATGGCTATTGACCAACTCCAGTATGCCGGCCTGCTCTGCAGCATCGACCACCTGCTGATCTGTAATTCCATTCAGGCCAAACGTTATATTGTCCCGCAGCGTGCCAAAATACAGTTTTGCATCCTGTGCCACATAGGCCACGTTATGACGCAAATCTGCCGGATCGAGCTGATTGATATCGAAACCATCCATCAGCACGGACCCGCTGGTGGGCTCATACAAACGTATCAGAAGCTTGGCAAGGGTCGATTTACCAGAACCAATTCGACCGATAATCGCCACTTTCTCACCGGAGTTGATAGTGATATTGACATTTTCGAGTGCCGGCCTGGGCTGCTCCGGGTAACTAAACGTCACTTGCTTGATACGGATATCCCCGTGAAAAACAGGGCGCGTCAGGTAACGTTTTTCCGGTTCACGCTCAACCGGCAGGGCCATTACCTCATTCAGGGACTTCAGCGTCGCCTCCGCATGGTCATAACTGACCAGCAAATTAGCAATCTGACTAAGCGGCGCCAGTGCACGTCCATTCAAAATCACACAGGCAATCAGACCACCGAGTGTGAGGTTCTGATCGGCAATCAAATAAACACCCCAAACCACGATGGCAACCATGGCTACCTGCTGCAAAAACTGAACAGCCTGAAGTGCACTGTTGGATGTCAAACGCGATTGCAGACTCCATTGGGAGACATAACCCACCGCCTGTTCCCAGCCTCGCTGAATTTGACTTTCGGCACCCAGTGTCTTGATGGTTTCGATACCTACCAGACTTTCGATTAATGTGGCATTTTTCTTGGCGCTACCCCGCATGACTTTTTCAATAGTGGGACGAAGCTTTTTTTGGGCACGAAAGCCAAGATACAGCGCTATCGGAAACACCGTTAAGGGAACAAAAACCAACCAGCCACCCAGGTACCAGATAAACACCATGAAAAGAATCACAAAAGGCAGATCGATCAATGTCAGTATGGTGGAAGAGGTGACAAAATTTCGCAGCATATCGAAATCGTGTAGGCGGGACGCAAAAGCACCGGTGGAATTGGGCCTGGCAGACATCTTCAGATTAAGCACCTTTTCGAGCAGTTGTGCAGAGAGCACCACATCTGAACGTTTTGCGGCCAGCTCTACCAGATAGGCACGCAGCAGTTTTAAGACCAGATCAAATGTGTAGACTATGAGCACACCGACAGCCAGTGCCCAGAGAGTTTCTACTGCATTGTTAGGCACCACCCGGTCGTAGACATTCATGACAAACAGCGGTTGAGCCAAAACAAAGAAATTAATCAGGAAGGACGCCAGCAGGACATCGCGATAAATCTTCCAGGAACTGCGCATGACTCCCCAGAACCAATGATCTCCGGTTTTCTGATAAATTTTTGGCGTGCGGGAATCAAATTGCTGCATCGGCCTGACATAAAAGACATGGCCACTGTGGAGTCCTTTTAGTGTTTCATAATCCACTTGCTCGGAAGTATTGTTTTGAGGATCGGTTAATACGGCCAATTGCAACTCAGCATCCAGGCTGGACAAAACCACTGCCTGACCATTGTTAAGTAGCAGCACACAGGGTAAAACTTCCTGCGGAATATTATCCAGTTGCCGAGCAAGCAGAATGGAGGCCAGGCCCGCCCGGTTTGCCGCCCGGTTAAACAACTCCGGCGTCAGTTTTCCATCTACCAGCGGTAAGCCGGATGACAGAGCAGAAAGTGAGGTCGGGCGACCTTCCAGTCCAGCCAACAACAACAGGCAATCCATAAGCTCATGGGTGTTAATCTCTGCCGTATCCTGATGATATGCTGCTTTTTGCTCAGGCGTAGTCATAAATATTATTCTTCGTGAATGGTCAGTATCAGTGGCTGGGCAATGCTAACATGCCGGTGACTGAACACCCAGCGGGGTTATTTTGGTGGTATTTGCCGATATAATTCCAGCCCACACACTTACTTTACAGACAAATCAGTTGTACCCATGCCAACCAGTAGCAGCCCTTTAATCAGCCCGGTAAACCGTCGTTTCTCTATCGCACCCATGATGGACTTGACTGATCAATACTGTCGTTATTTTCACCGGCTGCTGAGCAGGCAAAGTGTCCTCTATACAGAAATGGTCACCACCGGGGCGTTAATTTACGGCAACAGGCCAAGACATTTACAGTTTCACTCAGCGGAACACCCTGTGGCTTTGCAGCTTGGTGGCAGTGACCCCACCGAGCTCGCCACGGCTGTTAATATTGCCAGTAGTTACTGTTACGACGAGATCAACCTGAACTGTGGCTGTCCCAGCGACCGGGTACAGTCAGGCAAGTTCGGTGCAATTTTAATGAAAGACCCCGAACTGGTCGCTCAGTGTTTTCAGGCCATGCAGGAAGTGAGCACAGTTCCAGTCACGATCAAACACCGTACCGGGATTGATGAACAGGACAGTTATGCCTTGCTATGTGACTTTATCGGCACTGTTGCAGAAGCAGGCTGTCAAACCTTTATCGTTCATGCGCGCAAAGCCTGGTTAAAGGGCTTAAGTCCGAAGCAGAATCGTGATATTCCGCCACTGGAATACGAGAAGGTTTATCGCCTGAAAAAGGACTTTCCACAACTGGAAATCATTCTAAATGGTGGTGTCACAACACTAAATGATACCAAGGCACATCTGAACCACGTCGATGGTGTGATGATGGGTCGTGAAGCATACCAAAATCCTTATTTACTCGCTGAGGTGGATCGAGAGCTCTACCACGATCACCGTTCATCACCCACCAGAGAGCAAATACTGGAGAGCTTCGCTGTTTTTATGACAGAGGAACTGGCTAAAGGCACCAAGCTCAGTCATATGACCAGACATATTCTAGGAATCTATCAAGGCATGCCGGGCGGAAGAAAATTTCGGCGTTACATTAGTGAACATGCTCACCGGCCAGACGCCGGTATAGAGGTTCTTTACGGTGCCATGGCAACAATGCATGGCACTCAAACCCACATACAACTAACCGAGCCTATTTAATATGACCAGCAAACTGGATCAATTGCGTGAAATGACTGTCGTTGTTGCAGATACTGGTGACATTGATGCCATTAACCTCTATCAACCCATTGATGCCACCACCAACCCATCCCTGATCCTGAAAGCTGCTGAGTTAGAACGTTATCGCCCCTTGCTGGAGCAGTCTGTCAACCGGGCCAGACAGTCACATTCAGACTGGCTGCCGGAATGCATGGACACACTGGCTGTAGGCATCGGCCGTGAAATACTTCAGGTGATTCCCGGTCGGGTCTCAACAGAAATTGACGCCCGCCTCTCGTTCGACACAGAAGCGACTATCGCACGGGGTATGAACCTGGTGGAGAAATACCAGAATGCCGGTATTGCCAGTGACAGGATTTTGCTGAAGATAGCGGCAACCTGGGAGGGCATACGCGCCGCTGAACAACTGGAAAAAGCCGGCATCCAGTGTAATTTGACGCTCATCTTCAGTTTTGAGCAGGCAGCGGCAGCAGCAGATGCGGGCGCCTTTTTGATCTCCCCTTTTGTGGGTCGTATTCTCGACTGGCATAAACGTCACAGCGGCAAGACAGATTACCTCCCCGAAGAGGATCCCGGTGTTCTCTCAGTGAAATCGATCTACAACTTTTACAAGCAATACGGTTACGACACTATCGTCATGGGTGCCAGTTTTCGAAATACGGATCAAATCGAGGCTCTTGCAGGCTGTGATCGTCTGACCATAAGCCCGCAACTGCTGGAAGCATTGAACAATGATGGCGGCCACCTGGTGCGCCAACTTCATCCGGACAATGCAGGAGAAGCCATCAATTACGACCAGACAAATGAAGCAAGCTTTCGTTATCAATTAAACAACAATGCAATGGCCACCGAAAAACTCGCCGAGGGAATACGCAATTTCATCGCTGATCAGGACAAACTGGAGATACGGCTGATGGGAGAAACAGCTCGATGATAGACCAGATCAAACAGTTTTTTTCCGCCCGAATTGATGAACCTCACGGCGAGCCCGTTCACCAGAGACAGCTCGCGGCGGCGGCGCTTATGGTTGAAATCATGGTCATTGACAGGACCCTGGACGAACAGGAACAGGAGATTATCCGGCAGCTACTGGAAAACCAGTTTTCCCTGTCACACGAGGAAATCGAGACGTTGGTCCGTCTCGCTCACAGCGAAGTTAACGATGCCACATCACTGTTTCAGTTCACTCGACTGATCAATGATCATTTTGACGTGCACGAAAAAAGGGAGCTGATTGAAAACCTATGGCGAGTTGCCTTTGCTGACGATCAATTGGACAAACACGAAGAAGCACTGATTCGGCGAATTTCAGAGTTACTGTACGTTTCCCACACAGATTTCATTCAGGCAAAACACCGTGCCAGCCAGAACAACGGAAGTTAACGGGTCTGCTCGAGAGAGCGTATCAAATCGATGAATTCCTGCTGATTTCGCTCATTCAACACTGACAACAACCGGTGCGCTTCAAGCACACGATCCCGAACCTCTTCTACTTCCACATCTGAACTGATATCCGGCAACTCCTGATAGTCTGCAGCCGACGACGATTCCTGGATGATATTAAATATCTCATCCAATCCCATCACAGCAAGCACCTGATAAAGGCTTTCATCATTACAGAACACAGTAGGCTTGATACCAAAATGGTCATGACTATAGATAGCAAGCTTGGCCAACAAACCCAGTGTCGTGCTATCGACGGCAACAGCATCAAGCATGTCGATCACCACCTCGGCGACGTTACCGGTCTGAAAAATGGCTTCAATATAGTTGTTCAGCGAAGTGCACAGAGTTACGCGCACGTCCCCAACCAGCTTGATAAGATAAACATCATCATCATGAGAAACCAGAATTTTACCCGGTTGCACTAATACCCCCTGCGCACGGTCAGAACAGTGACATCGTCCGGTGCATCTTTCAGTTGGTTGATACACAAACCTTCACAAATCGCCTCTATGGATCCATCTGATTTGGCCACTGCATCTGCAATAAACTGCTGCTTTTCACTGTAGGAGTTTCCCGGTAAAAATTCCAGCACACCATCCGACACCACAGTCAGAACAAACTTTTCTGGCAACTCGATTTCCTCTACGGCCCAATGACCTTCAGGGAAAATACCAATCGGCTTGCCTTTACCCGGCAGCAGCGAAACCTGGTCATTGGTAACCAGCACTGGCATCGGCATATGGGCAGCAACTGAATAACGCAAAATATTCTGCTCCATATCAATAGATGCAGAAAACATGGTCAAATGTTTATCGAGTCCCAACGCCATAATCTGTTTATTGATATGTTCAATAAAACCCTCTGGAGCTCTGGTCATGGCCCCATAGTCATTGCGGCTGATATGCCTGCGCAAAATACGGTTGAGGATGAATTTCAACAAGACGGTTAAAAATGCAGAAGAAGCACCGTGACCGGAAACATCGGCGACATAAAGCACCATATAACGATCAAAAATAACGTTGTAGCCGACAAAGTCTCCGCTCAGAAACAGCGATGGGACAATCCGATGGGCAATCTCGTAGTCGCCATGATAGAGCGGGGTCACTGGCAACAGGCTGCTCTGCACCTGTCGACCTGCCATTTGATCAACTTCCAGTATCCGAAGACTCTCTTCCAGCTCACGGTTTGCTTTTTCCAACTGCTCACGGTACTGGCGATTTTGTACCATCAGACTTTTACAGTTTGACGCGCGCTCGACGGCCTCCCGGAACCGGTCACCATCAAATGGTTTAATGACCACATCTGCCGCATAATTATGGAATAAAGCAACCACATCCCTGGGATCCGTTTCCGGAAGCACGACAACATAGGCAATATCCACGTCCTGAGACGGGAGACAGGCAAATTTTTCTCGAATTACCGAAAGAGGAAGGTCGACCACCACGACACCGGGGTGCTCGATTTTGATTGCCGCGAGAGCATTTTCAGGTTTATCAAAAATTGAAACGCGCCAACTGGTATCGACCAGATGCGCGTTCAAGGCATGACATTTTTCCTGACTGTCGGCAACAATAAACAGTTTGCCGTTCTTATCCATAGGTTACTCGGAACTGATATCCAGTTGTTCAGGTATAAGCTCCATGCCCTCTTCGACAGTTGCTTTCCCGGGCAACTGTCGATTAGCAAAGAAAAATGAACTGGGGTTAAAAATCCTTATAGTCCCCGAAGTCATCTTCCACACCGCCATCCGTCAGCAAAAACTTACGACGCTGTAAGTATGCATCGCGGATAAAGCTGTAGCGCTCGCCGCGCACGAACTTTTCAGCCTCGAGAAGATCGGCACGGGTAGAAATCACCTCAGCGCCGTAGATCTGATTTCTGGTTGGGACATGGTCTATTTCATTAATAGGATTGATAAACCGATCGACGATCCGGGCCGGGCCGTCACGGACAGTACTGGGACCGATCAACGGCAACACCAGATAAGGGCCACTGTCTACGCCCCAAACACCCAGTGTCTGGCCAAAATCCTCCCCATCATTTTTTGGCAGGCCAAAACGGTCGGCCACATCAAAAAATCCCACCAGACCGATAGTAGTATTGATGACAAACCGTCCAGTATCATTCCCCGCCTGACGGAATTTCCCCTGCAACAGATCATTGAAAACATTCACCACTTCACCAACATTGGAGAACATCCTGCTAACTCCACGCTCAACAGGATCAGGCGTGACCGCTCGGTAACCCTTGGCGATAGGCTTCAGCGTATAAGTATCTACGGTATCATTGAAAGCAAACATCTTGCGGTTGAAGCCTTCCCAAGGATCGTCGGGGTTCCCCGCAGCAAATATATGGGTAGACAACATAACGCCAGCCAGCAACAGCACTATTTTTTTCATCTGGGGTGTTCTCCCTGCTTTTTATAATCTAATAACAACAAATTCTCGCAATTCTACACGCTGAACTTTTTCAGGTATACCGTAATCATCCAAAACTACCCGCCACAAGTCTCTCCACCCTACCACTCAGCAGATAATAACCTTGTGTCATAAAACTGACATATTAAGATACCGACACCCGTTGATGCCTGTTTCGGAAAAAACAGCAACGATAAAGCACGCATCGACGATATCGAGCTATCAAGTATTAAATAAACAAGATTGGAATCATAACTATGAAACGAACTGCCATTTTCCTAGCCGTTAGCGGATTTACTCTGTGCCCTACCCTGTTCGCAAATGCAGACGAAGCAACTCTGCAGGAATTGAGGGCTCAGGTTGCCGCCCTGACTGAGCGCCTTAATGAAATGGAGGCAAAAACCAAAGTAATGGAGGAAAAAACCAATCAGGTCGTTGCCACCGCAAAACCAGCCACCTCCTGGGCCGACAGAATCCAGTGGCACGGCGATGTCCGGTATCGCATCGAACAGACTGACAAAGACAGCGCCTATGATGATATCAACCGCAACCGGATACGTGCGCGTATTGGCCTAACCGCTCAGGTTTCCGATGACTTCAAAGCTGGCGTAGCACTGGCCAGCGGCAGCGAGTCGCCAACATCCGCCAACCAGACTCTCGGAGGTGGAGGCAGCTCGAAACAAATCAATCTGGACATGGCCTGGATTGACTGGAATTTTGCCGAGAACCTGAATCTGGTGGCCGGCAAGACCAAAAATCCTTTCTATACCCCTGGTGGTAGCGGCCTGGTATGGGATAGTGATTATCGCCCTGAGGGCGGGCACCTGTCCTATGACAACGGCTCGGTCTGGGCCATCGCCGCCTATCACTTTCTGAATAGCTACGATGGCAGCAAAGGGACGGACGATATCGAGGAAATGTTTGGTGCCCAGCTAGGCTATAACGCAACGTTTTCCGAAAAAACATCCCTAAAGGTGGGTACCAGCTACCTTTATATACCCGTAGCCGGCAGTGCCGCTTTTTTTGAGGATAGTGATGATAATGCGGAGTTCTTTGGTAACACCGGGATTGGCGGAACCCATGCACTGGATTATGAAGTTGCCGAAGTCTTTGCTGAGTTGAATACCAAGCTCGCCGGGATATCAACCATGTTGTTTGCCGATTACGTCAAAAATACCGATAGCGACGCCGATGAAGACATGGGCTACTCAGCAGGATTCAAGCTTGGCAAGATCAAAGGCAGGGGCGACTTCGCCTTCAGCTACCTCTATCAGGACCTGGAGGCTGATGCAGTCTTCGCCGCTTTCTCTGACTCGAATTTCGCCGGTGGCGGCACCGACGTGAAAGGACACAAATACGGGGCCTACCTGGGCCTTAGCAAGAACACCACCGCAAGCCTGTCCTATTATGACACTGAAATCGGCAAAGTCAGGGGTGAAGGCAAAAAGAGTGACTACGACGCCATCAAGCTCAACGTAGAGACGAAATTCTAGCCCATCATCCGCCAAGCACCAGAAAAGTGGCTCCTTCCGGGCCATTTTTCTGGTTACCTCCAATAGCCTTCACACCCGCCAACTGGGCCAATCTCGCTCAGAGAACAAATTATCCAAAACCCTGACTGTCACCAAATTGTCACGAAACTATCACGGCGCTGAAACAATCGCGACATAAGGTTCTCCTGTCTGAAGCAATCAGGCTAAACGCGTTTAGTTATTTGAGGAGAACGATTCGATGAAATCAAAAACATCTGCAATTTTAATCACCGGCGCCATGCTGAGTGCCGCTGTTTTGCCTGTTCAGGCGGACCCCATGCTGGATCTTCTGAAAGTGTTGCGGGATAAAGGTGCTATCAGTGCGCAAGACTACAACACCATCGCAAATGCAGCCAAAGCCAAGGAAGAAAAAACACTTGCTGAAAAAGAAGAAATTGTAAGCATGGTTCAGGAGGCTGACAAAAAAGCGTCCATCGTCACATTAAGTGAAAAAGGACTTAATTTTCAATCAGTTGATAAGGCGTTCACCGCAAATATCGGCGGCAGAATTCATACTGATTACGTCAACATAGATGACGAATTCTTCGATCGGAACTCCGGTGCCGATGAATTTGGTAATGCAGCCAAGTTTCGTCGTGCTCGCATCGGCATGGAGGGGACCATGTTTACCGACTGGAGCTACGCGCTTGAAATCAACTACGGTCAGGATGAAAGCACTGAATTTACTGATGCGACCATTGGTTACACCGGATTTGACAATGTCAAGTTAAAACTTGGCCGCCACAAAATGCCAAGTGGCCTGGAAGAGTTGACCAGCTCGAACCGCATTTCGATGATGGAAAGAACCGCTGCCACCAACACTTTTGCCAAAGGCCGACGCAACGGGTTTACCGCAGAAACTAAGGGCTCCAACTGGACACTGACCGGTGGCGTCTATCTTGGCGAAGGTGTAAGCAAAGAAGATAACGAGGGCAAAGACACAGACTATGGATATGGCGGTCGTTTTACTTTTGCCCCTCTGCATGAAAAAACCCAGCTTGTTCACCTAGGTGTCTCTTATCAACGTGAAGAATTTGAAAAGACTTTTGATGGCAATGAACTCGCCACCAACAATGGTCGTTTGAGGGCAAGGCCCGGCGTACATTTCTTCAACGATCGACCAGTACAAGTGCGTTACCGGAATACTGAATATACCGATACCATTGGCCTGGAAGCAGCCACAGTCATGGGTCCCCTCTCACTGCAAGGTGAGTATTTTAGACAAGACCTAAGTCGTGAAGATGCGAAAGATGCAGATGTAGATGGCTGGTACGCTCAGGCAACTTACACACTAACTGGCGAATCTCGCGGCTATCGGGGCGGAAAGATGCGCACCATCTCGCCGAAAAATCGCTTGGGTATGGGTGGTTACGGCGCATGGGAATTGGTTGCCCGCTATGACACGCTTGATTTGTTCGATAGTAGCGCTGCCAATGAACTGACTGACAGCATTCGGGGTACCGAGATCAAAACACTGACCCTGGGCGTCAACTGGTACGTCAACGACACCATCAGATTCATGGCTAACTTCGTCGATGCCGAGATTGATTCCGATCACGTTAGTAACATGGAAGGCGATGTCAAAGCCTTTATGGTCCGCGGTCAAGTCGCCTTTTAATTTACAGGACCTCTTCTCCTGAAACCTTAAACCCCACCTCTAAACTGGTGGGGTTTTTTTTGATCAAAATGTAGCAGCAACTACAAACCTCTACGGAGCAACTACCATGAAGATAAAGTCGCGCTTTCTAGCATTAACAATAACTGCTGGGGGTTGGCTATTCAGCAGCATGTTGGCTGCAGAATTGCCGAAAAACCATAGCATTAATAGAGGTGATGTGATCGCAGTACACCTTCATCAGCTAAGGCCAACACAAGCAGCTGTCGGTTACGATCAGATTTTTTACAAGTTTGGTCGTTATCAACATGACAGAGAAAAGAAATTTGATGAAATCTGTGAAACTAATGGCCAAAAGTCAATCGTTACTGTTTCAGCCAAGTCCACAGCCTCTGTTGCCAGTTCATTTGAATGCACTGACCCCATTGGGACTCACAAAATGGATATGAAAACTGTGGTTATTGGCCCTGACCATCAATTGTATTTAACGGACGGACATCACACATTTAACGTATTTTGGCATATGGAGGATGGTGGAGCCGACTTCGAAGTCAATGTTGTTGTTGCCGACGACTATCGTGATACTCCCACAATGGAAGATTTCTGGCTAAAAATGGAAGCGGCAAATAATCTTTGGCTTTACGATGAAAAATTTAAAAAAATTGCACATAGAACACTGCCCGAATCACTGGGCTTGGAGAACTTTCATAACAACGTTTATCGTGCATTAATGTATTTCTCTAGAAAAATTGCCTGGGAAAAACCCAAGCCAGCGATTAACTTTGTGGAATTTTACTGGGGTAAAGAAATCCACGATAAAATCAATCTCAATAAATATGATTTGAACTCAATGAAGGGTTATCAAAAAGCCGTTAAAGATGTGAGTGAGCTGATTTTGTCCATTGATAGTAACAATATCGGAGGTATCGGAAAATCCGCAAAGCAAATGGGGCAGTACGATGGTTTTGATAAAAAGGAATTTGAGAAGCTCGCGAGAAAAGGCAAAAAACTGGATTATATGCTTCTCTACAAAAAGCAGGCCTCAGGCAAGGGGCTTAGCTTTGATAAAGCTGTAAATCATAGCGTTAATCTTATCTTTAGAGATCAGACGACCCTTTTTTCTACTACTGATTTGATGAAGATACCAGCTATGAACATCTCGAATGAAGTCAATGCGTTGATCGAAATACCCACAGGCACATCGGCAAAATGGGAACTGAATAGGCACAATACGCATCAAATTATTTGGGAACTCAAAAACGACAAACCTCGTATTGTTAATTACTTGGGCTATCCAGGTAATTACGGCACCATCCCTAGCACTGCAATGCCTAAAGAATTGGGTGGAGATGGTGACCCTCTTGATGTTTTGGTTCTGGGGCAATCAATTCCGCGCGGCGAGGTTATCTCAGTTCGCTTAATTGCTGTGCTAAAAATGCTTGATGGTGGTGAGCAAGATGACAAGCTGATTGCTGTTATCTCAGAAGACAGCCCATTCTCCGGTGTTGAGTCCATCTCGCAATTGAATAGCCAATTTCCCGGAGTATTGGATATCATCAGGATTTGGTTCGAGAGTTATAAGGGGCCAAACGGCGACATGGAAAGCCAAGGCTTTGGAGACCATATAGAAGCAATGGCAGTTTTGAAAAAATCCATTCAAGCCTATCAAAACCTTTGACAAGAACTTTAAATCACAAATTTTCAACAGCATGGCATGGAGTTTTTAAATACGGGGGAAGTGACTTAACTTGATAGCCGTCATTAGCCACTTCCTCTGTAGTCATGGTGAAATCAAAATATCCAGTTGATAAAGCCGCTCAAGCAATTGCGCACCGTGAGCGATAACGGCGTCGGGGTTGTCATGCCCCAACTCCGTGGCAATAGCTTGCAGCGCATCCAGGCCGGTGCAATGACGTGCCTCCAGCAACTGCAACAGCCGAATTGTCACCGCGTTGCTCTCAAGAAACTTCACGCTGTGTTCCCGGTTACGATACACCACCAGAAATGTCGGCTGCTCGGGCGGTTCTGCTGGCTGGTATTCCTGTCCAATCAAATGAACCGGATATTCATAGGATAGCCGCCACGCCAGTGGCGAAACCTGCAGCGACTCAGCCATCACGTCAACAGGAACATAGGGCAACTCCGGTAGATCGCCTTCGGCGACATCAAGTGCCAGTTCTACCCATTCATAATGGGCCAGTTCCAGCAGAAATGGAGGATCCGTTACCAGTGGCTGGCGCTCTTCCTGAAGGTACTTGAGAAACTCCTGACTGATCTCCAGAAAATAAGGTGAATGGCTACAATGCCGGCTGACAAAGTCGCGAACCAGGGCATGCCACTGCTGGTCAGCGATCAACTGCCTCAACACGGGGAAACCGGTTGCAATGAACGATTCTATGTTGTTGTAAACCAGCTCCCGATAGATCTTCATACGCCGGTCTTCAATATCCGGGGGAGCTGGGTTAGCATCCGGGTCCCGCAGGTGTGCAGCAAATGCATATTGGGTTTGCTGAAACATCGGCAGGGTTGATGATTCGAGGGATGATTCAGACATTGGCTACTCTTCCACGCTCCCCGGTCTGCAGGGCTGACTGCTGCGACTGTCGGATACGCGCCACCTCCTCCAGCAAGACAGGCACGGGTGGTATGTTGAAGTCCCGTTCCAGCAGGGTTGGCACAATGCCAAACTGTTGATAGGCCACATCGAGGAGATGCCATACAGGGTCAATAACATCCGCGCCGTGGGTATCGACTCGCAGATCGTCCGCCTCTTTGTAGTGGCCGGCAATATGGGCATAGACCACCCGCTCCCCGGGCAATTGCGCGAGGAACTCCTCTGCGTTGTAGCGATGATTGATACTGTTCACGTAGATGTTGTTCACATCCAGCAACAGATCGCAGTCGGCCTCTGCGATCACCGCATTGATAAAGTCAATTTCAGACATTTCCTGTTGGGGCGCCGCATAGTAGGAGACGTTCTCCACTGCGATACGCCGACCGAGAAAATCCTGAACCTGACGAATTCTTCCAGACACGTAGTGAACAGCCGACTCAGTGAAGGGAATGGGCATCAGGTCATAGAGATGCCCGTGATCACTGCAATAACTCAAATGTTCAGTGTAGTAACGCACCTGATGTTGATCTAGAAAGGCTTTAACTCTCGACAACAGCTCAAAATCCAGCTGCGCGGGGGAACCGATTGACAGAGAGAGACCATGACAAACAAAAGGGTAACGTTCCGTAAAAGCGCGGAACTGATGACCAAGACGCCCCCCCACTCCGATCCAGTTTTCCGGGGCCACTTCCATAAAACTGATACCCTCGGGCTCTTGAGACCACAGCGAACCCATCAGCGTTCGCCGCAATCCAAGCCCTGCTCCCTGAACGGGGTATTGGCGATCAGACATGGTCGTACAGGCTACTCAACTTAGCCTTGGCCACCACACTTGCCTTCACCGCACTTCCCTTCTTTATCGCCTTTATCGCCCTCACCACATTTACCTTCACCGCATTTACCTTCTTTATCTCCCTTTTCACCTTCACCGCATTTCCCTTCACCACATTTGCCTTCGCCATGGTTACCGGCCAACTTATAGCCTGCACCCAGCTCAGTGGCCTGAAAGGGATTCTCGGTGGCAGATGCCATTGGGGAAATGGCAACAGACGCCATAAATGCGGCGCCAACTGCCGCTGCCAGTGGATTCAAGTTACGCTTGCTCATCATTAATCTCCATTTAGGTTAGTTGGCCGAAAGAATACGACCGTAAACGAAAGGCTCTAAAGTCAGACTGAACGTCACAGAATAAGTTTCCCGATCCATTTTTAATACAGGATTATTCAAAAAACCACACTAAATCAGGTTCCTGCCAACATTGGCTCCAACTCGAACCAGTGGGCAGTTATCCGTTTCTCTGAAACAGGCATACGCGTACCCAGTTGCTGAGCAAATAGTGAAACACGGTATTCCTGCAACATAAAGTAGTGCTGCCACACCTCCTCGCGAACGTCGCTGGCGAGATCGTCCCATTTACTGAAGCAGGGATACAGACGATTTTCCAGTTTTACAAGCTGTTGCACAGACTGTCGGTCTTTCTCCGGCTGGCCCGGCAGTTTTTCCAGTCGAGCCAGGATTGCCTTTAAATAACGCGGGTAGTGCTGCAACCACTCCGTGGGCACATCCAGCAAAAAATCGTCGCAGAACAGACCGTCAACCTGCCGATTGATATCTGTTGCGGCATGTAATGCAACGAGGCCAAGTTTTTTGATGGCTCGATAAATATCAGCCCGCAAAGGTAAGCAACTGAGTAACAGTTGCTCGAGCTGCAGGGCGGCACCGGCAATCTCCGCCCTGCCCTCCAGAAGTTGCTGCTCAAAGGCTTGACGGTTTCGCGGTACAGCGTTGCCCTCGATCAACGAACGGTAATAGGCTGCGTCTATCAGCGAGCCGAGCAGCTGCTCTCGACTCAGGAAATGGGCGGCTTTCAACGACAAATCACAGCCCTTCAGCAAGGTTTTTCGCAGGTATTTCACCCCCTGCGGATAGCTCAACTGATAGAGCTTCAGCAACCCCCTGACCGTTTCATTGGCGGCTCTTGCCGGATTATCCAGTAACTTCAAATCCACCCAGTTTCCGTCACAAACCAGCGCCGGATAGGTGCGAATAGCCAACCCCTGCTGCCGGACAGTGAACACCTCCGGCAACTCATCAAATGTCCAACCGGAAAGGTCTTTTTTCTCGATGCTGTCGACTGAGGATTCATTGATCGTTTGGGAGACCCGCCCCCGGTAGGTCGCTTTGAGTTCGTTCAGATTCCGACCCATCGCCAACAGCTCGCCCTGCTCATCGGTCAGGCGGATATTAATGGAATAAATGGGCTCCAGCTCAACCTGCTGCCACTGCCCATCGGCAACTGTCACACCGGAGAGCCTTTTCAACTGATGTCCAAGGGACTCGGCAAGAGGTAAATCATCCGCCTTCAGGCCCGCCAGCGCCTTGTCCACAAAACCGGGAACCGGCACGAAATGACGACGCAGTGATTTCGGCAACCCCTTGATTAAAGCAATACACTTATCCCTCAGCATACCCGGCACCAACCACTCAAAACGGTAGTTTGGCAACTGGTGGAGGATACTGACAGGAACCGTCATACTCACCCCGTCTTCGGGATGCCCCGGCTCGAAATGGTAACTCAGTGGATAGGCTGTGCCCTGCCACTCCAGATGATCCGGGTATTGGGTCTCAAGGTCTTCATCAAGCTCCCGCTGGATCAATAGGGACTCGTCCATCCACAACAGCTTGGGGTCCTTTTTTTCTGCCTCGGTGCGCCATTTTTCAAAGCCTTTCAGATTAACAATATGGAGGGGCAAGCGCTCCTGATAAAACTGGTACATCACCTCATCATCCACCAGCACATCGCGACGACGGATTCGCGATTCCATATCCTCGAGATTTTCCTGCATTGCTTGATTGTGGTCGAAAAATGCACCCTTACCCCGATACTCGCCCTCCACCAGTGCGGCACGAATGAAGATGTCGCGACACACGGATGGATCAATCGCACTGTAGTTACAGGGTTTTCTCGTGAGAATCGGCAGTCCATACAACGTCTGTTGCTCAAAAGCCATCACCTGCCCTCGCCGGGCACTGTAATGAGGTTCGCTATAACTTTTCTTGACCAGATGTGCCGCCAGCTCCTGCAGCCATTCAGGTTCAATCGCGGCGTTGACATGACTGTACAGTTTTGACGTCTCAATAATTTCTGCTGCCATTAGCCACTTGGGCGGTTTTTTAAACAGTCCAGAGGCGGGAAAAACATGGAACTTGCGATTGCGCGGGCCGAGAAATTCCCGTTCATCGTGGCGGAATCCCACTTGCCCCAGCAAACCGGTTAACAGGGCTCGGTGGATCGCCGGATAGTCCGCTGGATCACGGTTTTCGGGTAACTTCAGCTCACGACAATAACGGTGCAACTGGTGATGCAAATCCCGCCATTCCCTGATTCGCAGGGGCGATACAAACTGCTGTCGGCAATATCTGTCAAACGGGTTGCGGCCCAATGCCTGGCGCTGGTCTTCCATCGTATTCCAGAGGTTTAACAGCGCCGTGAAATCCGAGTGTTTATCCTGCCACTGGCGATGTTTTTCGTCGGCGGCCTGCTGCTTGTCGGCGGGCCGCTCCCGGGGATCCTGAACACTGAGTGCGGAGACGATAACCAGCAATTCACGCAGGGCGCCTTCTTTTCCGGCCGCAAGCAACATCCTGCCCAACCTCGGATCGGCCGGAATACGGGAGAGTTGCCGCCCTGTCTCGGTCAACTCGCCCTGCGGAGTAACTGCATGCAACTCCTGCAACAGACTGAAACCGTCGTTGATCAGCCGCTGGTCCGGGGCCTCGACAAACGGAAAGTCACGGATATCACCAATTTTCAACTGCAGCATTTGTAGAATCACTGAAGCCAGGTTGGTGCGGACAATTTCGGGATCGGTATAGGCCGGACGGTTATTGAAGTCCGCTTCGCTGTAGAGGCGAAAACAAACCCCTTCACTGACCCGGCCACAGCGCCCCTTGCGCTGGTTGGCACTGGCCTGAGAAACCGGTTCTATTGGCAGTCGTTGTACCTTGGTGCGATAACTGTAGCGACTGATTCTGGCCGTGCCCGGGTCAATCACATAACGGATGCCGGGCACTGTCAGGGAGGTTTCCGCCACATTGGTGGCCAGTACCACCCGTACACCCTTGTGGGGCAAAAATACCCGGCCCTGCTCCGCCAGACTCAAACGGGCATAGAGTGGCACCACCTCGAGGTGAGGCAGTTGCGCCTTGCGCAACAGATTGGCCGTTTCGCGAATCTCGCGCTCGCCGCTGAGGAACACCAGGATGTCACCCCGCTTTGGCAACGTCAGAATCTCTTCTACCGTATCCAGCACCTGCAGCGACAGATCCCGGTCTTCCTCGGCGGGACGGTATTCAACGTCCACGGGATAGGTGCGGCCGGATACCTCAATAATCGGTGCATCATCGAAGTGTTGCGAGAAGCGCTCTACATCGATGGTCGCAGAAGTGATAACCACTTTCAGGTCGGGGCGCTGGGGGAGAATATTTTTCAGATAGCCAAGCAGGAAGTCGATATTCAGGCTTCGTTCATGAGCCTCGTCGATAATCAGGGTATCGTAGCGGTGCAGCAGTCGGTCATTCTGAATATCGGCGAGCAGAATGCCGTCAGTCATCAGTTTAACCAGCGTGTTATCGCCGATCTGCTCACTGAAACGAACCTGATAACCGACCGTTTCGCCAAGTGGTTGCTGCAACTCCTCAGCGATACGGTTGGCCACCGTCCGGGCCGCAATGCGACGCGGCTGGGTATGGCCGATCATGCCGGCGACGCCGCGACCGAGCTCAAGACAGATTTTGGGTAACTGGGTGGTTTTACCGGAGCCGGTTTCCCCAGCCACAATCACCACCTGGTGATCGGCAATCGCCTTGCGAAGATCTTCCCGTCGCGCCGCAATGGGCAGGTCTTCCGGATATGTCAGAGACGGCACACTGGCCCGACGTGCTTGATAGCGTTGGCTGGATTTTTCCAGCCGCGCCAAAAAAGCCCTCATTTCCCGGTCAAAAGGTTTGTCCTGCGCAGCCCGCCGGGCGATCTTGTCCAGTTGCCGGTTCAGCGACCCACGATCAGCCCCGAGGCACAGCGCAATTCTGTCCCGCCATTGTGAAACATCGTCCGTCATCGTTGCATTCGTGCCATCCGGTCAGCTGTCACGCAACTCTCGACGCAAAACCTTACCCACGTTGGAGAGCGGCAGCTCATCCCGAAACTCAATGTATTTTGGTAATTTATAGCGGGCCAGCTGTTTCGCACAGTAATCGTGCATATTGTCCGCCGTCAGCTTGGGGTTGGTACTAACCAGATACAGCTTGACCGCTTCACCCGAGTGTTCGTCTGGCACACCAACGACAGCGCAGTAACTGATGTCGGGGTGATGCGACACCACGTTTTCAATCTCATTGGGATAGACGTTAAAACCCGACACACTGATCATGTCTTTTTTGCGGTCGTGAATGCGGAGAAATCCATCACGATCCACTGATGCGATGTCACCGGTTTTCAGCCAACCGTCGTCAGTAATGGTTTTGGCGGTCTCTTCAGGGAAATCCAGATAGCCGGACATCACCTGCGGACCCCGCACCCAGAGTTCGCCGTGTTCATCAACACTTAATGCCTTTCCCTCGTCATCGACAATTCGTAACTCTGTCTCAGGAACGGCAATACCTACAGAGCCGGCCTTGCCTGAACCCCGTGGAGAAAATGACACGATCGGCGAAGCCTCGGTTAGCCCATAGGCTTCGCTGATCTCGCAGCCTGTCTTGTCCTGCCAGGCTTTGCCGGTGCCACTGGCCAGAGCGGAACCGCCTGACAGGGTAATTTTCAGGCCGGAAAAATCGATGCGGGTAAAATCGGGGTGTTTGAGCAAGGCCACAAACAGGGTGTTCAACCCGGAAAACAGCGTGGCGGGCCAGCGCCTCAGCAGCTTGACAAACCCCTTGATATCTCTCGGATTTGGCACCAACAGGGAGTGGGCCCCGATATACACACCCGTGGTTACTGAAAGCGCGAAGGCATAGATATGATAGAGCGGCAATGGTGAAACAATCCGCTCCTTACCCCGCTCCAGACCCGACATCTCAAGCAAAGCCCAAGCCTGGCGAGTGACATTGACCATATTGCCATGACTGATGATGGCGGGCTTGGAAACACCGGTTGTTCCGCCGGTGTATTGTAACAGCGCCATATCATCCAGTTTCAGCTCAACGGGTTGATATCCGGTATCGGACGCCTCCGCAAATACCTGCTGCAAAGGGATTGCACGGCCGGGTTTCACCGCTTTACCCATCAGTTTAAGCACCACGCTCATCAGCCGACGTTTAAA
>Ga0207884_1000353_pt1 | contig 30487 bp, 28 predicted proteins | sample MalvirmetaMSP144_FD_184236 | JGI IMG/M metagenome (GOLD analysis project Ga0207884, IMG submission 184236) | Marine viral communities from the Deep Pacific Ocean - MSP-144 (SPAdes) | ecosystem: Environmental > Aquatic > Marine > Oceanic | place: Pacific Ocean | collected 2011-07-08 | reverse complement strand
AACTGATTCTGATGCAATAAAACTTCTCAAGAAAGCTGTTGAGGCAGCCGGTCTGGGATTGGCAACTGAAGGTCTGGTTCGAGGTGTTATCGCAGGATTTAAGGGTATAAAGGGAAAGGTAAAGGCCAGGGAAGATGACATATTAAAAACTCCCCAGGACGATACAGGAGGTATTGTAGAAACCCAGGTAGTGCGTGGACCCGCAGGAGATTTTGAACACAGGGTCAGAATGGAGCAGCCTGTCAAAATTCTGGGAGATCCCAAGGTCGGCACAGAGGGTGGTTTTTTTGGAAAGTGGGCTGGCTCTCGCCAAGGTCTGGACCGTCTAACTTTCAGAGCTTATGAAAGAAAGAGTGGGCGGGGAACTGAAGCAGAAGCTAAACTGAAGAATCAATCCAATCTTTTTATACATTCTTTGGAAAAAACCTATAAAAAGAAACTGAAAAATTTTACTGATGATGAAGTTGCCACACTGAATGTAGCTTTGGGAAGATCTCTAAGAACTGAGGAAGGTGCCTTTCCCCAAAAAATACAAAATATTTTAAAGAAGAAAGCGGCCCAGAGAACCAAGAAAGAAAAAGCAGAGCTGAAAGACTTGAGAACGTTAATGCGATTTTTGAAGCGGTTGACCCTATTAAGCTTAAAGAGAAAAGTGTACTCTTAGTAGATGATGTGATTACTACTGGAGCTACCCTTCTTGCTTGCGGAAATGTATTAATTGAATCTGGGGTGAAAGAGTTAAGTTTTGGAGTGCTTGCCGCTACTCGTTAAGGGGCTAAATCAAAATAGCCGTTCCTTAGTTAAGAAACGGCTATTTAGTTGAGTTTTATCAAGGCTATTTTTTACCTCCAAAGATTCCGCCTCCGCCTCCACCAGCTTTGGACTCAAAACCGATAGAAATCATGGCACATCTGAAACCAATGGTATTGGTTGCTTTATCTTGATCTAAAAATCTTCTAGTTCCAGGAGACATCCAGTAGGCCACATCTTTCCAAGAACCACCTTTATATACTTTTGCTCTGTCATTGATTAATGACCTGAAATCAGTCCTGTCTCCTTCCCAACCATAAAGTTGTTCTCCATCAGCGGTTCCATCTTTTCTAACTGGGTTTAAATCATCTACAGCTTGGAAAGAAAGCGGTCGGTAGGTATCGTTTACCCACTCACTTACGTTACCTGCCATGTTGAACAAACCGAAATCGTTTGGCTCATAGCCTCCAACATCACGTGGAATTACATCACCATCATTATTGATATTTCCTGCAATACCAGCGTAATCACCTCGACCTCTCTTAAAGTTGGCTAAAAGCTCACCTCTTCTTTTACCATATGGATTTCTAACACCTCTTCCATCCCAAGGGTAAATTCTTCCGTACTCCTCGTTTTCGTCTAAGTATTGAGTTCCGATGGTCGCTTTAGCTGCATATTCCCATTCGGCTTCATTTGGTAATCTGAATTCAGGTAAGTAAATACCTCTTTCTATAAATAACTTTTTATTCGCATTGATAAAGGCAATCTGATCTTGTTGAAGATCATCTAATTCTTGAGGTGTAATTTGTCCACCACCTGTTGAGCTATTTCCTCCCGCACTACCAAGAATTTGGAGTGTGCCATCTGGATCATAAAACTGCAACTTATAAGCATCTGGAAGATCTTCAAGAGGTAGTTGGCTGATAGTTATATAGTTAACAAAATCAGTTCTCCATTTACAATAATCTACAGCTTGTCTCCAAGTAATTCCAACCACTGGTCGGTTATTGTAGCCAGGGTTGCTGTAGTAGTTTTCGCTATATACATCGTTGAAAGAAAAATCACTAGACCAAACGCTGTCGTTTGGAATGAGATCTTTCATTGTTTGTCCATTATGTGAAGTAGTTGGAGGAAGAAACGGGTTTGAAGGATCATCTACTATTTCAATTTCCTTGCCTAAGCTTAACGGTATTGGGTTAAACTGGTAAAAAACGTACTCTTTCCAATCCTTGTTGGTCACCTCGGTTTCGTCCATGTAGAAAGAATTTACAGTTACGGTTCTTTCTATGTTGTCTCTAGTACCTAACAAATCCTCTTCAAAAGAACCTAAAACAGTTCTACCTCCTTGAATAAACACCATTCCTGGAGGGTTAGGTAAGTTTTTTGTATCGAATGGGGTAAAACTGAGGGTGTCTTTTGAGTTACCATAAGCCATACCAGTTGTAGAACTCACTCCTCCTTTATTTTTATTAAAAAGGAAGCAAGAAGATAATAATGAGGTTGACAGTAGTATGAATACCGAAACCTTCAAAAACCCAGCTGTATTTTTCATGTTAGTGTTTTTATTCAGACCTTTTAGGTGAATTAAGGGGGCTAATATACACTTATCCCTTATGTTTAACAAAGGTGTAATTCACTCATTGTTATGCCTAAACGTTAGTTCTAATTACATATTTTACAATTCAGTATCAAAATGCGGGATTGAAAATAATACAAAGGCTGAAAAGACAGCGTATAATTAACCATTATTTAACCTGAACAGGCTGATCGCTGAGTCTTTCTATTTCTGATCTGGTTTATTTTATGGTTAATCCGAATATTAAACCTTTCAGTAAAATGATCGGAGAGGTGTTAAATAAATGTATTTGCTTTAGGCTATGAAAAAGAATCAGCTGTATTGGATGCTCCAAATTGGAGGCTGGGGCGGACTCCATATAACCAGCTTTTTGGCTATTGCTTTTGTTCTGCCTTTTTGGGCTTCTGTCATTTCTACTATAGTAAGTGTTCTTTGTGCTGTTCTTATTAGTCACTTGTATAGGCTTTATGCAAAAAAGAGAAAGTGGAAAGACTTAAAAATTGTAAAGCTTATTCCTAGAGTCTTTTTCAGTAGTATTCTGCAAGGTGCTCTTTTGGCCGTTCTTACTTTCTTGGTTGCTATTGGCTCTGTTATGCTGTTGATCAAGGTAGATCCTAATTTAATGGATCATTTTACAGGGCTTTCTAAAATGGAAGGGGTTGATGAAGCTACTCTTGAAAAATTAAGAGAAGTAAATCGGGGCATCTTCACGCCTAGCACCCTAATTATAATGGCCGTGAGCTTCATTGGCAGCTATTCGGTATATTTTATTAGCTGGTCGTCTATCTATTTTGCGTACCAGTTTCTTCAGAAGAATAGAGAGGTAGAAATTGAAAAGTGGAAGCTTCAGGCTACAGTGAAAGATGCTGAGCTGAGCGCCTTGAAATCTCAGATCAATCCGCACTTTATATTTAACAGCCTTAACAATATTCGGTCTTTGGTGGTAGAAGATGCCGAAAAGGCCAGAGATTCTATTACGCACCTTTCAGACCTTCTAAGATTTTCCATTCAATTCGATCATTACGAAAAAGTAAGCCTTGAGAAGGAAATGGAAGTTGTTGCTCACTATTTAAATCTGGAGTCCATTCAGTTAGAGGATAGGCTTAGATATCAGTTTCAAATTGATAGCGAAAGTAAGGAGTTTGTTGTTCCACCTATGATCATTCAAACCTTAGTAGAAAATGCTATTAAGCACTCTATCAATAACTTAGCGGATGGGGGGGAGATTATTGTAGAATCGAAAAAGACAGAAAACTTCTTAAGTATTTTTGTAAAGAACACAGGGCAATTAAAAGGGCCAAATGGTTCTAAAAGAAAAGGAATTGGAATTGGAAACGCTCGTGAAAGACTTCGTTTGCTCTATGGCGATAAAGCCTCTTTGAGTATTGAAAACATGAATGAGCAAATGGTCTGTGCAACGGTCAAAATTCCATTAAATTAGAAACCTCAAAATTAAGCGATATGAAAACTTTAGTAATAGACGATTCAAGACTTGCCCGAAACGAACTGAAAAGGCTGCTCAAAGAATTTGACAATGTTCAAATTGTGGGAGAGGCCGCGAGTGTAGACGAAGCAATCGAAAAAATCACTGAGTTAAAGCCCGACTTAATTTTCTTGGATATTCAAATGCCTGAAAAAACAGGATTTGACTTGCTCGAAGAACTTGAAATCGTTCCTGAGGTAATTTTTTCAACTGCTTATGACGAATATGCGCTGAAAGCTTTTGAATATAATGCACTCGATTATTTGGTAAAGCCAGTTCAGAAAGATCGGTTGGCCGGAGCCATTTCTAAGGTGATTGAAAAAGTAGAGAAAAAGGAAAGAGATAAAGAAAGCGGAAGCGATAAACTTACAATCCACGATCAGGTTTTTGTAAAAGATGGCGAAAAATGCTGGTTTGTTCAGTTGGCCGATATCCGCCTTTTTGAGGTAAGTGGAAACTACACCACTGTGTATTTCGACAAATCGAAACCGATGATTACCCGAACATTGAACTATTTAGAATCAAGGCTGGACGAGAAAACGTTCTTCAGGGCCAACCGCCAACAAATCATCAATTTAAAATGGATTGAAAGAATTGAACCTTGGTTTAGCGGTAGCTTAAGAATCTATATGAAAGGTGGTGAAGAAATTGATGTTTCGCGTAGGCAAACGCTTAAGTTTAAAGACATTATGAGTTTCTAATTTTTGCTACTGATAATATTCAAACGCTCCAAATGTGAATTTTGGAGCGTTTTTCTTTTATAGCTTAGGCACTCATATTTTGCATAACCTCAATTGCTTTTCCAATCGAAAGTACCTCGTCAATTCTTAAAATTAAGCGAGTCTTGTGTTCTTTCATATGGCAGCTTTTTGGGTGCGACTGAACATAAGCAATTACTTTTCCGAAAGCAGCCGATTGGAAATAGCGCTCATTGTCAGATGGCAAAAAGTAGCATTTCATCGATTCGTTTTTGATGACTACTTTTTCAAAGCCTAGCTTTTCAGCCAACCAACGTAGCCTCACCGTTTCCATCAAATCTAAAACAGGCACAGGAATAGGTCCAAAACGATCTTTTATGCTGGTTGTGAATTTGGCCAATCCTTCTTCATTTTTAATGTTATCGATTTTGGAATAGAGGCCAAGTCGTTCCGAAATATTCGAAACGTAAGTCTCTGGAATTAGAATTTCTAAATCGGTTTCAATCGAAGTATCTACTTTTATTGCTTCAGCCGCTTCTTTCACCAAATCCTTGTAAAACAGGTCCTTGAATTCTGTTTCTTTCAATTCTTGAACCGCTTCGTCCAGAATTTTGTGGTACATCTCAAAACCCAAATCGGTAATGAAACCCGTTTGTTCGGCTCCTAATAAATTACCTGCTCCGCGAATATCTAAATCGCGCATAGCCACTTTAAAGCCATCGCCCAAATCAGAGAATTCTTCCAAAGCACTCAAACGTTTTCTGGAATCGGAACTAAGCCCGATAGACGGAGGGGTTAATAAGTAACAGAAGGCTTTTCGGTTAGAACGCCCCACTCTTCCACGCATTTGGTGTAAGTCGGAAAGCCCAAACATGTGCGCATGATTAATGATAATCGTATTGGCGTTCGGAATATCTAGGCCAGATTCAATGATATTGGTAGAAATCAGCACATCGTATTCGCCTTCAATGAATTTCACCATGCGTTTTTCAAGCACACTTCCTTCCATTTGACCGTGCGCCACACCAATTCGGGCATCTGGTACAAGCTTCAGAATAATATTTCCTACCTGCACAATGTCTTTAATTCTGTTATGCACAAAGAAAACCTGACCACCACGCCTCAGCTCAAAACTGATGGCATCGCGAATTATGGTTTCGTCAAAAGTGTGAATTTCTGTGGTTACAGGCTGTCGGTTTGGCGGAGGTGTAGCGATTACGCTCAAATCCCTTGCGCCCATTAACGAAAAGTGTAAAGTTCTCGGAATTGGTGTAGCGGTGAGGGTAAGCACATCCACATCTACTTTAAACTCTTTCAGTTTATCCTTTACCCGTACCCCAAATTTCTGCTCCTCATCAATAATTAGAAGGCCTAAATCCTTGAACTGAACATCTTTATTTACGATTCTGTGCGTACCGACCAATATTTCCGTTTTTCCTTCTTTTACACGCTGAAGGGTTTCTTTAATTTCTTTACTGGTTTTAAATCGATTGATGTATTCCACATTCACCGGAAAATTTTCTAGCCTTTCAGCAAAAGTACGGTAGTGTTGCATGGCCAAAATGGTGGTAGGCACTAAAACCGCTACTTGTTTTCCGTTGGCGCAAGCTTTGAAAGCCGCACGAATGGCTACTTCCGTTTTACCAAAACCTACATCGCCACAAACCAATCGATCCATAGGGTGAGGCAATTCCATGTCGGCTTTAACATCTTCGGTCGCCTTGGCTTGATCAGGAGTGTCTTCGTAAATAAAAGACGATTCGAGTTCGGCTTGCATAAAACCGTCTGGCTGAAAAGCAAAACCGCTCGCGCCTTTCCTTTTCGCATAAAGGGCAATCAAGTCTTTGGCTATGTCTTTAACCTTCTTCTTAACCTTAGATTTCTTGGTTTCCCATTCAGGAGAGCCCAATTTACTCATAGTAGGCGGAGCGCCTTCTTTACCTGAATATTTTGAAATTTTATGAAGGGCATGGAGACTTACATAGAGCAAATCGTCATCGCGATAGACCAAACGGATGGACTCTTGTTTGTTTCCGTTCACTTCTACTTTTTCCATTCCCGCAAAACGCCCTACGCCATAATCAATGTGGGTAACGTAATCGCCTGGATGTAAAGAACGCAGTTCTTTGAGCGTTAAAGCCTTTGATTTACTGTGTTGTGTTCGGCTTTTGTATTTGTGAAATCTATCAAAAAGCTGATGATCTGTATAGCAGAGCATCTGTAGTGATTTATCGATAAACCCTTGTCTGAGGCCTATATTGAGAGGTTGAATCTTGATGATGGGATTCAACTCCATAAATATTTTTTCTAATCGGCCAATTTGAGTTTCGGATTCCGCAGAGATTAAAAGCGTATGACTCTTCATTTGCCAACCAGCAAGGTTATCGGCAATCAGATCGAAATTTTTGTTGAAGGATTGTTGCACTTCGGCATCAAACCTAAATTCGAAACCAGATTTTTTGGTAAAGCGATTTCCAAATTCGATTTGGGCTAAACTCTCGATTCCCTTTTTAAAGGATTTTTGAGTTTCGAAAAGTGCATCTGGGCTGAGTACCACTTGGGCATCGGTAATAGAAAGCACTTCGTCAAAATTAGCAGAAGCTTTTTCAAAGTATTTTTCGATCGTGTCTAAGGTTTGTTGATAATCCTTAAACCAGATTTTGGTGTTGTTCGGAATAAAATCCAAAAACGATTGCCTCACTTCTTGCAACAATCGGGTTTGAATATTTGGAATGATGTTGATGTGTTTTACACTTTCCTGACTCAGTTGAGAAACGGGATCGAAAGTTCTAATACTCTCTACTTCATTACCAAAAAGCTCGATTCTGTAGGGCAAATCGTGAGCGTAAGAATATACATCTACAATACCACCACGCACCGAAAACTGGCCTGCTTCATAAACAAAGTCGGTTTTCTCGAAATCGTAGGTCATTAGCAGTTCTGCTAAAAACTCAACATCAATTTCTTCCCCCACTTTGGTTGAAAAGGTATTGGTGGCCAAAGCCTTTTTGTTGATTACCTTTTCGGTAAGCGCTTCGGGATAAGTAATAATGATTTCGCCAGTGGAGGCTTTATGGTTAATCCTGTTTAGGATTTCGGCACGCATGAGAATGTTTGCATTCTCGGTTTCGTCAAACTGGTAAGGCCTTTTGTAAGAAGTGGGGAAAAGCAAAACCTCTTTGTCGCCTACCAAATTCTGCATATCGTTATGAAAATAAGCAGCTTCTTCTTTGTCGTGCATTACAAAAAGACACGTTTGCTTATTGTGCTGATATACGGCAGCCGCCACAACAGCATCTAAACTACCCACCAATCCCTTAAGCTGAATGTTATTTCCCTCATTGGGCTTAATTCGCTCGGCAATGGTTTGAATGATAGGGTCTTCCCTATAAATCTTTATGAAATCTTTTACTTTCAAGGTTCTTGCTAAAAAGAGGGGGCAAATGTAAATAATTCTGAAGCCATTCGTGGCAAAACAGTGTAAGCAATGAATAAATTAACCGACATTTAACCCAACTCTTTAATCACTTTTATTGTTAAAGCATCCATAGTGAAAAAGGAAAAAGTTAAAATTGACCTAAGGCGCGAAACTTTTAAGAAAGTGGAACAGATGCACCCGCATCAAATTATGCTTTATGTGGCCTTGATTGGTAGTTCTGTTCTTTTCCTCTTTTTGGTAGTTGCTTTTACTGCAAGCAGACCAACTAATAGCGACTTCCTTAAAATTGAATTCCCTAAATTCTTTGTGGTGAGCACGGTTCTAATGCTCTTATCTAGCTTTTCGGTATCTAAAATTATTCCTGCTTATGATAAGGATGAGTTGGAAGAATTGAAAAAATGGCTGGGAATTACCTTTTTGCTGGGTTTGACTTTTGCCACTTCTCAGTTTTTGGGCTGGCGCGAACTACAAGAAAATCAGATTTTATTTAGCGGAGTACGCTCTGGCGCTTACCTCTACGTAATTACAGGTTTACACGTGGTACATGTAGTGGCCATTTTACTTTACGCAGTTCGATTGTTGGTGAAGTGTAACAAGGTTTCGCTGGATGCTGTGCAAAGTTTGATTTACTGCACCAATCCCTACCAAAAAATCAGGTTCAAAATGCTAACAGACTTCTGGCATTTTGTAGATGTACTTTGGTTGCTGCTCTTCTTCTATTTGCTGTTTAGTTTTTAATTACTCACTTTATTGATATCAAAGTTGCTTTTCTATTGCTTTATTAGAATCAGAGCTCCAGTTCTATTGAATTCTGATATGCTTAAGGTCTTTCTCCCAGGGATAGTCTCAGCAAATCCATTAACATAAAAACAGGTCGTATCATTAGTTGATATCTCTTTTATTGAAAGAAATGTAAACCCAAATCTTCCTAAAACATTTTTTTCAAAGACTAGTACTCAAAAGACCTTAATGCTTCACCAGTATTGTTAAGACAACGAACGATCATTACTTAAGTTTAAAATTATTGGCAACGGTTCTCTCTGTAGCCAAAAAATTAAGGAGCACCTAATTGTTGTAGATAATACTAGACTTCATGTCATTAATTTCATTGAAAATGTATTTACTAAAAGCTGAATATTCATCTTCAACCCTTTCAGAGTACTTCAGCACACCATTAATATTAATATATCCGATCTCATATATGTTATCTATTGGCCGTATATACCAACCCGCGGTACGCTTATCTTCAGACCATGCTTGCCATTTCTGTATTAGCAGTGGTCTCTTTTTTACTTTTAGTAGTATCTCTTCTTCCGTGACTGCAATGCTCAGATCTAGATAACCAATGTCAATAAAAAAAGAATCAACGGATTTATTCTTACTTGTAACTTCAAACGGAAGTTCAATCAATTTTGAAATTAATTCTTCTCTATTCATCATCGTATCATTCTAATTCCATTATGCGATAGTCTATATCCTCTTTGTATTAAATATTCAAGTTCCTTCCTAAAGGCGCCTGTAACTTGAGAAATATCCGTCACCCTATTTGACAGGATAATATCGTCACCTCGTGCAATTACGTCATCAAGAAATCTAGCGTTTGCAGCCCATTGCTCTAAAGGAGTCATGGAGTTCCAGATATTTGCTGGAATATTGAACCTGTTAGCACCAATTTTCTCTGCTAATTGAAGATATTCAGGGTATTTTCCTAAAATAGTAAGTTCTTTTGCAAGACTAAACCTAGAGGCATATCTTGAAACAATCTCTTGTAGCTTTTGACGAGCTGCTGTTGTCAGGTTATTGGTAATTCCAAAGGACAGTATAGTGGCAACATTTTCTACACTAAAAATGGCCATGCTATATTGTCCGTTTAGGTTTCGGGTAAACTGAATAGCTAAAGCATAGACTTCATTAGCTTCACCTAAAGTCAAGTTGGGTGTAGAAATCAAATCTTCAAGAAGTGTGGCAATAGCCTTTCCTTCTTCACCACCCCATTCTCTAAAAGATTTAATGGCCTCGACAAGACACTCTTGAGGAGTATATTGGCAATTCAATAAATATTCTTCAAGATTTTCAGGGTCTATCGCTGGCTCAATAATCGGAATATTATCGTCCGTTGGTTGGCAGAAGCCGTCATCGTCAGCACTTGAGAGCTGAGTGTTGAGGCCGCAATTCTCATAGGTAATTTCATAGTCAGTATACATATATGTACAGCCAGTGCTCGTACATGAATACCAATCGGTTGGCTGAATAAAAACTTCGCACATCCATTCCTCATCAGGATCATCTTCACCTATAGGTATTCCACCGTAAGAGCCTCCTCCAGAACCAGTTGAACCTTGGCCGTTATCATTGTTAAATTGGGTGTCCCCTGGACAGTCTTCCCCCACAAGCACCTCCTCTCCATCATCATTGTATGTACTTCCAGATGTGTTACCGAAACCTTGAATCCTGATTTTCTTTACAGAGCCTTGAAAGCTACCGAAGTTTGCCTGACCTGAATAGTATGTCGTTGCAAAAGCATCGTTCATAGTATACTTCATTAAATATGGCTTGTAAGGCTCATTCTCAGGGCTAAGCTGAAATATCAAATTGTAAAATGTATTGGGGTCGTTGTCTTGGTCTTTAATGGCAAAAGTATAGGTCTGTTTGCCCGTGGTGTCTATCAACTGCTTCACCCTGTCCCAATCAATGGCCACGCCAACCGCATTTCCCTCTGAATATACTGAAAAACCCTTGTCCCCATTTCTTAAGCCCAACTGATTTAGTAGGCTGGAGGTTACTTCGGGTATATCACTGGAGGATACAATATTCCTTTGGGTTTCTGGCTGAATGGGAATTTCGTCCTGCGTTTGGCATGCAGATACAAACAATATTAGCAATAAGCAGAAGGTAAGTTTGATTGGTTTCATTGTGTTTCTTAAATAGGTGTTCGCCTTTTGAACCAACAGTTTTAGTAAAAGGCCTATACCTTTTAATGATTTAAACACCGAAAAGTCACCCTTGAAAGTGAATTATTTTTGAAAAAAAATATCGTATTACGAATAAGCTTCTTGTAAATCAAGGGTTTAGGTCTCAAAAAATATTTGAAAAAAGAAGGCCACAACGTAGTTGCAGCCTTCAAATTGACCTGTATATGTTTCTGACTTTTGGGCTTAGTTAAAATTAATCTGCTTAATGTTCGCGTATTTCACATAAGTGGGCTTTCCGCTTGAATTGAAAACCAAAACGCCTTCATTTTCATCGCTTACATCTCTACCCGAACCAAGGGTTAATTCTTTACCGCTTTTCAACACAATTCTTGCGTTATCGTAATTTCTTGGGCTGAAGGATTTGATGTTTTCAATTGGAATAAAGTATTCAATGTCATCGTCTTCCCCTTGAATTATCTCGAAATTGTATTCTTCATCTAGGTCGAAAATAATTTGGCCAGAAAGGCTTTCTCCTTTGGTTGTTTCCACGGTTCCAGAGATTTTCTTCACTTCGTAGGCTGAATATGCTTTTCCAGAGTTGGGCGCATTGGTGAATTCAACACGCTTAAATTCTTTCCATGGAATATCTACTCTTCCGAAATCGGTGCTCACGATGATTCCACCATTCGAGTTGTCTACATCATTCGACCCTCTCAAATAAAGCTCTCTGCCAGATTTAGTCACCACATTACTTCCAGAACGATCTCTTTCTATGGACTTAATATTGCCAAATTCGATTTTCATGTCGCCATCGCGGGTATCGCCATCGAGTACATTTGTGGTATACCTTTCATCATGATCCCACTGAACGAATCCAGTGATTGAACCTCCGTAATATTCAACAGTTCCGTACAGTGGATCGCCAATTTTGCTGGTAAGTTTATTGGGTGTATCCATAAATTCTATGGTTTCAATTCTGCTCCAGTTGAATTTCATGCTTCCCAATTCTTGATCAAGAACTGTGATTGTTCCTCCCATATCGTCTGAGCCATCTTTTACAAAAACTCTATCCCCATTGCGAAGTGTTAATTCTACTTCGGAACGTCTGTTAATATCTATTCTAGAAATGTTGCCAAATTCAGTTCTGAATTCGTGCGTAGTTTCCCAACTGTTATTGCCCCAACTAATGCTAAAGCTGCCCCAGCTGCTGTTTCTCCTTCTTTGTTCGTCCCTTAAGTCGTTTCTTTCTTCTCTTGTCAGGTGACGGTAATTGTCGTTTTCTTCCTTATTTCCATTAAAATGGTCTGTCCAATAGCCTTCTCCGCGATCGCCCCAGCGCATTTGACCTGTGTAGCTCTTGCCATCAATGGTTGTAAGTTTTCCATAGATGAATCCTTCATCTTGTGCATTGGCCGTAAGAAATGGGGCTGCAATGAGCCCGAGAAAAAGGGCAGATTTTGAAATAATTGATTTAATCATGGTTGTGTTGTTTGAGTTTGATTCATTTTGACGAATCAAAGATGCAGAATGACATCTTGCGAAGAAATGCGGATTGGCTCTATCTAGTTATTCTTTAACCGAAACGGGAGCAGACCTTACTGAACTGGAAATGATGGTTGAACTCTCCAAAAGCTTTGATTCTAGATCCTGAGAAAAAGATAGCCATTAGGGAATTATGACACCAACTTTTGGAGAGGTGTTTTTAGTTATCTAACCACTGTTTGAAAAGCGGTGTCTTTTCCGAACTCACCACAATATCTTCATCCATTTCTGGGCTAAGGCTCAGTTTTACTCGGCCTTTAAAGTAAGGGTGAATGTCGCTAACAGCATCGAAATGCACCAAGAATTTGCGGTTCACCCTGAAGAACTGTTTAGGGTTTAGCATTTGATCTACTTCTTCAAGCGTGTTATCGATAATATACTTTTGCTTTTCAAAAGTGACGATGTAGGTAAGCTTATCGTGGGTATAGAAATAGGCGATTTTTTCTGTAGGAATGGCGCGAATCCGTTGGCCAATCTTGGTGAGGAACCGTGATTTATACTCTTTATTTTGCTCGTTAATCAGTGCTTTGATTTGGCTAAGATCGAACGCTGGTGAGGAGGAGGTTGCAGTTTGCTCTTCAATTTTTTCTAGGGCTGTGGCTAACTTTTCGCGTTGAATGGGTTTGAGTAAGTAATCCACACTATTTACTTCAAATGCTTTGATCGCATATTGATTGTATGCCGTTGTAAAAATTACTTTACATTTTGGTTTATGTTGTTCAAAAATCTCAAAGCTTGTTCCGTCAAGTAACTGAATGTCGCTGACAATGAAGTTGGGAAGCTCATTATTTTCGAACCAAAGCAAACCCGCTTCAACTGACCTGATGGTACCTACGATTTCGAGTTCTGGTTTGAGTTCTTTTAGCAGTTGAATTAACCTTTCTGAGGCCAGTCTTTCGTCTTCGATTATCAGTACTTTCATTCGCTTAGCTTTTCAGGTTAAATTTCAGAAATATTGATGAGAGGAACACGTACGATGAATGAGTTTGAGTTCTTAATCACTTCAACCGGCTTTGTGGTAAAGTAGGAATACCTACGTTTAATATTTTCCAAACCCGTTTGCCCACTGTTCGGCAATTCAACTTTCTTTTCCTGCAGGTTATTTTTTACGGAGATATAGCCGTTCTGACTTTCAATGTGAATTTTTAATGGACGTAGTTCCGAGACTGTATTGTGCTTAATGGAATTCTCAATGAGCATTTGCAGGGTGAGCGGAGGCAAGTATAAAGCTTCGTCTTTTTTATCTATGGCCATGCTCAGCTGAATGGTGTCTTCAAACCGAATTTCTAACAAATACATATACGCACTGATGAAGCTGAGCTCCTGTTTCAACTCCACCAATTCTTCGGAACTGCTTTGAAGAATAATACGATAGACTTCCGCAAACTTTTCCAGATAAGCCTGTGATTGTTTTTGGTCTTTGGAAATTAGCGAAGAAAGAATGTTGAGGTTGTTGAAGAGAAAATGCGGATCTAAGTGATTTTTTAAAGCATTCAGCTCTGCCTTGATCGATTCTTTCTGAAATTCTTCCGAAGCCAATTGAGCGTTTTTCCAGCGTTTCAAAAACTGAATTCCAAAATTGATTGAAATGATGGGCAACAGAATCAAAATGGATAATGCGTTTATGGTCGCAATTTGACTTCCAACAGGAGGGTCTTCTGTGAGGGTAATCTTGAACAGAAAATAGCTCAAGTTGATGATTACTAAAGAAACTAATACGCCAATACCCAATTGGGAGTAAAAGCGCTTATTGCCATGAGTAAGCCAAGGAAGCTTTCTATCTAATGAAATTGTTAAGGCGCGATTGGCTAGGAGAATCAATAGTAAAACCGCAACAATAAGTCCTGCTGTCAGATAAAGTTCGCGGGGAGCTGAAGTGGCATAGAGAAAAACAAAAACGCCCACCACCAAACTGATGGCAATACTGTTTTGGATGATTTGACCGCGACTAAATTTCAATGTGCTTTACTCAATCAAAGATGATTTCGTCAATTTGTGACCAACGTATATAAGTTGGTTTGGCGTCTTTCGAAGTAAATATAAGCACTCCATCATTGTCTTCTGATACATCACGACTTTCGCCCAGTAATAGCTCTTTGCCATTTCTCAGAATGACCATTGAGTAACTGTAGTTCTTAGGAATGATGTTTTTGATGTTTCGGAAAGGTATTTTGTAAATTACCCTGTCATCTTGTCCATCTAGAGTTTCATATTCCCAAGCTTCGTCTAAGTCATAGGCAATGAGGCCACTTATTTTTTCGCCATCTCTGTTAATTACAGTTCCTCTCAATCCTGTGGAGGATGGAAATTCACTATAGGAAGGTCCTTGATTTTTACTTTCTATAATTTCGAGCTCTTCAAAATCGCGCCATGACACTATGATTTGCCCAATTTCTCGGTCGTAAATGACAACACCAGAATTTTCATGGTTCACGTCATTCGAGCCTGTTAAGTAGAATCCTCTTCCCGATTTCAAGGTTACGTCCACCCCATTTCCGTTCTTTACAATTTTGGTAATCGACCTGAAAGGAATGTTTTTATCACCATCTCGGTCTTTCCCATTCAGGATGTCTTCTAAAAAACGCTCATTGTGGTTGTTTTCGCTTGTGCCTTGGTCCCACTGAATAACCCCTTCAAAAATTCCTCTTCTACCAGCTTTTACTTTTCCGTATATGGCTTCACCAAACAGCGATTTGGGAGTTTTACCACTTTCTAAAAACTCAACCTTTTCTATTCTTGCCCAGTCCAGCTTTACAATGCCTAACTCTTCATCGTACACACTCACGCTAGTACCTACATCTGCAAAACCACTACCACTCACTTCGACAATTACTCCATTTTTTAATGTCACTTGCGCCCGGCTTCTGCCTGTAGGTTTAATGCTTTTGATATCGCCAAAACGGGCATCGAATTGATGATTGGTGCGGCTATATTTATCGTCCCAAATGCTCAATACACCAAGGTCAATGCCCAACCATGAACTTCCGCCTTCTTGATCTGAAATCTGTTGTATTTCTTTTTTTGAAAGGAATTTTAAAAAATCGCTTGAGGTTTTTTGCGCATTAAAAAGATCGACCCAATATACCTCATCTCCTCCCCAGCGCAAAGCACCTTGGTATTTGTCGCCATTAATAGTGGTTACTTTTCCGTAGAGGTAAATGTTTTTTTCCTGTGCCTTCGCTTCTGAAACAATAATCAACAAGCCCACCGCAATACCAATGCAAAGCATCAACTTTCTCACCCTTCTCTCAACTCCATGTTGCAGACTACCCATGCAACAAACGTAATTTGAATTGTTGGTAGAAAAAACGTTTCCAGACTGTACTAGCATATTCAAACCCTGAATCGGGAAAAGCACCACTTCAAATAATTTCTATTTCGGAAAAGCAGAAGCGTCAATACCCGGTACCAAACGAATAGCATTCTTGTAATAGATCTTTTTTAGGACCTCATCAGACAAACCTAGGCCGTACATTTTCCAATAGGCGTGGTATTTTTTGTAATAAGGAAAGTATTCATCGTTCGTTTCCAGCACCCTAAAATAAGTGGCGTACTCCTCAGGATTGTAAGCATCTTTTCCAAATAGCACGCGATCTTGATATTTGGTGAGGAAAGTATTTGCCATACGTGGCTGACGGCCCAGCTCAGCAATTACCGCCCCAATTTCCACATTCATGTTTGGCATTTCGTCTAAGAGTTTTCCCAAGTGGGCTAAGTCGTTGCCATACCAACCCAAGTGTGCGGCAATAAATTGCGTATTCTTATGCTTTTTAAAAACGTTGTGTTGTTCTTGAATTAGGGTTTCCCAAGGCACGGGATTATCATCTTCTCTTTTTCTATTGGGATGTGTTTTTAATTCCAACCATCTTTCATTCTCAGCATCAAAGGGTGCCCAAAATTGTTTAGGATCTGCTGTGTGAATAAGCACCGGAATACCTAATTCACCACATTTTGCCCAAATAGGATCAAGCCTTGGGTCGTCCACCGCTACACGATTACCGTCTATATCTTTTACGGAGAAGCCTAAGCTTTTGAATATTTTAAGTCCCCGTGCACCTTGGTTATAATCCCTTTCTAGTTGGGCAGCGGCCCTTTCTCCCCAGTTTTCTTCACCTACATTAATAAAGTTTACGTTGGCGAAAACAATAAAACGTTTGGGTTGATTGGCTTTTATATTTGTGGAGGCGTCTGCAATTGATTTGCCGCTACCACCACTTAAATTTACCATAAGCCCCATATTGATTCCATCCATTTCGGCAGCAAGTGCATTTAAATCCTGTTCACCCATTCTTCTTTGATGACTATGGATGTCGATAAAAGGAAATTTAGACCGGGTGATCGGGTGTTCAGGAACAACGAGTGTTGATGGTGGATTATAACCTTCAAAGTCCATTGTTTGAGCGGTTATTGTAGTTCCGAAAAATAGACCAATGGAGCAGGCAATCAATTTGATTTTCATGGCTTAAGATAGTTTTTAGCTTAATCGAAGTAGAATATTAAAGGTTTTGTGGCTTTGATCAAAACCCAAACATGTTCTTAATATAGAATGAATAAAGCTTTTTTGAACTAGAAATGATTTTGACGGTAAGAAAGAAGCCTAGTTTTTGAATTAATTTGAAGGGAATAAATAGATTGAATCATGGAGATTTCATTAAACGGCAAGGTAATATTGGTCACGGGCGGTTCGAGAGGCATTGGCCGCGCCCTTTCCAAACAGCTTTCAGACTCTGGCGCTGCAGTAGCTGTTCACTATAATTCAAATAAAGAACAGGCACAATCCATTCTAAAAGAGTTGAATTCCGATTGTCAGCTTTTTCAAGCCAACCTTTCTGATGCATCGGAAACTATAAACTTGTTTAAACAAGTAGTTGAAAGAATGAATGGTTTAGATGTGTTGATTAACAATGCTGGAGTTGCCATTTCTTCGGATTTAACAAAAACTGATGACGACTGGCTAAGCGACTGGCAGTTTACAATGGACGTGAACTTAAGAGCAACTGGACTTTTGTGTAAAAAGGGCATTGAGCATTACTTGGAGAATGGTGGAGGAAGAATTATCAATATTTCATCACGGGCTGCTTTTCGTGGAGATACTTCTGATTACTTGGCCTATGCGGCTTCGAAAGGAGGAGTCGTAGCGCTGACGCGCTCAATTGCTCGGGCTTACGGAAAAAATGAAATCAAAGCATTTACCATTGCGCCTGGATTTGTAAGAACCGACATGGCGCAAGATTTTATGGACCAATACGGAGAGGGTTTTGCGCTTAATGATATTGCGTTGAATGAATTAACCGAACCGAAGGACTTGGCGCCCTTGGTTACATTAATGGCCAGTGGATTAATGGACCATGCAACGGGATGCACCATTGATGTGAATGCCGCCAGTTATGTGCATTAACGAGTGAATACTATTTCAATAGTAAAGTCTATTTTACTTTTTGATAGCAAAAACAAGTAGTTGTGCTTTTCTATTACCTGCTTCGCAATCTGTAAACCCAGTCCCATTCCTTTCTGGAGCGAATCGATATTTTCCGCAATTCCATTTCGAATATGTAAGGAAAGCACCTCGTTTTGTTCAGAGATTTCCACCGAAACGGGCTGTTTACTTGCTCCATATTTTCGGATGTTATCGAAGAGGTTGACCAATACACCTTCTAGCTTTTCTCTATCTGCATTTACCATTAGATTCTCAGGGTTGGCATTGATGGAAAGCTTGATGTCGAAATTCTTGGTGGATAAAGTCGGGCGCATTCTTTCCAACATATCATAAATCAAATCGTCTAATCTGAAATCGGATTTGCGCAGCACTAGCGTTTCAGATTTGAGCTGACTCATCAGCAGAAAATCTTGCACAATGTTTTTGAGTCTAATCACTTCTTCGCGTAAGCTATTGAGCGTATCCTGGCTTAGTTCTTTTTCAGGCGAACCCATTCGGTACTCTAGCTCAGACTGCATATTGGCCAAAGGCGTTCGCAGTTCGTGGGCGGCCATTGCGAAAAACTGATTCTGACTACGAATGGAAGTTTCAATCCTTGAAATCATTTCGTTCATAGTAGCCGAAAGCTGAGTGATTTCATCATTGGCAGAAGAAACGGGTAAACGATCCATTTGAGGCGAGGCCTTTACACTTTGGGCTTTGGCAATTAGCTTTTGTAATGGTGCTAAAGTGAAATGGGCAATTAAAACGGCAGCTATAAATGCGATCAGCGCGGCACCCAAATTGGCAAAAATCAACCTGGACTTTAAGACTGAAATTTCATCATAGACGACTTGATTGTTTTTGGCCAGCACCAAAATGATTTGTGCACCGGTGCTTTCATCCAGAGACCTTCGGGCAATGCAATAAGTAAACGAATCAATCTTGATGAATTCCATCAAGGAAACTCGCCCATCTGATGTTGGTTGTTCTATTTCTACAAAAACGGAAGAGAATATTTCGGGGAAATCGGGCCGCTCATACACCATTTGGCTTTCGAACATGTTGCCAAACCACAGTTGAATGGGCTGGTCTTCTTGCGTAACTGGAATTTGTGTAAGCTCGTCATCTACTCCGTTTAAAATGCTCAAGGCTTCAATTTTTCCACTATTCTGAAAAGCATTGATGAGGCTGTTTCGGATGGATTGAAAAAGGGAATAGTTAAAGGCGAGCGAAATGCCTAAAAAGACCACGAAGAAGGCCGCAGCAATCTTAAATCGAATACTTTTAAAAAACTGAATCTGCGGCAAGCTTAACTTTTTACGAGTTCACCTTGAATTTTATAGCCGTAACCTACTTGGGTTTCTATCAACTTGGGCTCAAACTCAAAGTCTATTTTTTTTCTGAGTTGATGCATATGAACTTCCACCACATTGCTTCCTCGATCGAAATTAATGTTCCAGATTTTCTGGGTAATCTCTGACTTGGAAAGCACGCGATTGGTATTGCTCAACAGCAGTTCTAAGATAGAGAACTCTCGCTTACTTAACTCGATCAATTGATCGGCACGGGTTACTTCGCGTTTGATTAAATCTACTTTAAGGTCTTTAACCTGAAGAATTGAAGCCCGTGTTGAACCGAATTTCCTTTGCACATTTCTTACTCTCGCCTTCAATTCTTCAAAATCGAAGGGTTTTTTAACATAATCAATCGCACCTAAATCAAGCCCCTTGATTACGTGTTCACTTTCATTTAAAGCACTCATAAAAATGATGGGCGTATGAATAGAAAATTCACGCATGTTCTTCAGCACTTCAAAACCGCTTTGCCCTGGCAGCATAATGTCCAAAAGAATCAGGTCGAAATCGTTGGTGGCTGCCGTTTCTAATGCTTCGCTTCCATTGGTTTCATGCGCAACGGAATAGCCCTCTTCTTCTAAGCCTTTTACTAAAAAATTACCCAGCTTAACTTCGTCTTCAATCAACAGAATTTTCATAGGGAGCGAGTCAGGTTTACTTGGTCTTTAAAAGTTGTTCCGTCTACAGTGATTTTTGAAGGGATAAAAATACCGTAGCCCAATTTATTAATTTCCCCCTCAAGCCCGTTTCTTTTCCAACCTTCGATTTTAATCGTTTTGCCCTCCTTAATTAGGTTTGAAACAGAAGAAGCAATTCGGGTGCTAATCTTAATGTAAAACTTGCCATCCAAAACCACGCCTCTTAATACATCATCTTTATTTACTCGCTCTAAGTCAATGCCGGTTACCACTCCGCTTACTTCTTCAGACTCCGTTTCGTAATTTTCTTTTGCTTGGGCGAAACCGTATAAACGGAGGGTGTCCTTATTTGTGCATAAGGCGTAAAGAAAATTATAGTGTTCACTACGGAAATAGCCATTGTTTGTGCGGTTACGATAAAAAAGTGAAAGCTCTTCGTTTTTGTGGTTTCTAATGAAAGAATCAATTGCCTTTGCATCGTTTTCACTGAATCTATAAGTAATCCTTTCGTTGGCCGATTGCGTCTCCAAATAAGATATCAGTCCAAGTTCATTCGGAACAAGCTCATTTGCCACGCCTGTTTTTTGATCTAAAAACATGGAAATTTGCCCAAAAGAAGGCATTATAGAATTACCATATTTACTGCCAATGATCATTCCATGCGCCATTTCCAGCGTGTTTTTGGTTTTTACAACTGAACCAGCGATATAGTTTTTGACTGGGCGAACATAGTTTACAAAAGCTGATTCAATATGATCGTCATTGTTTGATATAGATTTTTTGGCGAGCAAACTATCTCCGTTTTCTAAAAAGAGTAAGTACTCACGCCCTTTGATTTTTGTGCTGCTCAATACTTTAGCCGCTATCACTGTTTCAAAAGTTTGACTGTTTCTTAACCCTGTTTTATTAGCTTCAATACTATTTGGTTCGATTAAAAAAACTTCTTTTTTCGTTCTTACTTCTAGTAAAGAACCTATCCCTGAAATCTTTTTACTCAGTTCTTTTTCTGCCTTTCTTGTGGAAGTAGTTTTATATGGAGCCTTTTCCAAAAACTCTTGGTCTCCGCTTACCTTAATTTCAACAGTTTCATTTAAAGCCATAAGGGGTTTAATCATCACCCCATTTTTAGCCGGGAATGTTAGACTCAATAGGTCTCCGTTTTCTTTCTGGAAAATCGCCCCAATTAAATAGCTTTCTATAGTCCTATCACCATAAACGGATTTGATAAATTTCCCCCGATAGATCACCTCTATATGTTTAGACTTATCATTGAAGCGCTTTGCATAATCGAGCATTTTAGGAGGAATTTCTTGACCCACTACTGGAATAGAAAGTAGTAATGCGAATAGCAAAAATGTAAACCGATTTTTCATAGTCTTAATTTTCTTCGAACATAAAACGCTAGTATTAAAACTGGCTTAACTTCTGATTAATTTTTCTTAATCGACTCATATCCAAAGATGTAACTATCAATTATTTTTTGTAATATGAATAGATTTTCAACCTTAATTTAAACTTATGGAACCACAACGAAACGAAAAACCCATCTCGGTTGGCGAATGGGTATTGAACATTTTCATTACGGCAATTCCCCTTATTGGATTTATTATGCTAATTGTTTGGGCGGTAAGCAAAGAAATTCCTGAGTCAAAATCTAATTGGGCAAAGGGAATGCTTATTTGGTATGCAATTGGTATTGTTCTCGCAATTCTTTTTGGGGCATCTGTTTTAGCATTTATTGCTGCGTCTGGAGACCTGAATGGTTATTAAAAATAAAGAGAATGGGGCTGTTAAGTAATACTCAAATACATGAGAATACTTAGCAGCCCTTTCTTATTTTTGCGGAAAAATGGTTTTATGAAGAAACGTTGCACATGGTGCGAAAACACCTTTGAAGAATACGAGAAATACCACGATGAGGAATGGGGCGTGCCTGTGCATGACGATAAAACTCATTTCGAATTTTTGATTCTAGAAGGCGCACAAGCAGGCTTAAGTTGGTCGACCGTTTTGAAGAAGAGAGAAGGGTATCGTCAGTTATTTGCTGATTTTAATGTAGAGGCGGTTGCTGAATTTACACCAGCTGAAGTAGAAATTACTCTTCAGAACCCCGCTATTATTCGTAACAGACTGAAAGTAGCAGGTACAGTAATTAATGCCCAAAAATTTATAGAGGTGCAAAAAGAGTTCGGTTCTTTCGATAAATACATTTGGTCTTTTGTGGGCGGAAAACCCATTGTGAATGCTTGGGAAAATATGAAACAAGTGCCAGCGACTACACCAGAGTCGGATGCGCTGAGCAAGGATTTAAAAAAGCGAGGGTTTAAATTTGTCGGCAGTACCATTATGTATGCCCACATGCAGGCTTGTGGTTTAGTGATGGACCATACCATCGACTGTTTCAGATACAAAGAACTCAATGGAAAATAGACGTTATTGAGCCACGTTCAAGACAATCGTCTTTCGAGGAATTTTTATAAACCACATTCCCACCTCTTTGCCTTCTACCACCATGGCCGAAGTGTAAAGTACAAAATGAGTATCTTCTAAGAACTGTACATTGGCAGGTGATTTAATATCATTCTCGCTATTGTATAAATAAGCTTCGTAAATAGCTCTTCCTTTTCCTTCTAAGTTATTCTCTTCATTAAAAGGCAGACCCTTTGTTTCAATATCACCCGACTCAGTTGCTGCCCATATCACTTTCTGTCCTTCAAAATTTACCTTGAGTTTAGCGGAAATACTATCGCCCATTTGCTTGGCTTTTTCAATGATTTGAGCATCAGATACGACCTGAATTTCTTGGCTTTTCATGTCTTGAAGCGCCTTTTTTGTATCTACCTTTTGGTTAGAACAATTGAAAGCGAAAAGAGCGAGAATTATGATGCTTAGCTTTTTCATGAAATAAAATATTTGCTCAGTTGGGTGTAAAATTAACAGCCTTGTCAATTGTTTGTTAATTTTGTGGATTAATTCGCATAAATATGATTGACAAGCTAGAGACACTCAAAGCACGATTCGAAGAAGTAGGTCAGCTCCTAGTACAGCCTGATGCCATGACAGACATGAAGCATTATTCTAAACTGAACAAGGAATACAAAGACCTAGAGAAGATTGTGACTGTCTATGATGAGTACATCAATGTGAACGAAAATATAGAATCGTCCAAAGAACTTCTGAAAACTGAAAAGGATGAGGAGTTTCGTGAGATGGCCAAAATGGAGATTAGCGAACTTTCCGAACGAAAAGAGGAGATTGAAGAAGAGTTGAAAGTAATGCTAATCCCTAAAGATCCAGATGACTCTAAAGATGTAATCGTGGAAATAAGAGCAGGAGCGGGTGGAGATGAAGCTGCGATTTTTGCAGGTGATTTATATAGAATGTATGACAGGTACATTGAAAATAAAGGCTGGAAGAAAGAACTAATCAACATAAACGAGGCAGCTTCTGGCGGTTTCAAGGAAATTACTTTTGGAGTTTCGGGCGAAGACGTATACGGAGCATTAAAATTCGAATCGGGCGTTCATCGTGTACAGAGAGTTCCTGTAACCGAATCTCAAGGCAGAGTGCATACCTCAGCAGCTTCGGTGGCGGTTTTACCCGAAGTAGAAGATATTGACGTTAACCTCGATATGAAGGATGTTCGAAAGGATACCTATCGTTCTTCAGGTGCGGGAGGTCAGCACGTAAACAAAACTGAATCGGCAGTTCGACTGACGCATATTCCAACTGGTATTGTGGTAGAATGCCAAGATGGGCGTTCGCAGCATAAAAACTTCGATAAAGCATTGAGCGTTCTTCGCTCGCGCATGTACGAAATTGAACTGAAAAAGCAGGAAGAAGAGCAGGCTGGAAAACGTAAGTCTTTAGTGGGTAGTGCCGATAGGTCGGATAAAATTAGAACGTATAACTACCCTCAAGGCCGTGTAACCGATCACAGAATTGGTTATTCTCAACACAATTTACCTACAGTGATGGATGGTGAAATTGGCGAGTTTGTAGAACGACTAAGAATGGCTGAGGCCTCAGAAAAAATGGCCCAAGACAGTATGGTTTAATTACTTAGCTTGGTAGTCCATCGGTTCTAGCTCAAACAAGCGGTTTACCGAAGTATTGAAAATCTCAGATATTTTAAGAGCAAGCATTGTGGAAGGCGTGTATTTCCCACGCTCAATGGCGTTGATGCTTTGGCGCGACACCCCCGCTAGGCTTGCCAACTGTTCTTGAGTTATCTTTTTTCGCTTTCGCTCTTCCCGAAGTGTATTTTTCATTTTGATTCCAATTCTTACGTAAAACTAGAATGATCAGCCCTTTGAACGGCCTTTTAATTAGTTAAGTTTATATTACATTTTTGTTCCTTAAACGAACAGAATGTTACAAGGCTGTTAAAAATTCGTGAACAGTTTCTTAACATTGGCATTTTGATTTATCTTTGCCCTCCGAAATAAAAATAGAAGCTATGTTATTCGACCCGCCAATTGCCTCTGGAGCAAATACCTTTATTTGGATTGTTGTAATTCTTGTTGGCTTTGTAGCTGCTTTGAGTCAGCACGATGCCCTTTTTAAAGGAAAGAAGAAGAAAGAAGATCACTAAGACTCTTCCTTCTCCTCATTTTATTCTGTCAATTAGCCTTTAGAAGGCTGAATTTTAATATCCGCTTTTCGGCTAGAAGTCGCTAGCCAAAACCTCTTTTGCTTTTTCTTGAATTAAAGCCCAAGCGTTTTCTACATGTTTGGCTTCGAGGTTTGTATTTCCAAAGGCCAATCGCAACGAAAACTTGTTGTTCAATTTGGTTTGGGCAAAGAAGAGCTTTCCGGTAGCATTCACCCTGTTCATTATTTCTTCATTTAAGCCGTCCAATTTGTCTTCGTTTGTATTTGGAGCAAACCTAAAGCAAAGCGTGTTCAGCGGAACTGGCGCTAAAAGCTCAAAATCTGGGTGCTTTTCAATTTCAGTTTTCAGCCACTGGCCAAGGGCAATGTGTTTTCTGATTTTGGCTTGAATCCCTTCAACACCCATTTCACGAATTACGAACCAGAGCTTAAGTGCTCGGAACCTTCTACCCAAAGGCACACCCCAATCACGGTAATTCTTTACTTCATCATCAACCGAAGTTTTTAAATAATCGGGCGAAATGGCAAAAGTGTTGATTAAAGCACGTGGGTCTTTTACATAATAAGCCGTGCAGTCAAAATTGGTAAACATCCATTTATGAGGGTTGAAAACGAAGGAATCGGCAAGCTCCACACCTTCTGCCATCCAGCGCATTTCTGGTAAAACTAAAGCAGTGCCTGCATAAGCCGCGTCTACATGGTGCCAAACATCATACTTCTGGCAAATTTTGCTAATGTCCATAATCGGGTCGATGGCCGTTGTGCTGGTTGTGCCTATGGCAGAAACTACACAAAGTGGCTTTCTTCCTTCAGCTATGTCTTCCTTGATCAACGCTTCTAAGTGCGCAGGATCTAAAGCAAAAGCATCATCTACATTTACCTTGCGAAGATTATTGGAGCCTATGCCCGCAATTTTTACTGCTTTATCAATAGAAGAATGAATTTGGTTTGAAGCATAAACTATGTATTTCTCCGCGCCAGAGAAACCATCTTCATTCACCTTATAACCCGAAGCTTTTTCGCGTGCTGTGAGAATGGCGCAAAGTGTGGCGGTAGAGGCGGTATCTTGAATTACACCGGTAAAATGCTTTGGCAAGGCCAGCATTTCTTTCATCCATTCCATCATTTGTTCTTCAAGCTCGGCTGCGGCAGGCGAGGTAAGCCAAATCATGCATTGCGCACCCAAAGTAGCCGTGAGCATTTCGCCCAAAATGGAGGGCATACTTTTATTGCCTGGGAAGTAGGCCATAAAATTGGGACTCTCCCAGTGGGTCATTCCTGGTACAATTTGTTGTTTGAAATCGGCAAAAATGGCCTCAAACTGCTCTGATTGCTCAGGAGGGAGTTTTGGAAACTGCTTTTTTATATCGCCCGGTTTTACATCGGGTAAAACAGGGTATTCTTCTACGTTTTGTAGGTAATCGGCCATCCAGTCCACAAGACTGTGGGCGTGTCGCCTGAAAGATTCATTGTCCATTTACTTACGTTTATCAGCCATATTGTCCGAAAACAAAGTTAGCATATATCTTGCAGGTCTAAGACCGTACTTTAATTCAAAGCACTAAAAATTATGAAAACGAAATGGATTGTTTTAATCGTGGTTGCCCTTGTGGTCATTATCGGTTACTCTACTTTTAAAGGATCTTATAATGGAATGGTTCAACGCGAAGAAAGCATCAGCGGTGCTTGGGCGCAAGTTGAAAACCAATACCAAAGAAGATCTGATCTTATCCCCAACTTAGTAAACACAGTAAAAGGCTATGCCGATTTTGAGCAAGAAACCTTAACTGGTGTTATCGAAGCCAGAGCTAAAGCCACTTCGGTAAGCATTAACCCAGAGAACTTAAGCCCAGATGCTATTGCACAATTTGAGCAAGCACAACAAGGTGTCAGTTCGGCTTTGAGCAGACTTTTGGTAACGGTAGAACGCTACCCTGATTTAAAAGCGAGCACTCAGTTTAGCCAACTTCAGGTTCAGTTGGAAGGTACAGAGAACAGAATTTCAGTAGAAAGAAGAAACTTTAACACAGCTGTTCAAGGGTATAACACCTTTATCAAAACCTTCCCTAAAAACATCATTGCGGGTATGTTTGGTTTTGAGAAGAAGGGATATTTCGAAGCGAAGCCTGGGTCGGATGTAGCACCAGAAGTAACTTTTAACTAATGGCCGAGGATTTATTCAGTAGCGACCAGAAGAAGCGAATCAAAGCGGCAATTCAGGAAGCTGAGTTGAACACCAGCGGAGAGGTTCGAGTGCATTTAGAAAACCATTGCAAAACGGAGAATGTACTTGATAGGGCATCGCAAATGTTTTCCAAATTAGACATGCATAAAACCGATGCTAGAAATGGCGTATTGATATACATGGCGGTGAAAGATCACCGCTTTGCCATTATTGGTGATGCCGGCATTAATCAAAAAGTGGGTGACGAATTTTGGGACACCACCAAGGATAAAATGTTGGCCCATTTTAAAAACGGAAATCTTACTACTGGTTTGGTGGAAGGAATTCTTTGTGCGGGAGAAAAGCTAAAAGAACATTTTCCTTACCAAAAGGACGACAAAAACGAACTGTCAGACGACATCTCATTCGGAAAAAACTAATATGCGATACTTACTTACCATAGTCTTAATCTTCAGTCAAGCGCTTGCTTTTGCACAGGGAATTCCAGAAAAGCCTAGCCAAAAGCGATTGGTGAATGACTTTACAGGCACAACTTTATCGAGCGCTGAAGCCAATACGCTTGAGCAAAAACTCTTGAATTACGAGGATACTACTTCGACCCAAGTGGCGATTCTAATTGTAGAATCACTTAATGGATATGAGGTAGTAGATTTTGGTATTCAAACTTTTAACTCTTGGAAAATTGGTGGGAGTGCGGAGGAAAACAATGGGATACTTATTCTTGTATCCATCAATGATAGGAAAGCGGCCATCGTAACAGGTTATGGTATGGAAGGTGCTATTACCGATGCTGCCACTTATACCATTCGTGAAGATTATATGAACCCACGGTTTAGGGAAGGTAATTTCTACAAAGGTTTGGACGATGCTACAACGGTAATATTTAAACTGGCTTCTGGCGAATATACTTCTGATGATGTAGCGAGCGGAAGAACTGGTGATGGCGGTGGTGGTTTTCCATTCTTCACGCTGTTTATTCTTTTCTTCTTTATCATTCCGGCCTTGGTGGGAAAAAGGAGAGGTAATAGTCACGGTTCACGCGGTATTCCATGGTGGGCTTGGCTTATGATGGGCAGCGGAGGTGGAAATCATAACGACAAATGGGACAATTTCCGTGGAGGAGGCGGCTCATTTGGTGGAGGTTCTGGCTTCGGTGGTGGTGGAGGCTTTGGCGGTTTCGGTGGCGGAATGTCCGGAGGTGGAGGTTCTGGCGGAAGCTGGTAAACCTAATTCACTTAAAAAGATATTTGAACCCCTTTCAAGAAATTGGAAGGGGTTTTTTGTGCTATCTAATAAAATTGTGTCTAAACCTTTATATTTAATACTAGAAAACGGTTTATGAGAGGTAAGTTATTTCTAGGGTATTCTGCAATTGTAGTACTTGTATTGCTGTTAGGCTATAAAATATACCGTGATACCTATGTTAATGGAGATACGAAATACTTCTATGTGAATCAGTCCTTGGAAGAGACCTATGGTTTGAAATATAATCCGACTAGAAGGGCTTTAGGTATTAGAGAGCTACCAAAGAACTGGTTTACTTATGATACTTCACAAAAACCAGGAATTTGGAATGGAAGAACTAAGGGTAAACAAGATATTTTTTGGCTTAATCAAGTATGGATTCCAATTGACCCCAAAGTTAGCGGGCGCTATGAGAAGGAGATTAGGAGGACCTCAGAGACATTGATCTATGAGAAAGACAGATTCAGAAAAGTGATTAATGATTCTTTAGAATACATATTAGAAGTGAAATATAACTACAAATACGATCCAAAAAAGGGAAGTCAAACTACTGAAAAATTATTCTGAAAAAGGGGGATATAAAATAGACACACAAGACTTTGAATGGAGTAAGTTAGATAGTTTAGTCAAATGGATTACTCTATAGTCTTCAATACATCCATACTCAAACACATTAATACTTTAACACACCAACTTATACCCGTAGCCTCGAACATTGAGAATTTCCACGGTTTCGTCTTCGCTTAGCTTTTTGCGTAGTTTGGTGATGAAAACGTCCATGCTTCGGGCATTAAAGAAATCGTCATTTCCCCAGAGTTGGGTTAAAATTAAACCCCTATCGGTAACTGCATTTCGATTTTCACTTAAGTGAAATAGCAGTTGCGCTTCTCTATGGGTTAGGGTTTGTTCTTGGTCTCCAAAAACCAACTTTTGTTTGGAAAGGTTGAAACGATATTGACCTATGTTCACTTCTTCTGAAGATTCGCGTTTTCTCTTTCTATCCAATAAAGCATGAATTCGAACAATGAGTTCTTCCATGCTAAAGGGCTTTTTCAAATAATCATTTCCGCCCAAACCAAAGCCTTCCACTACATCCTCGGTTCTGGATTTTGAAGTGAGAAAAATGACAGGAATTTTCTCATTTTCAGCCCGAATTTCTTTAACAAGCGTAAAGCCATCCTTCTTGGGCATCATTACATCAAGCACAAGTAATTCAGGCTTTTCTGAGCGATAGGTAGTTAAAGCCTGTTCGCCATTGGTACAAAAAAGCACATCGAAACCGCGAGTTTCTAGGCTTTCTTTAATGATGGTGCCTAGGGCCATTTCATCTTCTGCCAACAATATTTTGATTTTTTCCGTCATGAAAAGGCAACTTCAAAACTGGTTAACTGAGGTTTCAGAACTAAATCAATCGACCCGCCATGTTTCTCAATAATCTTTCGGGTATAATAAAGGCCAATCCCAAAGCCTTTCACATCATGCTGATTACCAGTTGGGATTCTATAGAACTTGTCAAAAACTCTTTCTTTTTGTCCCTTTTCTATAAAGCCACCATTGTCCTGAACAATTACTTGAGCGCGAGTACCCAATTGAGTTAAAATTACCTGAATCTCTCTTCCTCCATATTTGATGGCATTATCTACCAAATTTGAAAGGGCATTTTCCAAATGAAAAGGGTCTGCTTCTATAATGACATCCGTAGTAGGCGCCATAAATGACAGTAGTTTATCTCCAGCCAGCATTTTATATTTCTCAATCATGGTGGAAAGTAACAGTGTTAAATTCACAGGTTCTTTTCTCAAGCTTAATTCATCACTGTCAAGCGTGGCCGTTTCTAGTAATTTCTCCACCATTAGGTTGAGTTTTTTCAACTGGTCGTTCGACATGTCTAAGTACTTGGCTGTTTTTTCAGGATCGTTTTGTTGATTGAAATTCGCGATACCTTCAAGGGCAGAAGTAACTGTAGCTATTGGTGTTTTAAATTCGTGGGTGATGTTACTAATCAGGTCGTTCTTAATTTCGGCCAACTGTTTTTGCTGATTGATAATTCTATAGAGGTATAACAGCGAACCCACCACAGAAACCGAAATGAGCAGTGAAATCAACAAATCGACCATTCCTCTTTTCAGAATAATTAAAGAGGCATTATCGAAATACATCTTGAGCTCCTTTTTGGGCAAATAGCTAGTCTTTGAAAGGGTGGAAAGAGAAAACTCATCATCAGTAAACTCTCTCGATCGCTCAACCACCTCACTGTTTTGCAAAGAGGCAAAAGCGAAATCAATATCTATTTTCTTCCGACCAAGCTCCTTCTTTACATACTTGGTTAAGGTTTCAAAATCGATGGAGTCTTGCACCATCGAAATCATAATTTTAGTGGTGAACACCTCTAATTCATTCAGGCTTATTGATGGAATGGTATCTTTAGAAATGGAGATGCTTTTAATGGAAGCTGAATTATTAAGTTTAGCACCTCCAAGTAAGCGGATTCTTGAGTCTCCTTTGCCTGTACTTCGCACAGTGACTCCTCCAATAGAAGTGTCTGAAACAGAATTGCTTTTGGTAGAAAATTCAAATTTTGAGAGAGAGTCAGTAACCTTCCCTTCAAAGTTATGTTGAAAGAAGGCTTTG
>Ga0207884_1000352_pt1 | contig 30578 bp, 26 predicted proteins | sample MalvirmetaMSP144_FD_184236 | JGI IMG/M metagenome (GOLD analysis project Ga0207884, IMG submission 184236) | Marine viral communities from the Deep Pacific Ocean - MSP-144 (SPAdes) | ecosystem: Environmental > Aquatic > Marine > Oceanic | place: Pacific Ocean | collected 2011-07-08 | reverse complement strand
CGGCTTCATCAAACCCGATTTTTATCAGGCGAATAGCTTCACTGCGGGCTTTGGCAAAATCACTTTCATGTTGATTAATCCAGGCCATAAAGTGCAGATCGACGATATTTTCACGTATATCAGCAATCAGCACTTGTGGACCCGGCTCAGCCAGCAGTCCCTGCATATTTTGCAGAATCCCTAAGCCCAGGCGGCGAGCCTTGATCAGATCGATCTCGGCAGAGATAGCCAGTGTAAATTCAAAACGACGTAAGGGGTTGCGAGTGTAATTGATCATGACCGACGTGATCATCGTGCTGTTGGGAATACGTAAATGGTTGCCATCAGCTGTCATCAGCACGGTATCTCGGGAAGTCAGCCGAACCACATTACCGGTGAATTCAGCTATTTGAATAGAATCACCGATTTTGAATGGATTCCGTGCACTGAGCAGTACACCGGCCAGATAGTTTTCGACAATATTGCGAAACGCAAAACCTACAGCGAGGCCAAATACACCTGCCACACCAAGCAGTGCTCCCACCAGCGCCGTTGCATCGAGGATCTGTAACGCAATTAGAAAGCCGATGCCAACAATCAGGATTCGTATAATGCGTCCACCCAGATCGGTGGCGAGTTCGGAAAGCCCTATACGACTCAACCAGGCACTGCGGTTACCGACCCAGCGACCGAGCAGCCAAAAGAAAATGATGGTGATGATTGCCACCAGAAAAATGGGCAGACTGCGGAACAATGAAGCAAGCATTGATTCGATTTTTTGTGTCGTGGGTTGTACGCGGGTGGAAATGTCCATTAGCTCATTGAGCCGGTTTTGCACATAAATAACGCCCTCGACCCGACTGGCAAGCGCCACCAGATCACGTCCGGCGCGAGCGCTGGAGACGCTACCACTGAGGATTACCACTCCGGAATCGACTGTGACCTCAACATCTTCATAGCTTTCGATAACGTTCAGAATGTCGCTCAACCGATTTTCAATGGCTTGATCATCCGGTGCATTCGTTACCTGTATTTCAGCGCCTGCATCAACTAACTCCTCACTGTATATTGCGGGCATCCATAGCAGCGTGGTTATCAGTAAAAGAAAGCGGTAATTCATTTGTATCTCCTGCCGGAATTTTTCAGGTAGCCATGACAACAATCCTCACTGCTTTATCAACCCAGGTTATTTACAGCTGCAGTGATTTCAATGAGGATAGCGGCTTGTTATCTGGATATTACTTGTTTTGTGTGTTCTTGCGTTGAGCATACTGACCTTAAATAAGGAAATAAATCAGTTTGAATAGATTCAAGCAGTTGGGCTCTCGTTTAGTGCACTCAAAACATATGTTGTGGGGTGTCGCTTTCGCTTCATTTATGGAGTCACTGATCGTCCCCATCCCACTGGAAACCATTTTGATTCCTTTAATGCAGGCTCGTCGGAAGTTGCTTTGGGCCATTAGCGCTATGGCATTACTGGGCTGTATTTTTGGTGCGGCATTGGGCTATGTGATTGGCTATTTTGTATTTGGTCTGATCGGCGAGCAACTGATTGCTCTGCTGTCGACGCCCGAGCAGTTTGAAACTATTCGTCAGCAAATTCATTTACATGGTTTCTGGTATGTATTGAGCGTCGGAGTTACGCCGATTCCATTTCAGATTGCCATGTTGGCGGCGGGTGTGACGGGCTATTCATTTTTACTGTATATGCTGGCAACCACCATTTCTCGTGGTCTGCGTTATTTTGGTCTGGGTCTTTTGGTGTGTCTGTTTGGTAATCAGACACAAAAAATGTTTGAAGAAAACAAAATCGGTGCGTCGATTTTTATTCTTGTATTGATTGCCGTTATCTGGAGCGTGTTGTTGTTCGGTGGTTAATTTTTTTATCACGGGATAGTGAATTTTTCCTTGCCTGATGAGGAAACGATTCGTACACTTGATTAACTGTTTCAATTAATCAAGTGATTTATGACAACTCGCTCAAATACACATGGTGGTCGGCGCGTCGGTGCCGGACGCAAAAAAGGCTCCGTGATCAAAGAACCGACAACCGTGATGCGCATTCCTGAGAGTCAAAAGCCTGTAATCACTGATTTTCTGGTGGCTTATCGACGCAGGCAGTCCGCGCCATTGCAAGACCAGCCAATGGAGTTTGAACGTCCAATCATTGCACCCGCTAAACGTAGCTGGCCATTATTCAGTTCCAAAGTGGCGGCGGGTTTTCCCTCGCCGGCAGATGAACATGTCGAAAAACGACTGGATCCTAATGAATTCCTGATTGATGACGAAGAAGCGACATTTTTTGTCACCATTCAGGGCTATTCAATGATCGACAGTGGTTTATTGCCTGGCGATAAAGCGGTGGTGGATCGCTCTAAAAATGCCAGTATCGGCGATATTGTGCTGGCGGTAGTCGATGGTGAATTTACCATTAAACTGCTGGCAAAAACTAAACAGGGTGGCCCACGATTACTGCCGTCCAATCAGTCAGGCGAGTATAAGCCGATTGAAATCAAAGACGGTATGCAGTTTGAAATCTGGGGTATAGTGACGGGCTCGTTTCGGCGTTTTAAATAATGTCACGCAGTATCGCCCTGATCGACGTCAACAATTTCTACGTCTCTTGCGAGCGCGTATTCAACCCAAAACTGGCCGGTAAGCCGGTGGTGGTGCTCAGTAATAATGATGGCTGTGCAGTGGCGAGAAGCAACGAGGCCAAACTGCATATCCCGATGGGGGCACCGTGGTTTAAGTTTCAGCAAATAGCGAATGAGCAGCAGATTGTCGCTTTATCATCCAATTATGCGTTGTATGCCGATATGAGTAATCGGGTGATGCGTATTCTTAATCAGTTTTCGCCCGATCAGGAAGTGTATTCAATTGATGAGTGTTTTCTGGATCTGACCGGTTTCCAGCATCTTGATTTGCTGCAATATGGCCAGCAGATCCGCCATCGTGTCGCGCAATGGACTGGTCTTCCGGTCAGTGTCGGTATCGGTGCCAGTAAAACCCTGGCGAAACTGGCAAATCACTGTGCTAAAAAACGGGCTGAATTTGACGGGGTCTGTGATTTTAATCAGCTGAGTCCAAGCCAGCTTAATCGTTTGCTGGCGGAGCTGGATGTTGGTGAGGTATGGGGAGTGGGCCGTAAACTGGCAGTGAAGTTGAAAACACAGGGCATTTACAGCGTTTTGGATTTAAAACAAGCCAATGCTGAAACCCTGCGGCGCCAATACAGTGTGGTGATGGAAAAAATCGTACGTGAACTCAATGGTATCAGCTGTCTGGAGCTGGAATATGCCATCACTGACAAAAAGCAGATATTAAGTTCGAGAAGTTTTGGTATTCCGGTGACGGATATGAACAGTCTGGCCGAATCCATCAGTCTGTATACCAGTCGTGCGGCTGTAAAACTGCGACGGCAGTACTCGGTGGCGCGGATGCTCCAGGTCTATATCCGTTGCAGTCCTTATCGCAGTGGGGAGGCTTTTTACGGCAATAGTCTGATGGTAGCGTTGCCGATGGCTTCTGATGACACGCGTGTATTGGTCAAACATGCGCTGAGTGCATTGAAAAAGATGTATCAACCCGGATTTAACTATGCCAAAGCCGGCATTATGCTCACCGAACTGCAGCCGAAAAGTGGGCAGCAGCAGGACTTGTTTGCGCCGAATCAGGATGCTAAATCCGGACAGTTAATGACGGTGATGGATGTCATTAATAACACGATGGGCCGGGACACCTTGCAACTGGCCAATCAGGGCTTTAAACGTCCGTGGAAAATGAAGCAGGAACATAAAAGTCCAAGCTACACAACAAAGTGGGGAGAAGTATTAACGGTCAGTTAAATAAATGCTTTTTAACTACTCTTATCACAGTTCAGTGAAACAAAAGCGATAGCCTAAAAATAAGGCGAGTATCATCAAATTATCGCGCCAGATATGTTTTGGCCGAACTCAGAGAGCATTATCATGAACATCATTCGTCAAACTTCACTTATCGTCCTTTTAGCAACAGCCATCCTCGCAACAGCGGGTTGTGGCAATATGTCCAGCCGCGATAAAAGCACAGCGGCAGGTGCCGGTATCGGTGCCGTAGGCGGAGCTATTTTAACCGGTGGTAGCGCCGTTGGTACTGTTGGTGGAGCAGCAGTAGGCGGTGTTATTGGTAGCCAGGTTGGTAAAGATTAATTCACCAGAACCATGCGACCAAAAAAGCCCTGTCAGCGATGACAGGGCTTTTTTATTTAAAACGCTTTCATTAATTAAGGTGGTTTACTTCACCCGCATAGCATTTTCTACTGATTTCACTCCAGCGACACTGCGTGCCACGACAACAGCGCGTTCAATGTCTTCCTGTGAATTAACAAAGCCGCTTAATTGCACAACGCCTTTAAAGGTCTCCACATTGATCTCGGCAACTTTCAGTGTTTCTTCATTGAGAATAGCTGCTTTGACTTTAGTGGTAATCACACTGTCATCAATGTATTCGCCAGTACCGGACTGGGTGGATGTAGAAGCACAACCACTAATTGTCAGTATCCCCACGAGAGGGACAATAAACAATGTGCAGAAAAGTAAGGGTTTAGTAATGGATTTCATAAGATTTTCCGGAAAAGTCGTTTGAAGCTGGTTTGATGATTAAAGTAGATGTCTAACGACATAAAGACTCAACTTTTCCAGGGTAGGGAGAGCCAGAATAATAAAATTGATTTGGCCCGTTTTGCTTGGCGATATACATAGCACTGTCAGCGCATGTCATTAAAGTCGTTGCATCCACTCCATCATCCGGGTAGACACTGATACCAATGCTTGCCGCTAAAGTTATGTCGTTATCGTTAATTTTTTGAGGTGCTGCAATCGCTGAAAGTATCTGCCTGGCCACAAGGATGGCATCTTCGGGATGTTCTATTTCGCTCAGTAATATCAGAAACTCATCGCCGCTACGTCGACAAACCGTGTCGGTGGTACGGAGACACTGTGTTACCCGTTCGGCGACTGATTTGAGTAATAAGTCACCGGTTAAATGCCCGAAGCTGTCGTTTGATTTTTTGAAATCGTCCATATCAAGAAAGAGCAATGCAACACGCTTATCATGTCGATCCGCTATGCCAAGCGATTGCGATAAACGTTCATTAAATAAGGCCAGATTGGGTAAGCCAGTCAGGTAGTCATACCATGCCAGTCGGTTGGTTTTTTCCATTACCAGATTTGATTTGGCGACATTGTGAAACACAATCACTGCACCGCAGACTTGCTGATCACGGTTATGGATAGGTGCTGCCGAGTCTTCAATTTCAACCTCAGAGCCATCTTTGGCAATTAAAATACAGCCTATTGCCAACTCAACTGTTCTATTTTCTAACATAGCCTTATTTGCTGGATTAGGTGCCGTTTCCCGAGACTCACCATCAATGATATTAAACACGGTAAGCAAAGGTTTGCCGATAGATTGCTGGCGTTCCCAGCCGGTTAAACGCTCCGCCTCAAGGTTGAGATACGTAATATTGCCTTCTAAATCGGTTGTCAGCACTGCATCACCAATCGAATCGAGGGTAACTTGAGCGCGTTCTTTCTCCTCGAATAAGGCGTTTTCGATTTGTTTCAATGTATTTTCCATGGCTTTACGCTCGGAGATATCTTCAACCATTAGCAAACTGGCAAATGGATATTCAGCGTCTTCCAGCATGCTGGCATGGAGACGGGCCCATATCATCGCGTCATCAGCCCGTATGAGGCGTACATCATCCTGCAGGGGGGTACGGTTTAAAACAGCTTGTTTCCACTTTTCATTCAGTTGAGCAGAATCTTCTATATAAAGACAAGCGTGCCAGTCTTGATGAAGCAGTTCCCCGGGAGCATATCCGAGAATGTTGGTATATGCATGGTTAGAATATAAACACCGACCTGCTTTATCGCACAGGATAATGCCTAACGGAAAATCATCACACATTTTTTTCAGATTATCGTAATCGAGTTTATCTCTCTGAAATTTTGGAAGGATTTGCCATATTGAACCGCTGTCCGTCCTACGGGTTCGCAAAGTACGCATAACCTATTTCACCCGTTCCGTGTTGAATTATGAAACAGACGGGGTGAAACATAATTAACAGGTTTTTTTATTGAGGAGCATGAATATTCAAAGATAAATTTGGTTTTCATAACGGCTTTTCCTCCCCATTAACTTTTTCAGCTTAATTTTCAGGATAAAGAAAACAGCAGTATTCGTATGTACGTTTTCGCACAAACCAATAAATTGTAATGTTGTTTTTTTGAGAGTTATGTGCGATACCGTACAAACAAGCCGAGAGTATTTATGTGTTAATAAATAGTGGGATCGCGTTTGTATGGACTCAATGACTGACACGGATTATGTGTGAGGAGTAAACATCAGATAAACGGATATTTATAGATCATTAAATTGTGAGCGTATGAGCCAAGAACAAGAACAAGAACAAGACCCCAGTAAAAATAAGATTCTGGCATCACTACTAAATCAAGCACGTGAAAGATTTTATCCGGGTTTAGAATTGGTTAAGATGCCTTTAGGGGAGGTGCTTTATTCTCCTGATAAACAGATTAACCATGTGTATTTTCCGACTACAGCAATAGTGTCTTTATTAAATGTTATGGAAAGTGGCGCTTCAGCGGAAATCGCTGTGGTCGGTAATGAAGGCATTGTTGGGATCTCATTGTTTATGGGAGGCGAAACGACCTCCAGTTGGGCCGTGGTGCAAAGTGAAGGATATGCTTACAGATTATCAGGCCGATTGTTGAAAAAAGAGTTTTTTCGAGCGGAAAAATTACAGCGTTTACTGTTGCGCTACACCCAGTCGTTAATCACTCAGATGGCACAAACAGCATCATGTAATCGTCACCATACGGTCGATCAGCAATTATGCCGTTGGTTATTATTAAGTCTGGATCGGTTGCCGTCCAATGAGCTTAGAATGACCCAAGAGTTGATTGCAAATATGTTGGGCGTGCGCCGCGAAGGTGTTACCGAGGCAGCAGGGCATTTGCAGAAAGCGGGGTTGATTCAATATTCCCGAGGCAAAATCACCGTAATAGATCGCAAAGGTTTGGAAGAACGTGTTTGCGAATGTTATCAAGTTGTCAAAAGAGAAACAGACAGATTAATGAAGGATAACGAAGTCGATTAAATGACATTGTTCACATCGGCGTGGGCTGGCCAAAAGAGAAGACTCTAGAGATTAATACGACCTTTCATTAATAAGCGTAGAGTAAACCTCTTAATGACATAAATTTTTCAGTGTCATTTTATGAGCAATACTGGAGTACCACATTGCTAATTTCTGAAGTCCAACTAATCAATCATCTTATTACTGATTTACCTGCACTGGAAAGAAATCGGCTTTTGGCCGAGTGCGAGCTGGTAGATTTAGTATTTGCTGAGATTCTGACGGAACCGAATGAGGCCATGCAATACGCCTGGTTTCCCAATCAAGGTTTTATCTCGTTGACGGTCCCAGTCGATAAAAGTTCAAACCTGGAAGTAGGACTCATCGGCAATGAAGGTATGTTGGGAAATACCCTGGTTTTGGGTGTGACTATAGCGCCATTGCATTCATTGGTACAGGGTGCAGGACAGGCTTTACGTATTCCAGTGGCTAACTTGCTGCAGCAGATTAAACAAAGCCCCATTTTGGAAGCGATGTTAAAAAAATATTTGTATGTCACCATGGTGCAATTATCTCAGACTGCAGGCTGTACCCGATTTCATTTAGTCGAAGCCCGGCTGGCTCGCTGGTTATTAATGACTCGTGATCGGGCTGAATCCAATGAGTTTCGCATTACCCAGGAATTTCTTGCCTACATGTTGGGGGTGCGTCGCGTCGGTGTTACCCGAGCAGCCACGGCATTGCACAAACGGCAGTTAATCAAATATCACCGAGGCAATATCACCATTCTGGATGTGAAAGGACTCGAGGCATCTGCCTGCAGTTGCTATAAAATTGATAAAAAAACCTACAAACGGATTATGCAGTGAGTGGCTTAAAAAATATTGACTGGTAATTGGTACGCCAACGCACAGACGTTATCCGCTTTTGTTTATATCGTGTTTTTTTCAATGAGAGGGAATGATCATGACTACAAGTACTATCTTATTAATTATCCTGGTTCTGTTATTAGTCGGAGTAATTCCTTCATGGCCACATAGTCGAAACTGGGGTTATGGTCCGACAGGATTGATCGGTTTGTTGGTGATTATATTGTTGGTTTTATTACTGACCGGTCGAATTTAACCCATAAGTCCTGCAGGCCCACTTTAAAAGTGGGCCTGATTGCTTTTAGTCTGAAACGTTGACCTTTTCACCTTCATCCAATCTTGCGTTAGGATTGAGGATGACACGATCTTCAGCTATCAGCCCCGATAGAATCTCAACCTCACTATTATCCAACCGACCGACACGAACGGTTTTGATTTCGACCTGGTTATCCGAATTGACCAGCATCACCGAAGGTTTACCTTTAATAGTCTTTAACGCATTAACCGGGATACGCACTGTATCCACTTTTTCGATTGCCTGAATCGTCAGTTCTCCACTGACCCCGGCCGGAATTGTCAGGTCGGTATTTTCCAGTAGATATTCCACCCGCATTGTTCCGGTTTCACGATTCACTTCACCTGAAATACGAGAAAATGGGACTTCAATTTGCTGATTCGACATATCAGGCAGCGTAAATTGTGCCGACTGTTGCTTATCAATATTGAATAGCTGGGTCTGGGGAATATCTACAATAACCCGTAATTTATCGCTGCGGCTTATACGGAACAACGGCATATCATCACTGCGTGTAATTCGATTACCACGCTCAGCCTGGCGACGGGTAACGATGCCATCAAATGGTGCCACAATCTCGGTATAGGCGAATTCATTTTCCAGCTGCTCCAGTCTTGCTTCATAAGTGGCTAATGTGGCTTTGGCAACAGCGAGCTCTGCTTCTTTTTCATCTACTTCGGTAGCATTCACGGCGCCGGAATCACGTAAATTAATGTAGCGTCTGGCCACTTTTTCAGTCAGATCCAGCATGGCTTTCTGGCGCTTTATTTCAGCCTTGGCCTGTAGAATTTCCTGCTCCAGTTCGGGGGAAGACAGTTTGGCTAACAGGTCACCTTGTTTAACTTCATCACCAATATCCACGTAACGACTTTCGACATAACCATCAGCTCGGGCAAAAATATCCGACTGTTCAATGGCCTCGACGCGTGCATTGAATACCAGTGGCTGATAATCAGTTATGTGTTTTGGTTGAGCCACCCGCACCGAGAGAGTTTCCGGGGTGTTAGCAGAGGATTGTTCGATATTGGCTTCGCTGGCAGGTTGAATTAAAAACCACACCGGAACAGCGATGACTGCAGCAACTATGATTGTCTTGGTTATATTTGACATGGTGAGGACCTCAAATTGTCGGCAGCTTGATGGGCTGCGGACGTTTAATAAATTGCATGATCATGCTGAAAGTCCATGGCACTAAAAACAGTGAGGCAAATGTACCCAGCATCAAACCACCGATAACCGTCCGGGCCAGTGGTGCATTTTGTTCACCCCCTTCGCCAAGCGCCAATGCCATCGGCAGTAAACCAATAATCATGGTGAGAGCGGTCATTAATACAGGTCTTAGCCGTGTCGAAGCTGCTTCGCGAGCTGCTTCAAATGCTGATTTACCTGCCACCCATTGATCTCGGGCAAAGGTCGTGACCAGAACGCTATTGGCAGTTGATACGCCAATCACCATGATAAAACCCATTAACGCCGGTACGCTGATAGTCGTTCCAGTAAGCATTAAGCCGATGATCGCGCCAGATATGGCAATGGGCGCGCCGGATAAGGCAACTAGAGGCATGATCCAGGAGGCGAAGTTAAACAGCATGATGATGTAGATGAAAAATACCGCCAGTAAAAAGCCGAACAGCAGGTCACGGTAAGCTTCATCCATGGCTGCTGCCTGTCCCATGATTTCAATATCATTACCGGGAACGACGTCTTGTTTTAATTCATTCACAATCTGCTGCGTGGCTTTATAAACCGAGCCTAAATCTGTGTTTTCGGTATTGATTAACACATTGACGGTGGGTTTCAGCATGGTGCGACCAATGCTTCCAGCGACATTTCGTGGGGTAATAGAAGCAATACTTGCCAGTGGCACAGTCACCTGGGGATCAGAAGTCTGAATCTGCAAGTTCATAAGATCATCGGTGGTGCGTAATTTGTGTAATGGCATACGGGTTTGCACTTCATAGGAAAAACCAAACACCGGATCGGACCAGAAGCTGGGGGAGACGGTACCGGCAGAGCCTAAAGCACCTAACAGACTGTTCATGGTGTCTTGTGTGGTCACACCGAGTTCAGCTGCACGTTTGCGATCCAGATGCACATAATATTCTGGCAACGAAAATACTTGCTGAAAACCAATATCGACAGCGCCTTCGACGTTTTGCATTTTTTCAATCAGCGTTTCGGCCTTGGCAATGCTGGCTTGAAGGTTTCGGCCGGTAAACCGCGCATCAAGTGCAGTCGGCGTACTGCCAGATAACGTCTGATTGGTGGTATCTGCCGCTTGAGCAAATAATGTAACTTCCGGGAATTTTTGTTTCAGCATCTGCCGAATCGCCGATTCATATTGACTGGTGGGTTGATGACCTTTAGCTAACTGAATTTGTAATTCTCCATCGTAGGATCCGATAGCAAAACTGTCTATCCAGGCACGATTAATGGAGTCGGGCATGCCAATGTTATCAAATACAAAATCAAGTTCCTGTTCGGGGATTATTTTGCGTATTTCCTGCTGAATCTGTGCAAACTTATCGGCCGTTTGTTCAATGCGAGTGCCAGGTTCGGCCCTTATATAAAGCCTCATCAGACCCGCATCAGTTTTTGGAAAGAAATCCCTGCCGAGATCCTGAAGTGCAAATCCCGCCGCTGTGACGATAACAACACCAATCAATGGTGCAATCACAATGTGACGCTGCAATTTACCAATCGTATTTTGTAAATGCTGCTGACCATTATGCAGCCGTTGTTCCAATGCCAGATGTAAATGGACCAATGGATTTTTGGAGTGTTTATTTACGGCTTTCTCATTGGTGAGTAAAAGTCTGGCCAAGGCAGGAACCACGGTGCGAGATAATAAATAAGAGGCAACAAGACAGGCAATGACTACAATCGCCATTGGCTGAAAGATATAACCTGCCACACCGGTTAATAAAAATATCGGTGAAAAAACGATACAGGTGGAGAGGGTGGAAACAAGTTCAGGGAAGGCAACTTCACTGGCGCTGGTCAATATGGCCCGATTTGGCTCCATGCCATCGGCCAAATGACGTTTGATATTTTCAATTTCCACTAATGCGTTATCAACCAGAATGCCAATGGCCAGTGCCAGTCCACCCAAGCTCATTAAATTCAAGGTGTTGCCGGTTAAATTTAATACAAAAACTGCCGTCAGCAACGATAATGGAATAGAGGTCAAGACAATCAATGTGGCCCGTGATGATCCCAAAAACAGCAGTACCATTAATGCGACCAGTGAGCCGACGATAAGAATTTCCATTTCAATATGATGTAATGCCGTGTTCACAAACACCGACTGATCAAAAATTGGCGATATGGTAATGCCCTCAGGTGCCGCAGCCTGAATTGAAGGGAGTCGTTCGGTTAGTTCATTAATAATGTCTACAGTCGAAGCACCGCCCAGCTTAATCAATGACACCATGACCGCATTTTGTCCGTTGACGCGGGCGATATTAGTCTGCAACGCGGTGCCATCCCGAACATCAGCTACGTCACGTAGTAATATCAGTTCGCCATTTCGGGAACGGATCGGCAGATCCTCAAAATCAGCCACTGCTTGTGGACTGGCATTAACAGTGATTTGCAGTTCACTCTGCGCTTCACGAATGCTGCCTGAAGGCAGTGTCAGGTTCTGTTCATTAATCGCTTGAGTTACATCATTGGCTGTTAACCCTTGAGCAAATAATGCCTCAGGATCCAGATCCACCATGATCTGCCGGGTAGCACCGCCATACGGCAGCGTCATGCGAATACCATTAATGGATTGCACCATGCCACGCAACTGTAACCGTGCAAAATCAGCCAGTTGGCCATCGGTCAACGTATCTGAAGACATGACCAGCTGGATAATCGGCGTACTGGATTGATTGTATTCGGCAACCAATGGCGGTGAAGTCCCTTCCGGCATTCGCCGACGGATGGTTTGCGATACACCGGTGACCTGCGCCATGGCATTGGCAATATCAACTTCGGGATGAAAGTCGATATGAATGACTGAGGTGCCATTCAGGGTTTGTGAACGAATTTCCTTAAGGTTATCGACATTGTTCATAATCGCCACTTCACTGAAAGTGGTGATTTTCGATGCCATTTCATTGGTGTTAAGACCGTTATAGGTCCATACCACTTTTATAGAAGGTATATTGACGCTGGGAAGCACGTCGACGGGCAATTTCAGAAAGCTGATTAAACCTGCTGCAAATATCAGCAGGCTTAAAGCGGCCACAGAATAAGGTCGGGTTAGAGCATAACGCACCAGCCACATAAATAGCTTCTCATGTTATTAGTAAATGTTGGGAGGTTTGGTTGCAGCGACGTTACGCAACCAATTCTTGAAGCGTAGAGTGCAGCGACAAAATTAAGGCAATGTTAACGTTGTCTTAATTCAGTTAAACGAACATAACGTTTTTATTTCGGGTATTGACCGATGTATGTATTGATTGTGGAAGATGATGCTTTAATGGGTGAGGGCATACAGGCCGGTCTGACGGCATTAGGCATTCAGGCCGAGTGGGTAATGAATGCCGGAGGAGCTGAAACGGCCATGGCCACCGCCAGTTTTGATGCCGTTATTCTCGATCTGGGCTTGCCAGACGAAGATGGCATGCATTTACTCAATCGCTGGCGGGAGCGTGGAAATAACTTACCGGTATTAATATTAACTGCCAGAGATGCAGTACCTGATCGCGTCAGTGGTTTACAGGCCGGTGCGGATGACTATATGAGTAAGCCATTTGATTTAACAGAACTTGCCGCTCGCCTGCATTCTTTAAGTCGCAGAGCGGCAGGACGTGCCACCCAGACGATTCAGCACGGTAGTCTGAAATTTGATCCCTCCACTTTACAAGTCTTGCTAAACAATAAACCGCTGAATTTATCCCGTCGTGAAATTACCGTATTGGAAACCCTTTTGCAGCAACCCGGCCGAGTGGTTACCGCTGCACAGTTGCAGGATCGTCTTTATGGCTGGGCCGAAGGCATTGAAAGTAATGCTGTAGCCGTACATATCCATAATTTACGTCGTAAACTGGGTGATGACTGGATTGAAACGGTTCGGGGCATGGGATATCGATTGGGAGCGCTCAATGAGCCCCGCTAAAGCCAAGGACTATTTACGCTGGCAGTTACTATGGCGGATTGGCATTGCAGTGCTGTTGATGTGGCTGCTACTGGCTCCGTGGTTGCTGATGAGTGTGCAAAAGGAAATGCAGAATACTCTGGATAACCGTCTTGCCGCTTCCGCCAAAATGCTGATGTCTTTAATGTCTCAATATGATTTGGATCCGCTGGTAAATGGCGGTCAACGCAATGCTTTATTTGATCCGGCTGAAAATCTTGATTTACCTGCGACACTTGCCTGCAAGGTAGCCAATGTCGCGGGAGATATTATCGCGGTATCCCATGATGCTCCTGAAAACGTACTGACCACTACGCAGCAAGGCTACCAAAATCGATTGCAGGATGGAGAGCCGTGGCGTGTGTTTAATTTGTCTCAGGGGGGATTGACCATTACCACCGCTGAACGATTGGAAACCAGAGATACGTTGATGCGGTCGGTGGTGATCGCCGCTGGACTACCGTTTTTCCTCAGTCTGGCGGGCACTTTGGCCGTAGTCTGGTTTGGTATTTTGCATGGATTTAAACCATTGCATAGCTTGACTCAGAATATGGCCAGACGTAATACCGAAGATCTTACCTCGTTAGTCTGGGAGCAACGCCCGGCCGAAGTACGCCCGCTGGTGGATGAGATCAATCGACTGTTGCAACGCATGCAGCAGTCTTTGTTACGGGAACGCCGGTTTACCGGTGATGTGGCGCATGAATTACGTACGCCATTAGCTGGAATTAAAACCCAGCTACAGGTCGCGCGACTGACGCAGGGAGGCAAGGCCATGCATGCCCTGGTGCAGGCAGAAAAGGCGACGGACAGGTTACAACGAACGCTGGATCAGCTTTTATTACTCGCCAGAGTAGAAGGCGATGGGCAATTAGCTGAAAGTACCCATTTACCAGTAGCTGAAATTAATAATATGGCATTGAGTGATGTTCAACATCTGGCAAGACAACACCAAGTGACATTGCGTTGTAATGATGGTGTGGATGAAAAGATCCATGCTTCGGCAATCTTATTATCGGCTGCTTTACGTAATTTGCTGGAAAACGCCATCCGTCATGCACCAGAGAATAGTGTAGTTACCCTGTCAGTTAATTTGGATAAACAGCAACTATGCTGGACGGTAGAAGATGAGGGCCCTGGCGTGTCGGAAAAATTGCTCACTGAGCTAACCCGACGCTTTGTCCATGGTCACCATAGTGATGGAAGCGGTCTGGGGCTGGCAATTGTTGATGCCATTGTCAGACGTTTTAAAGGTGAGCTTAATATCGAAAATGGCAACACCAACGGTTTGCGGGTCACCATCAGAATTCCACTGCCATCCAGTCTGGCTGAAAATGAAAATAACCTAGGGTAAGCTGGAATCTCAATTGTTTTTCAAGTCACTGCTAATGCAGTGGACTTAGCTGTGGGTTCCATATACGTTGCCACACCCAATTTAAGCCTTCTTTTGCATTTCTCTGCATACCCAATTGTTGTGGTCCTACTGAAATAACATTGCCATCACGTATCTCTGCTAGTTTAAAACGAAAGAAATAATTGGGTTCCATGCCCATACGTAAATCTGTCGCAACAATCATATTGTCCTGTTGCTCAAGCTTGAAGTTGTCCTGAGTAAACCAGTTTATTCTTTTGATATAGGTTTGATCGGGCAGAAGTTTTTTCAGCTCCATGCCTCGCTCGAATTGGGTAAATGAAAATGCTGTGTCGCCGTCAAAAATCGAACGAAAACCTTCGTAATAAACCTCTTCATCAATTACCACAATCCGCCATAACAGGGTATTTAACGGTGCCGGAGTGATTTTAATATGCTGATAGTCAATCTGTTGTTTTTGTAATGCCTGTTCGGTTTGCTGTGTTATCCAGTATTGGGCTGCATAGCTCCAGCCAAGATAAGCCGTGCTGAAGATAAGACTACCGATCATGACAGCATGGCTCAGCCGTTTTCCGGCGGCCAGAAGTATTGCCAGGAAGCCTGCAGCGAGTGGCAGACTATAGAGCGGATCGATAATAAATATACTGCCAATCGACGCAGGTGGAGGCATAAAGGGCCAGAAAAGCTGCGTTCCATAAACGGTCATTGCATCCAGTCCACTATGGGTAATCCACACCAACCAGATCAACGCCAGCCATCGTCGAAAATCCACTCTCTGATCCAGTTTACTCATTAGCCAGGCCACTAACGGTGCAAGCAAACTGTGCACAATCCATGAATGGGTCCAGCTCCGGTGGAAAGTCATGGTGTCCAGGTCATTAGCATATTGGATGAATACATCAAGGTCCGGCAAGATACCGAAAGCAGCACCATACAAAACAGAAGCTCTGGGCGCTTTGCGTCCTGCAACGCTGTAAGCCACTGCACTGCCAAGTAACGCCTGCGTAATCGTATCCATGAATGTAATGACTCCTTATTGTGACTGTTAAGCAGACCTGAACAGCGGAATTATGGTTCGTTGATCAGCTTTAAATCTATCTTAATAAAAATTCTGGGAAGATATCTTGCGCTGATAGGAATTAGTCCTGTAAATTGCAGGAAATATCTCCTGCTTTATTGGAATCTCAGTTATGAAACACCCCATGCCAAGCCCAACGCCGGGACAGGCCGATTTACAACCTATTATTCAAGCCCTTAACACCGGGCAGGCAGGTTTTGCTGAATCGGCAGCAAAAAAACTGCTTAAAGCTTATCCGCGTTCTTTTCCGGTATTAAATCTTTATGGCAATGCCTTGGCAGCGCAAAATAAATTTAAAGATGCGGTTAGTGTGTTTCGTAAAGCTACTGAAATTGACCCTAATGTACCCGAGATTTACTTCAACATGGGTATTTTATTGACCAATTTGAATCGTATTGACGAAGCGATTAACAGCTATAAAAAAGTACTGAGATTGAAACCCGAATTGACAGATGCCCTTTATAACCTGGGCTATGCATTGCAATCCCAAAACCGCTTTGAAGAGGCGGGTCAGTATTATCAAAAAGCCATTGAACAACAGCCGAATTTCCTGGAAGCCATTGCCAATCTTGGCGTTTGTCTGCAGGAACAGGGTCGGTTGGAAGAATCGGTAGCGATATATCAGCGTGCGTTAACGATTTCACAGGATGCCCAACTGTATTTTAATCTTGGTACAGCACTTAAAAATCAGGGAAAACTGGCCGATGCCATTGCTGTCTATAATCAGGCGCTGGAATTAAAACCAGACTATGCTGAAGTGCATAGTAATATCGGTGAAGTTTTGCGCGATCAGGGACGTTATGATGAATCAGTTGCTGCCTACAAACGGGCATTGGAGCTGGATCCCAGTTTACCTTTGGCAAATTACAGTCTGGCAGTCTATTTCTATGACAGTGGCGATTTGCCGCTGGCTTTACGCTATTTTCAACAATCGCAGTACGCGGATTGGCAAGAACGTTCTTTATATTGTCTGTATAAAACCGAGCGCTTTGAGGAATTCAAACAGGGCTTGGACCAACTGAAAAAAGCCCGCCATAGTTCGCCATTTCTGGCGACACTCGCAGGACATTACGCCGAAAACTTTGGCACGGTGAATGACTATAATTTCTGTAAAAATCCGTTGGATCTGGTTTGTCATGTGCAAGTGCCGGAATTAAAAGGCGATAGCGAGCTGCTAAAACAACTGCTGGCGGATATCGAACAGGCCGATATTGAAGAGAAAAGTCAGGGCCGCCTGCATCATGGTGTGCAGTCTGCAGGAAATTTGTTTAAACGCTCAGAGGCCAGCTTTCAGCAAATCGCCAAATTGGTAGCGCGTGCCATAGATGATTATCGCGAAAATCTAAAAGGTGAAAGCGGTATTTTTGCCAAAGGGTTCCCTAAGCAAACCGTGTTTGCCAGCTCCTGGTACGTCAGAATGAAAACCGGCGGGCATTTAACGTCGCATATTCATGAAGAAGGTTGGGTAAGCGGAGCGTTGTACCTGGCAGTACCCAAGCAAAAAACACATCCCGATGAAGGCAGCATTGAGCTAAGCACCCATGGGGATGATTATCCCAAGCAACATGACAACTTTCCCAGCAAAACCATCGCACCTGAGGTTGGGGATATTGTGATGTTTCCATCATCGGTATTTCATCGCACGATTCCCTTCAACTCGGATGAGGAACGGATTTGCATTGCCTTTGATCTGAAACCGGCCTGAGCCGGTTCAACGTGGACTGACCTGAAATACACCCACTAATTGGGATAATGTTTGGGCTGTATTACGAACCATTGTCGAACGAGATTGCAAAGCACTGACCGCTGACTTTAATTGTTCAGCAGATACTCCTACTTGTCGGGCAGTATCGCCGTGTATATGGCTGTTGTTTGCCAGTTGTTTGATGGTGGAGAACATCTGTTCGACCAGAATATGCAACTCACCATTATCGCTTGAAGCTTGTTCAGTCATTTTCAAACTTCTGTCGACGTTTTCCACTCCAGTTTCCATAAAGCGCATGGCTTCCTGAGTTTCCTGTTGCATGCCTTCAATCATGCGTTGAATTTCGTCGGCAGAATTCGCTGTGCGTGAGGCCAAATTACGAACCTCATCGGCCACGACTGAAAAACCTCGGCCATGCTCGCCGGCCCGGGCCGCTTCAATAGCAGCATTTAATGCCAGCATATTGGTTTGATTAGTAATTTCAGTGATAACATTGATTATCTTGCCGATTTCAGAGGTTCGGTCATTCAGTGATCTGACTGAATTAGCCGTATTTTCAACGACGTTGCGTATCTCTTGAGTGCCTTTGCGGGCACTTTCAAATTGAACCCGAGCGTCTTCCACGACTCGGTCCATTTCAAGTTTCATGGTCTCGGCGGTTTGATTAGCCTGGCCGATATCCTCTATTTGCTCTTTCAACAGATCGAGCATTTTAGTTATCGCGTCGGTCACTTCTGCTGATACCTGATAGGCCTCACGGTTGGTATCTAACATGGATTTATTGGTTTGGTGTACGTCGTGACTGGAAAAAATTACCTGTCCGACGATGCCATCCAGATTATCGATAAAACTGTTAATCCAGCGACCCATGTCGCCTGTTTCATCGGCCATCATTTTTTCATTATTCAGGCGTTGCCGGAGATTTCCCTCACCCTCAGCAATCTCCTGGATAACTCGTGTCATTTCATTCATTCGATCTGCAAGTCGTTTAGTACTGAATTTACGGATCAGTAATGCAATGATAATCATCATGCAAACGGATACCGTGTCGATAGCAAATTGAGGTAGCGTGGTGAAATAGTGTAAAGCACTGTTTACCCCCACCAAGGCTATCATGCCTGAGACAAAGCCTTTCAATAAGCTGACATTCACTGAACGGCGACGGTAAACCTCTTCCAGGTCGCCCTCACACATAATTCCCCAACGATCAGGAGAGCCTGTTAATTGAAAAGTCACACCTTTACCAATGACGGGAATATGCCGGTAATCTGAATAACCAGGATAAGTGACAAACAGGTTTTCGCCATTGCGAATAGTTTCGCGTACCCCCGGGTGTAATTGGCCAGTCGCCGGGTCGGTAAACCGAATTTCGAACTCGGTATGCCAATTAACTTTAACCACTCCCCAATGGGTGTTTATGCCGGACTTAAGATTTTCACCATGCGAGAAAGTGTTATCTTCAAACCGTGATCGGGACAGAGCAACGCCTTGCTGAATCATCGGATCAAAACGTGATTCCACCATAAAAATATAGTTGTCTCCAGACTCTGGATAAACATGACCAGCTTCGCGTTGAATTAAATCACTTACTACGTCATTGGGTACACGACCACATAACGCACCAACAACCTGATCGCCGTTTACTAACGGCAGATAAAACATCAAAGTCACTTCATCATGAAACTTTGAACTTGATGGTCCAATCTCGAGCGTTAACGGATCGGTATAGGGACCATGCAAAAAGGGCTGTTTCAGACCTTGTTCAACGGCGTTGTTATTCAGATCATGCTGGCCGATATGTGCTGAATAAGTCGATTGGATCACTCGACCGCTCTTTTCAATAATAAATATCTCGGAAAAATGTTTAGCAGAGTTCAGCCGTTGTTCAAGCAGAGAGCTATCCATATCACCGAGAGAACCGGGTAATTGCTCTGCGAGTAGCTTGAGCTGATTCCATTGGGAATGCGTCCATTGCTGTAGTAGTTTGACACGAGTTGCCGCAATTCCTTCGAATGTATGTTCAACTTCGGCATAGGTATCACGATTGAGATAACAGCTCCATCTCATGGCAAACTTCCCCGTTTGACCAAACCAGGGGAGCCAGCGTCGTTCAGCAACACTCAAATTCATCGACTGACTTTTTAAAGACATAGTAATTGATACCTTAGTTAGGAATACTCCAAAAGGGGTAGGCAATTTCTAAACCAGTCTGTGAAGTCGATTAAAAACAAGTGGTTAATCGTTAAAGAGAAAAAAATACCGCACTGGGTTGGTGCGGTAGGGGAGGAGCAGCGGGTTTTATTAGTGCACTTAAAAAGAGTAATGTAAATACCTGTTTTACAAGTCTATTATCTATGATTCTTGTTGGATCTTATAGGTTTTTGACGACGTCCAATACTTCATCAATATGTTGTTTGACTTTGACATTTCGCCATTCATGGATCAGCTTTCCTTCTGTATCGATAAGGAATGTACTGCGAACAATGCCCATGTATTCACGTCCATAATTTTTCTTCAGCTGCATCACGCCAAACAAGTTACAAACTGTTTCATCAGCATCTGATAGTAAGTCAAAAGGAAATTGCTGTTTTTCCTTGAAGTTTTCATGAGCACGCACGCTGTCTCTGGAGATCCCGAATATCAGTGTGTTGTGAGCATTAAACGTCTCAATATGATCACGGAAATTCTGACCTTCCAATGTGCATCCTGGGGTGTTGTCTTTGGGGTAAAAATAGATAAGCACATTCTTGCCATGCAAGTCGGAAAGCCGGATGGTTTTATCGCCAGTGGAAGGCAATTCAAAATCCGGTACGGTTTGCTGTAAATTAACTGTAGTCATTAAACGTTCTCCATTAGTGATTATTTTGCTGGCAGTACCTTACCCAAAGCAGTCCGGTCTTGTCATCTACTGGCTGGCAAAGTACCATGCCAGTTTATTTTCGCGGAGTCTGATGAATATGTTCAGCGGCAGTATGGTAGCTCTGGTAACACCCATGCGGGCGGATGGCTCGTTAGACGGTGAAAGCCTGCGCAAGCTCGTTGATTTTCATATTCAAAATGGCACCAGTGCGATTGTGGCTGTCGGTACTACTGGTGAGTCCGCTACATTAAGCATTGATGAGCATACAGATGTAATTCGTCAGGTGGTGGAGCAGGCTGCGGGTCGCATTCCCGTCATCGCCGGTACCGGTGCCAACTCTACCGAAGAAGCCATTGAACTGTCCCATTACGCTAAACAATTAGGTGTTGCAGCCGTTCTGTTGGTGACTCCTTATTACAACCGACCGACTCAGGAAGGTTTGTATCTGCATTTTAAAGCGATTGCTGAAGCGGTCGATATTCCGCAAATCCTCTATAACGTTCCCAGCCGCACAGCCTGTGATTTATTACCGGAAACTGTTGGTCGTCTGGCCAAAATCGGCAATATTATCGGTATTAAAGAAGCGACCGGTGATGTACGAAGAGTGTCGTTAATTAAGGAACTGTGTGACGATAATTTCGAACTTTATACCGGCGAAGATGCCAATACCGTTGATTTTATTCTGGCGGGTGGTCGTGGGGTCATTTCAGTGACTGCGAATGTGGCACCTGCCTTAATGAGCCAGATGTGTGAATCTGCTTTGAAGGGTGATGCTGATAATGCCCGTGAAATAAACGATAAATTATCTTTACTGCATCAGCGGTTATTTTCTGAATCCAATCCTATTCCGGTTAAATGGGCTCTCCATGAAATGGGTCTGATACCGGAAGGGATACGTTTACCAATGACAGTTTTGTCTGAACAATTTCATCAACCGGTTCGTGAGGCGCTGGTCACTGCCGGTGTTCTGAATCCCTAAGTGAGTGAATGTAATTAAATGAACACAAATCGTTTTAAGTTGAAAGCCTGTGGAGTGCTGGTCGCAGTAAGCGTTTCAGGTTGTGGGTTAATGCCATCACTGGATGAGGTTGCTCCTGATAATACCCAAAAGTATCGTAAAGCAGAAACAATGCCACCGTTGGACATTCCACCTGACTTGAGCACATCACGAATCAACGATCAAATCGCTGGCAATCAGCAAAGCTCAGCAACGTATTCCGAATATGAAGAAGCCAGCACCAATCCATTAGCAGCGCGTTATAACATTACTCCAGAATCCAAACCTGCTTTATCGGGCGAGGGGGCTGATCGGCATCTGGTCGTGCCGGGAGACCGTGATGAAACCTGGCAACGTATTGAAGCGTTCTGGGCCGATATCAATATGAATATTCACCGTAAAGATCAACGTATTGGTCTGATGGATACCCAGCCGGACGTTGATGGCTATGCCTATCGTGTTCGGATGGAGCGCGGAGATGTAAATCGTTCGGCTCGGGTTTATGTGAATGGTGTAGATGATACCAATCGCAACAATCAGAAAGATGAAGCGATGCTGCGTCAGTTGGCTGAATACCTTGGTGGCTTATACCAACAGGATAAAGCACGTGCTGAGGCCTCATTGCCAAGCTCAGCAGCGCAACAAACTGAAGCGCGTGTGATTTTGCTGGATGAAGCCGAAGGTCAACAGGCTTTATTGGTGGAGCAGGAATTCACTACCGTTTGGGATCGTGTCGGTCGGGTATTGGATAGTCGTGGTTTTGCTGTTGAAGATCGTGACCGTTCACGTGGTACATATTACGTGCGCTACCTGGATCCATTTAACGAAGCTGAGAGAGAAGAGCCTGGCTTCTTTGGTCGTATGGCTTTCTGGAAAGATGACGATGAGGTGGCTCCTGAAGAGTACTACTACATCAAACTTATTTCAGATGCGTCAGATACCCGTATAACCGTACTGGATTCTGAACAGGTTCGTACTTCTTCAGAAACAGCGAAACGTTTACTGGGTCTGATTCAGGAACAATTGACTCAATAATGCGCTTTGCATCACTTGGCAGCGGTAGCCGGGGCAATGCAACACTGATTTCACAGGGAAAAACCACAATTCTGGTGGATTGTGGTTTTTCTGCTCGTGAAACTGAAAAACGTTTGCGGCGTGTTGGTCTGACGTCTTCGGACCTCACCGCTATTCTGGTGACGCACGAGCATGCCGATCATATCGGTGGCGTTCGAGTTTTATCACAGAAATTCAATATTCCGGTTTATGCTACACCCGGCACGGCAGCAGGTTTACCTGTTGATGTGATGCCGCATATTCACGAGTTTAGCTGTCATGAGCGATTCAATGTTAATGATATTGAAGTCTCACCGTTTCCGGTGCCACACGATGCGCGTGAACCCAGTCAGTTTGTGTTCCACAACGGTGATTTCCGCTTAGGCTTGTTAACCGATGTTGGTTTTATCACACCGGTGATCGAGTCAGCTTTGACGTTGTGTGATGGGCTGATGCTGGAAGCGAATCATGATATGGCAATGCTGGATCAGGGTGAATACCCGGAATATTTAAAACAGCGGGTCGGTGGACGTTTTGGTCATTTAAATAACGTGCAATCTGCCGAATTACTTGCGAAAATTGACACCTCACGCTTGCAACACATTGTTGCTATGCATATCAGCGAAAAAAATAATTCTCCGACCTTGGTGAGTCCTTTATTTGCTGATGCACTGAACTGCACACCAGACTGGATTGGCATCGCTGAACAAGATGCCGGATTTGACTGGCGCGAACTTAAAAAAGCCTAAGAGAAAACACCATGCAAAAATTACAGCAACTCTATGCCGGTAAAGCCAAAAGCGTCTTTGCTACAGAAGACCAGGATTATGTTGTGCTCAGTTTTCGGGACGATACATCGGCATTTGATGGTGAACGTATCGAACAGTTAAGCCGTAAAGGTGAGATTAATAACAAGTTTAATGCCTTCATCATGGAGCAATTGGGTAAGGCTGGCATTCCTACGCATTTTGAAAAACTGCTAAGTGCTAATGAAGCGCTGGTCAAAAACATGAAAATGATTCCGGTGGAATGTGTGGTGCGTAATGTCGCTTCTGGCAGTCTGGTGCGTCGTTTAGGTGTAGAAGATGGAATGGAGCTCAATCCGCCAGTATTTGAGTTTTTCCTGAAAAATGACGCCTTACATGATCCGATGGTCAATGAATACCATATCGCTACTTTTGGCTGGGCCACCGATGAACAGGTTCAACGGATGAAAGCGCTGACTTTTGAAGTGAATCAGGTGTTGAAAAAATTGTTTGCTGATGCCGGGATGATTCTGGTGGATTACAAACTGGAATTCGGTGTGTTCAAAGACGAAGTCTATCTCGGTGATGAGTTCAGCCCGGATGGATGCCGTTTATGGGATACTGAAACCCGTAAGAAACTCGATAAAGACCGCTTCCGTCAGGGATTGGGTGGTGTTATCGAGGCCTACGAAGAAGTTGCTCAGCGAATTGGTGTGCCTTTGTAGTTGATATAACCACAGAGACACAGAGGGCACAGAGTTTTTAAAAGATTTATCCGCAGATTACGCAGATGTTCGCAGAATATTCACGTCATAATATCAACGGACCTTGTTTCATTAATCTTTAGATTGATGAATTTAAAAAACTCCGTAGGTTGGCGCTGACCCTGCGAAGTCCAACACCTTGTTTATGTCGGGTTACGCTGCGCTAACCCGGCCTACATTATTTTTAAACTGTGCCTCTGTGGTTTGTATTCTTTTAATCTGCGTCCATCTGCGTAATCTGCGGATAAATACAGATGGATATGAAATAGTCGTTGTTTCTATCCAACGCGCCTTGCCACTAGATCAATCACTCGACATAATCCTTTTTTGTTTATTCGCCGGAACAGGGAAGCTTATGTCGCGTTATCTCTCAAAATACCCATTATTGCCACAGCAGCCGATTGAATGGTTATTGGCATTACTCTTCTTGGTATCTCCCTTTTATCTCGCCTCCAGTCTTGGCGGTACAGGGTTTGATCTGCCATTTAATATTACTGTCTGGGCGGCGGCGACATTAGTTATTACTTATTCAGTCTGGTATTTCTGTGGGCAGGATAAGCTGATTCTTCCAGCAAATTACAAAGGTCTTTTGGCCTTACCTGTTGGTATTCTGCTGGCTGCAGCATTTGCCGGCGTTCAGGATCCAATTACCTGGCTGTTTCGTATTGTGTATGTGATGGCAGGTGTGATTTTTCTGTTTGGCCTATTTCAGTTTCGTCTTAAAAACACCGATAGGATTTTGTTGCTGATTGCTATTGCTACGCTTTTACACAGCCTCGTTGGTATCATTCAACTATTTCAATTACCAGTTTTATTGAACTGGATATCCAGAACGGATAGGGCTGTAGCCACGGGGGTGTTTCAACAGGTCAATGTGATGGCCAGTTTTCTGACTACCGGCATATTGGTTTCAATTTATCTTTGTTTAAGACCGGTTGCTTATAAGCGGTTTTATCTAAAAGTTTTTTTACTAATCACCATAAGTATTGCGACTTATGTGATGGTGGCAACAGGTTCACGAATAGGACTTTTATCAGGCGTATTAGGACTACTAATGTTACTGGTAGCTTATCGGATTCAATTCAGTAAAAACTGGAAAACAATTGTTACTGCTTTATTGCTAATTATGTTGGTCAGCTGGTTAGCAAAAGAAGGTTTGCATAAAACATTTGATAAATCTTACCAAATGATAGAAGCACAATATTCAGATCAACGTTTGAGTATTTACCGAATTTCTATTGATGCTTTTTCTGGAGCACCAATAAAAGGACATGGTATTGGTAGTTTCCTGGAAAAATTTGGCTTGGCTTCTTCTGCTTTTTATCAACAACATCCCACTGCAAATATGCCAGGCTATATCGCTCATCCACATAATGAACTTTTGCAATGGGCCATTGAAGGAGGATTATTGGCTTTGCTGGGCATTCTTATAGCGATGTTCAGTGTGTTGTGGTTTGTAATGAAATATAAACATCAAAGGTTGCTTGCCTATCTTGCTTTGTTACTTCCGATTACCTTTCATACACAGGTGGAACACCCTTTTTATATTTCATCATTTCACTGGTTTCTTTGGCTGACATTACTCTTTGTTTTGCTCAATAATCACGTCGTAATTAAGCAAAATTCATTAAGTCTTGTAGCAAATAAATCAATTCGAGGATTACCTTTTCCTATCTTAGCGATATCGGTGTTTTTTTTAGGACACACCGCCCTGGCGCAACAGCAGCTGTATCAATTTTTGTCACAAGCTCAGCAATCTCCAAACCTTAATCATGCTCTAAACAATGTTTATTACAAAACATACTCAGAGCAAATTGTCATGCGTACACACTTGCACGATGCAATAGCAAGAAATGATGATGAAAAATTGGTTCAGGTTATTAATTGGTTTGAATCAGAACTGGAGAAAAAACCAGAATTAAAGCTTTTTGAAGACATCATCAATGGCTATTTTGCTTTGGAAAAGCTTGATAGACGTTGCCAGACCATTCGTAAAAGTTTGGATTATTACCCAGCAAATAAAGTTTTAAAGGATCTTCATCAGGATTGTTTAGTAATAAACTGACAAAAAACGTCACAAATTGACGTGGATTAGTTATTTACGAAAGTTGAAAATAAAATTTATATTCGTAAGTAATTGATTTAAAAAATAAAAATAAGTTGGCATGGAGGGTGCTTCAATGGTTTCGAGCACAAAGCTTGTCGTCTATTTACGGAGATTGAAAAAATGAAAAAAACACAGCAAGGTTTCACATTAATCGAATTAATGATCGTAATCGCGATCATCGGTATTTTGGCGGCAATCGCTTTGCCTGCTTATCAACAATACACAAATAAAGCAAAATTCTCTGAAGTTGTGCTTGCAACTTCTGGTGTTAAAACAGCAGTTGAAGTCTGTGCACAAGTAGAAGGAGCATTAGCATCATGTGTTCCTGCTTCTTCAGGTGATGTTCAGTCTGCTATCACTGGTGCTGCGGGTGGTCCAAATGTAGCTAGCGTTACTTTTGATGGAGCCAATATTACTGCTGTACCATCTATCACAGGCGTACCTAATACAGATACTTATGTGTTGCAAGGTGTTATGGCAAATGGGGCTGTAACGTGGACTAAAGCTGGTGGATGTGTCGCAGCGGGTTTGTGCTAAAACTTTGAAATGAAAAAAAGCCCCGATAGTTCGGGGCTTTTTTGTTATTGACAAATCAATCGAATCAAATTTACTCGTTCTATCTAATAACCAACTCAAAATACTTCGTTAAGCTGTAATATCCAAAATCCTTTTTGACACTCACCAATAAATTGCTTTCAATTGCCCCATAAATTCTTAATTGGGGAATCCCGTGGAAAATCATCCAAAAATAATAACCGTTGGCTGGCGTGAGTGGTTGAGCTTGCCTGAGTTGGGTATTAAACAAATCAAAGCCAAGGTGGATACTGGTGCTCGAACTTCCGCGATTCATGCCTTTTCGGTTGAGCCGATTGATAAGAACGGTAAGCTTTGGGTAAGATTTGGGGTGCATCCTAATCAACATGATACCGAGACGGAAATCTGGTGCGAAGCGCGAGTTAAGGACGAGCGAAACGTTACTGACTCAGGTGGTCACACAGAAAAACGTTATGTAATTGAAACGCCACTCAGCGTTGGCGGGCATAGCTGGCCAATTGAAATCACCCTGACCAATCGCGATACTATGTTGTTTCGAATGTTACTGGGACGTACTGCCATGACGACTGGTAATATATTGGTTAATCCGGCATTGTCCTATCAAGCAAGCCCCGCATTCCACGACACTACCCAAGCGCCAAGAGATGAAGCGCTTGATGGAGAATCTGCATGAAAATAGCCATTTTGTCCCGTAATTCGAAGCTGTATTCCACTCGCCGATTGGTTGAGGCAGCGGAGGCACGAGGTCACGAAGTGGATGTGCTGGATGTGCTGCGTTGTTATATGAATATCACCTCGATGAAACCGGAGGTGCATTACAAGGGCGAGAATCTGACCGGTTATGATGCGGTGATTCCTCGGATCGGGGCTTCGGTGACCTTTTACGGAACTGCTGTACTGCGCCAGTTTGAAATGATGAATGTATATCCGCTGAATGAATCAGTGGCGATCAGTCGTTCGCGCGATAAATTACGTGCTTTGCAACTATTATCCCGCCGCGGAATTGGTCTGCCAGTAACGGGGTTTGCACATCGTCCGGATGATGTCGACGATTTAATCAAGATGGTCGGTGGTGCGCCGCTGGTGATTAAATTATTGGAAGGTACCCAGGGCATCGGTGTGGTATTGGCAGAGACTGCTGGGGCAGCTGAGAGTGTTATCGAAGCCTTTATGGGCATGAAAGCCAATATCTTGGTGCAAGAATTTATCAAAGAAGCCGGCGGTGCGGATATTCGCTGTTTTGTAGTGGGTGAGAAAGTGGTTGCCGCAATGAAACGCCAGGGTAAAGAGGGCGAGTTCCGATCCAATCTGCATCGTGGGGGCAGTGCCAATTTAATCCGCATTACACCGGCAGAGCGGGCTACCGCTGTCAGGGCAGCCAAAACGATGGGTCTGAATGTGTGCGGTGTGGATTTATTGCGTTCGAACCATGGACCAGTCGTGATGGAGGTTAATTCTTCGCCAGGGCTTGAAGGTATCGAATCAGCAACCGGTAAGGATATTGCCAGTTTGATTATTGATTTTATTGAAAAGAACTCTGTTTCAGGAACCACTAAAACCAAAGGCCGTGGTTAATGCCTGACGAGTTGATTATTGCCGGGCAAAAAATCGGCCCCGGACAAAATAAAGTAGTTGATGTAGCCCTACCGGATTTGTATATGCATACCTCTTTGAGTATGCCTGTTCAGGTGATGCGTGGACGACGTGACGGGCCTGTTTTATTTGTGTCCGGTGCGGTACATGGAGATGAAATTGTCGGCGTGGAAATAATTCGTCGGCTGGTTAGAAGTAAACGGCTTAAAAGCCTTAAGGGGACGTTGATAACCATCCCGGTGGTTAACGTATATGGTTTTATCAATCAAACGCGTTATCTGCCAGACCGCCGGGATTTAAACCGCTGTTTTCCCGGTTCTGAAGAGGGTTCTCTGGCGGCGCGCCTCGCCAATCTTTTTATGAGTGAGGTGGTGAATAAGTGTACCCATGGCGTAGATTTACATACTGCAGCCATTCACCGCGATAACCTGCCACAGATTCGTGCAGCGTTGGATAATCCTGCCGTTGAAGAAATGGCGAGAGCATTTAATGCCCCGGTTATTTTGAATTCAGGATTGATTGAGGGCTCTTTGCGTTATGCCTGTCAACAGGCCAATGTGCCGGTTATCGTCTATGAAGCCGGTGAAGCATTACGTTTCAATGAACTGGCGATTCGTGCTGGTGTCAGAGGCGTATTGGCGGTAATGCGTAAGCTGGGCATGTTGACTGAATCACGCACGAAACATTTAAAACCGGTAGAACCATTTGTCGCGCGTTCAAGCAGTTGGGTGAGGGCACCGCAAAGCGGAATTTTCAGAATGCTGGTTCCTATGGGAGCCCACGTGACCAAAGGCGATATTCTGGGAATGGTCGCGGCCCCATATGGTGATGAAAAATCGGAAACCAAAGTGGTCGCAATCTGTAGTGGCGTAATCATTGGCAGAACCAATATTCCTCTGGTCAATGAGGGTGAGGCGCTGTTCCATATTGCGCGTTTTAATCGCCCTGACGAAGTTGCAGACAGTGTGGAGGCGTTTAATACCAATCTGGATCCATCAACAGACACCAGTGTTCCAGAAGAGCAACCAATTATCTAGGTCTGCGATTCATCTCGTTACGTAGTAGTGCTGTCATAATATTTTTGCAATTTATTCGTAAAATAGTGACAATCCCGCGATTTAACTGAAGCCAAAGGGGGTCATACTGATGACACAAACCCATGCCAATCTTGATACACACTCACCTGATGTTGCCCCTGAAGAATGGAGTGCGCAACATAGCAGTAAGCTTTATGGTGTGCGTGATTGGGGGACGGATTATTTTGATATTTCCGCCGATGGCAATGCGGTCGTCAGTTTGCAGTTTGGTGAAAAGACTATTCATGTTCCATTGATCGATATTGTTAATGGAATGAAAGAGCGTGGCCTGGATATGCCCGCTGTATTACGCATTGAAAACCTGCTGGATTTGCGAATTACCCAACTGAACGAGGCTTTTGCCCGGGCGATTAAAACAGCTGGTTATAAAAATCACTATCGCGGTGTATTCCCAATCAAGGTGAATCAGCAATGCCACGTTATTGAGGAAATTGCTGATTATGGTCGTCGCTACCATCATGGTCTGGAAGCGGGCAGTAAAGCCGAATTAATTATTGCTATTTCACAGCTTCGTGACCATGACAGTTTGATTATCTGTAATGGATATAAAGACGAAGAATTTATTGAACTGGGTTTATATGCCCGTCAAATGGGGATTCCATGCTTTTTTGTATTGGAAACCGCCACGGAGCTTTCCACGATTCTGGAACGCAGTAAAGCATTAGGGATTGATCCGCTGATAGGTTTACGTATTCGTCTGGCTTCGACAGTTGAAGGTCATTGGAATGGTGACAGTGGAGACCGTTCTATTTTTGGCCTTTCTACCAATGCACTGCTTGAAGTTATCGACCAGCTCAAAAAAGCCGATATGTTGCATTGCCTGCAGTTACTGCATAGCCACTTAGGCTCACAAATTCCCAATATTCGTAATATCCGTAGTGGCGTAATGGAAGCCTGCCGTTTTTACACTGGCTTAATCGAAGAAGGCGCACCGATGGGCTATATGGACCTGGGTGGCGGCTTGGCAGTTGACTACGAAGGTGCTCGTTCTAACAGCACCCACAGTATGAACTACGGCCTGGACGAATATTGCTACAACATTATCGAAACCTTGCAGGAATGTCTGGATCCGCTGGATATCGAACACCCAGTCGTCATTACTGAATCTGGTCGGGCATTGATTGCCTATTCTTCCATGTTGTTATTTAACGTATTGGAAGTCCGTGATCATAAACCTGGCACGATTCCGGAGATTGTTCCGGATGATAGTCCGGATATGCTGGTGAACCTCTATGCCGT
>Ga0207884_1000347_pt1 | contig 31337 bp, 36 predicted proteins | sample MalvirmetaMSP144_FD_184236 | JGI IMG/M metagenome (GOLD analysis project Ga0207884, IMG submission 184236) | Marine viral communities from the Deep Pacific Ocean - MSP-144 (SPAdes) | ecosystem: Environmental > Aquatic > Marine > Oceanic | place: Pacific Ocean | collected 2011-07-08 | reverse complement strand
CCGCTCAGGCCGAAGAAGCCAGAATCAAAGCAGAGCAAGAAGCCGAAGCAGCACGCCTAAGACAAGAACAAGCAGCCGCCCAAGCCGAGGGAGACAGGCTGGCCAGAGAACAAGCCGCGCAGCAAACCGCAGCCCAAACTCAAAACAACGACACCACAGACGACTACTTGATTGTAGTAGCCTCTTACTCGGTGGGCAACCGTTACGGCAAGCTGTACCTAGAAGAGCTAAAAGCAGAATACCCTAGTGCCAACATCTTCACCAGCCAAAAGCGCAAGCTCGACTACCTCTACATCGAAAGCCTGAACGACTTTGAGAAGGCCATCGCCCGAATGAAAGAGATCAGAAACGACACCCGATTCAAAAACAGTTGGGTGCATATTGTGAGGTTGAGTAGGTAAAGAGAATGATATGCGCAACAAAATAGAAAGAGCAGCCAAACGGCTGCTCTTTCTATTTACATACAGCTAACAATCCAACTTAAATGCGAGGCTTAGCATTATTAAAGAGGTTGTTCTAGCAATGTTCTCTTTGTAAATTGGCCATTCTTGAAGTTAAAAGTTCCTACCATGAAATCATTCCTGCTCACTATTAGTGTTTGCCTATTCCTTACTTTTCAAGCGGCCTCTGTTTTTGCGCAGAAGACAGTGGAGAAGTATGAAAATGGTGAGAAGAAGTACCAAGGTAGAATGGCGGACGGGATCAAAATTGGTAAACATTCCTTTTGGTATGAAGACGGTTCCAAGAAACGAGAAGAAAAATATAATGACCGTGGAATTTTAATTCAATTGAAGGAATGGGATGAAGCTGGAAATATTGTGACGGATGAAAACCCTGAGGAGAAGTTTGAGAAAATTAGAGAGGATCAATTCAATAGCATAACGTGGATTGAGGTAAAATATAACTTAGGGCTCTCAAAAGTGAAAGGAGAAATCTATACAGAACCTATTTTAGAACCTAGTGATATGGTTTTACACTACGCTACTTATTTAGAGAACGGAAAAGAAATTGATAGCTCCTTCAGAACTAAAAAGCCAATAGGTATTAACCTAAAAAAGAGTGATTTGATTGATGGTTTTCAGGAAGGACTCAAGTATTTTGAAGAAGGGGATAATGGCTTTATAAAAGTGCCCGCGCGAATGGCCTATGGATCTGAAGGCACTAGAGAAGTGCCCCCAAATTCCACCCTTATTTTTCAGGTGTACATTTTAAAAAGGTAGAAGCTAAGTAGCTGAGAATTTCAAGTTACTCCGTCATTCTGTATTTGGATGGATTCCCGCGACTGCCTGAAAAAGACACCTTTCGGAATGATAGTCAATTGTTAGTTCAGTAGTTGTGAAATCAAACTTACAGAGAAGATAGTTAACATAAACCAACCGATAAAGCCCTGAATAATCGCCAAGTAACGGGGCAAGCCTTTGATGGGAATCTCTCCAAATCCAAGTGTGGTAAAGGTGTTAATGCTTAGCATTAAGGCATTCAACATTTTTATAAATACATCATATAGTAAGGCAATGACAAATGTAAAAATAAGCAGGGTTGTTTTGACCGCTCGTTGGGGAGTAGGTAAATCAACCCACTTGCCTTTGAAAATATCTATTTTTTGAAGAAACCAGGAGGTTGTTTGGGTACTTGCAATGGACCACCTGTAGAGCGGTAAAGCTGTAGCTAGAAAAAACTTCGGAACTGTCTTTCCATTTTCAATAAAGAAATTTTTAAAACCATTATAATGTGCCAGTTCATCTTGTTTGTCTTCCAGGTAAACATCGTGCATACCCGCATCTTTATTCAAGTACTTAAAGAAGAATTGGTAACGGTGCAAAATTCTGTCCTTGCCATGGCTGTCCCAATGATTAGGGAAGAAAAGGTAGATTAAGGCAAAAGCAATAATAACATAGACTGAAAATGTAACTGCTTTGGCAGGCTCTGTACCATATGCTGAGAATAATTTGAGAAATTGGTTGATCCTCCACTTAAAGAAGCCGTCAAAAGTAGGGTTTTGATGATACAAATAGGCCAACCGTCTTGTCTCTAAGTCTTTAATTTCTATGTAAAATTGGTTGGCTGATGTTGCATCATGCCTGCTGTCGAAATAATTCTTAAACAAACCTCTCAAAGCTACTTCGGAGTTGTAGAAGTTCACATCTTCTATCATTTGTTTTTTGCCGGTAGTTGTCTAAATCCTTTTGAGAATAGAAATCAGCTTGCCTCAATTGCATTTCATCTAATCTAGGAAGAATGTATCCCTTATAAGTTTCTTCATCAATCAGTTTCTCTGAGAGTGAAGCCCCGTCAATTAGTGTATTTATCCTATCCAATTCACTTATTGAAGTTAAGATTAGACCCGACCATCGATTACCTTTCATTGTAACTAAGTCGGTATTTTGATCATCAAAACGTAGGTTTGTTATGGGCACGTTAAATTCATTTTCATTGATCTCTAAGCCGAAAAGCCTCCCGTTACTCTCGTTTTGGGTTTCTGCTGGTTCTGAACTAATTGTTAGATTCGCGGAACCTTCAACAACATTTTTATTGAATAGGATTGTTTGAAATACGGAACCTAAAATGGCAACCCTTTCTTTTTTTTCTTTGTTGGCACTAATAACATTTTCAAAAAATGTGAGCTGAAAACTTCGTTTATCAGTAACTGAGTTGAATTGGGAAAATACTTGAGTGGAGCCACTGCTTATTACTATACCCGATTGAAAGTTAGAGCTGCATATATATAATGATGGAGGGGGAGTGGGTGGTAATATTAATGCCAAATCTCGAATTTGACGATTATATTTAAAGGTTACCGTGCTATTAAAGGTAGACTGAGTTACCATAAAATTGATGCAGTTGGTACATTGAACCGGTTTAGAAAATACGACTTTTCCCAACCCGAATAGAAGAAACTCAGGGGTTGCAGTTGTAAAACTTTCTATCACGATATTGGTCAATTCCAATGCTTTATCAATCCGAATGGAATCTTCATTAGCCGATTTGAGGTTGAATGGCTTGTTGAGTTCGAAGGTCAGTATAAACTTTTGATCAGTCTCTTTATTAAATTTTAAAAAGGCATTAGATAATCTGAAGACTGAATCTTCCTCCTCGTCAATCATCTGAAAGAATTCAGTGAAAGAATATTCTTTGAGTTTGATCTCTTGCGCGGCAAGTTTGGGCAAACTAATTAGGCACAGGATAATGCAGATTACTCCTATTTTGATGGTTCTGATCATGGGTTGAATTTGGTATACCCTTTAAAAAGTCTATCAATATATCGAAATACTCAAGGCTAAACAACTACCTGAATTTCAGTGTCTTCCTTAATGGAATAGTCATTACGAGAAATTAAGCCTGTGATAACAAGGTTTAATGAAGCGGCAATCTGTTTGTTTTTTCCGCTGCTGTTTTGAACGGACACCCCGAGGCACTGGAACCAGTGGTCGCTTGAAAAAGGCATCCCTGCGCCAACGCTGAATCTGAAGCGTAAGCTTTCGGAATGACGGTCGATTTTTGTGTTTTCTTCCTTTCACTGAAGCCAATGAGCAATGACGATTAATTGTTTAGCTCGTTTTCACTATTGACTATTGACTATTGACTATTGACTATTGACTTCTAACTCCTAACCATCCAAATCACTATCTTACAGCAAAGAGACATTGCAATGGCCCTGATCAGTAAAAAGAAGATTCCATTTAAAATAAGCGAAGAGCTACGCGCCTATCTTTTGCGCTATAAAAGGCTCATTGAAGTACCTATTCAATACAATGATTTATTGAGGTACAACAATGCCATTCCGCTTTACAATTCTAAAGGCGATGACACTCTTTGGGAAACAGTTTTCTATGCTCAAGATGAAATGAAGGACATTTACTTGTCTCTCAAAAAAATCTACTCTGTATTAATGGCCGATGGAGATGTCGGGGTGATGGAACACCTTAAAGTAGATAGGGTTGACCTCTGTGTTTTTGGCAATACGAAGCCTTTCAGGGTGCGCATTGTAAACCAGATCAACGATAACTTCGATTATTTCTATGTGAAGAATGCTGATGCCTCCAGAATTTATGGGTTAGAGTTAGAACATTTGCTTTCGCCCAACCGCATGAGCTACGTGGTGCATAAAAACACTTTAATCGAAGAACACATTGTGGGGATTCCTGGAGATGAGTTTATAAAGAACCATATGAATAGCAAAATGCTTAATGAGATTAGGCTGGCCAAAGAGTTTGTGAAGTTCAATGAGCGATGTTTCGTTCGGCTTTTGGGCGATATGCACTCTAGTAATTTTGTGGTAAACGTAACTCCTGATTTTGAAGAAGTGACATACCGATTGAAGGCCATAGATTTCGATCAGCAATCTTATGAAGGCCGAAAAAGTGTTTACCTGCCTCAATATTTCAAACAGAATAATGAACTGATTGAATTGGGGCTTAAGCATATGACGCCCGCTACGGTAAAGCAATATCAAAAGGAAGAGCGCTCATTGATTGCTAACCGACTCAGGGTAGAGCGTTATCGTGTGCTAGACCTTATCAATGCTATGATTAAAGATACGCTGGCTTTTCCCGAACAAGTAAAAAAGTTGCGAAAAGACCTCGCTAAATATTACGATGAAAAAGCATTTTTGTCCTGTACCAACATGGGGGAAATCGTAAAGCTTAGTCTTTGGATGGTTATTAAAAAACCTGACTTGTATGGAGAGAAATGATTACCAACATAGATGAATTTTGCAAGAAGTGAAAAACAAGTAAGATGGATACAGGTAAATTTTTAGAAGATGGCTTTTGCCTAATTAAAGAAGGTATTTCGAAAGAGATGCTTAACAGGTTGAGAACAATTGCCAATGAAATAGAAAACGAAGCATTGGAGCTTCATCATAAAGGAAGTACTCTGCAAGGCGCTTGTGTTACCAATGATTCTGTTGGGCCAAGAGTGATGCGCTTTGATGATTTACACCTAAAATATACCGATGATCTTCTCAATCTGCTGGCAACTCCAAGTTTATTAAAACTGATTAAGGAATACAGTGGAGTTACCTCAGTGGTGCTTCAAACAGATATTCTCTATAAACATCAACACCCTCACCCAGTGGTCAAGTGGCATCAAGATGCGCCCCACTCAAGAAATTATCCGTACCTGAACGTGGGTATCTATTTAGACGATGCCAACTTGAATGACGGGTGTCTAAGCTTTGTTCCCAAAACACAATTTAAAACCCAAGACCTGTTTGAACTAGAAACAAAATATGGTTGGAATCCACCAGGAGTAGTTCAGCAACCAGCTAAGGCAGGAGATATTTTAATACATGATGCCATGATTCTTCATAGTTCAGCACCAAAGCGATCTGAGGGAGTAAGAAGAACAATATATGTTGAAGTCAGGCCCATTGAAGCCGTTTTAGAAGATGCCCATCAAGATGAAAAATGGGCGCTCCTCAGAAAGCAGTGGATGAAAGAAATTCTGAAACGAGATGTTACTGGAGTGTTTACAGAAAATGAAAAGGCATATTTCGAATCTGAAGAGATAGAAATAGAGGATCTAATGCAACAAATCTCCGAACACAGGTGTGCACCTCTTCCTTCTGCTTATAACTTTAAGGAAGTATCTGGGCCAGATTACCCAGTTCCGGCCGATCTTCAAATAAGCTGATAAAATCTAAATGGCAGCGGTAGCCACCATTTCTACCAGTAATTCTGGGCGAGCGAAAGGTGCTTGAACACAGGCACGGGCAGGAGGGTTTTCTTGGTCTACCCAAGCATCCCAAACCTCATTCATTTGCCCTACAAGACTCATATCAGAAACAAAAATCTGAACCATGAGCAGTTTGGATTTATTAGAACCTACACTTTCTAAATGTGCATCTATTTTATCCAATACACTTTGGGTTTGGCCTTTCATGTCTTGCGTGTCGTCTTTACATACTTGGCCAGCCAAATAAATAGTGTCGCCATGCATTACAATCTGGCTCATTCGGTGCGATTTGTTCAGTCTTTCCATCTCTAATTTTTTTATGACTTATAATTCTAAGCTATTCAATCTTAGGTTGAAAAAGGAAGGTTTCAATGTTTATTTCAATTCTCAGTTTGCCCTTGGGCTACCAAAGCCCAAAATTGCGCAGTGCTTTTTGGGTAGGTAATGTTCATTAAATCAGTCTGTTCAGCGTTCGTCAAATCAGCATAGATATAATGGATTAAGTCAGTAGAAATATAGCTGCTGCGGAATTCAGGTCGTAATTCTTCGCTTTCAGCAAAACAAACACTTGAACTACCTTCTGGATTGTCAGGTTTAAAAGTAAGACCAATTTTTAAAAGATGTGCCACAAGAGATTCTAATATATCAGAACTCCCAAGGACGTGAACCTCTAATTTGATTTTGGTTTTTAGAGCATTGTGATAATCCTTAGAAGACATGTTTTATAGCTTTCTTTTGCCAATTATTTTAAGATATAAATTATGTCGATTATCAGCTATAAACCAAAAAAGGTGTCCTTGTGAGACACCTTTTTCAATTCAATATTTTTGAAATGCTTATACCGAAAAACTCTCTCCGCAACCACAGGTGCGCGAAGCGTTCGGGTTTACAAACTGAAAACCTTTTCCGTTCAGTCCGTCAGAAAAATCGAGGGTAGTACCCAATAGGTACAAAAGACTTTTTCTGTCGACTAATATTTTAATGCCCTTGTCTTCAAAAACCTCGTCTTTTTCCTTTATTTCTGAATCAAAATCAAGGTCGTACATCAAGCCAGAGCAGCCTCCACCTTGCACCGAAACCCTAATATTATTGTCATTTGATATTCCGTCCTTAGAACGAAGCTCAAAAATTTTATTTTTTGCTGAATCTGTTACTGTTATCATTAGGCCACAGGATTAAGTACTATACTAAAAACGGTTATGGTGTTGATGTCGCGTCCATAATATAATTTATCGAGCGCATCGTACATATTGCCCGCTCTGAAATACGAAGTGTGCAATTCTTTTTCGCCCTTCGCAATCCACTGAACGGTGTAAGACTGGTATTTGTCTTTGTAAGACTTTACGTAGTCCAACATTTTTCTCAACGCATCAAGCTTATCTATGCCCAACACAGACTGGAAAAGAAAAGATTGGTTGTGCCTTGGGCTAATCGTAATCAGGTCAAGCTTGGTTTTACCCTCGCTCTGCTGAAACTCAAAACTCAATTCGCTTCCTTTAATACTTAAATGGCTTTCAATCTCGCGTTGAAGCTTAATACTCTCTACATGGATATCTGTTCCGGCACCCGTCATATGCATTGATTTTTTTATGCTGCCCAAATGCGATAATTTGAGCCTCGATTAGAAACAGGCACAAGGCCTCGAAAGTTTCCTTTAATTTACAAAGATAGTTAATGATTCAATAAGTCTATGCGAAAGATAGAACACATCGGCATTGCCGTAAAGAACCTTGATAATTCCAACGCGCTATTTGCTAAGCTATTTGGTGAACCTCATTATAAGATTGAAGACGTACTTACGGAAGGAGTGAAAACCTCGTTTTTTCAAGTAGGGCCAAATAAAATCGAATTACTAGAAGCCACCAACCCCGATAGCCCAATTGCCAAGTTCATTGAAAAGAAAGGCGAAGGCATTCATCATATTGCTTTTGATGTGGAAGATATTGAAGCTGAAATCGCTCGCTTAAAAGCGGAAGGATTTACCGTACTCAACGAAACACCCAAAAAAGGAGCCGACAATAAAATAGTCTGTTTTCTTCACCCCAAATCAACTAACGGAGTATTGGTTGAGCTTTGTCAGGAAGTTAAATGAACTACGAGTTGAGAGTTACGATTTTCGAGTCGTTTGAGTATTGATTCATTATTATCACTTACGTTATTGAATATTGAAAAATGACTCGTGACGAATTTATAGACCATACCAAAAAGTCGCTTTCTGAGCTGAAGTTGTATGCTGAATTGCATTCTGGAAGAGAACTACAGAATGATTTCGAATTTGAATGGCAGTTCAAAGAAAAGATTTATGCAAAAGGAAAGAATGAGGTGGTAGAATTAATTGTTGATAAAGTCTACAGAGATAGAAACAACATATATCCCTGTGTTGACTTGATCGTAGATAAAATAACGGAGGATAATCGGCTTTATATCATTGGTCGTATAGCTGGATATGAACCGCGTGAATTTGGAAACGGCTGGAGCAATAGACCCGGCCCATTCATTTATGGAATAGCAGATGACTTAATAGACGAAAAAGTGGATCACACTTCAAAAGAGTTTAAAGAATTGCTCTATGAAAAAGGGTTGTTGTATTAGACGTTTTTGAAAGGTTAAATCTAAAGCAAGAAAGATCAATCGTGAATTTATGAGCAAGTTTATTACAGTTGCTACCTTTGTTTACCCTCAAGAAGCTTATGTAATTAAGAGTAGGCTCGAAGCGGATGAAATTCCGTGTTTTCTGAAGAACGAATTGACCATTCAAACCGATAACTTCTTGTCTAATGCCATGGGAGGTGTGCAGCTTCAAATTCCAGAAGCATATATTGGACAGGCATTGCCTATTTTGGAAGAAGCTGGGCTGATTTCTAAAGACACCGTTGAGTTAACCAAGGCACATTATAGCCAGACTGCCGCTGCTAATGAAGCTATTGTATGTCCAAATTGTAGTTCAGATAATGTGGAAAAAAGTAAAAGGCCAGGAGGATGGTATATATTCTTTCTGTTACTGGCGATGATTCCTATTCCTATCTTTAAAAAGGAATATCACTGTTTTGAATGTTACAATGATTTTAAGATTAAAAGAAAGTAGGGCAGTTCAATAGAGGTCATTTTTTAAAAAAGAAGGCAACCATTTATGACTTGTTTGCATCTGGGTTATAATTGATTTTTTTATGAAACAAAGAATTATAGGACTTGATGTAGCCAGAGCTTTCGCAGTAATTGGTATGATCATCGTGAATTTCAAGATGGTCTTAGGCAAGCAAGGAGCCGAATGGGCGCAGCTTGTAACAAGTGTTTTTGAAGGTAAAGCAGCAGCTACCTTTGTAGTATTGGCTGGTGTGGGTTTAGCATTAATGTCAAATACTGCCTTTCACAATAACGACCTTCAAAAACTCAAACAAGCAAGGGTAAGAATTACCAAACGAGCCCTTTTTCTTTTCTTGGTAGGGCTCTCCTATATGGATATTTGGCCCGCAGACATTCTGCACTTCTATGGCATTTACATGTTTCTGATCATTCTGTTATTGAAGGCAAAGCCAAAGCTGGTTTTTGGAACAGCCCTTTTCTTGATTTTGGCCTATCCATTAATGATGTTGATTTGGCAATATGATACAGGTTGGGATTTTGAAACTTTTGAATACTCAGGTTTCTGGACTTTGGAAGGCTTTGTGAGAAACTTGTTTTATAACGGCTATCATCCTGTATTTCCTTGGGCAGCCTTTATGCTAGTTGGGCTTTGGTTCGGAAGACAAGATTTACACAATGCTTCTTTTATCAAAAAAACCATGTGGATCAGTTTGTCGACTTTTGTGTTTATACAGTTAACATCTTATGTTTTAATTCATCTACTCTCTGATGGAGATGCCGTTTTAGCCAACGAATTGAGTCAAATTTTAGGCGACAGCCCTATGCCACCATTGCCTATTTATATGATTTCTGGTAGCAGTATTGCCCTCTTTGTTATTACAGTTTGTATTCGGTTGGGTAAAAAATTCGATAGTAATAAAGTCATTAAAGCTTTCAACAATACAGGGCAATTGGCTTTAACTTTTTATGTGGCTCATGTGGTAATAGGAATGGGTTTGGCAGAGGAAACAGGGATACATGAACTGGGGCACTACCCTGTAGAGTTTGCTCTTATTTATGCTTTGGTGTTTAGTTTATTCTGTATTCTATTTGCTGTAATTTGGAAAAAGTATAAAACATCAGGCCCATTAGAATGGCTTCTTAGAAAAGTAGTGGGTTAATAAAAAAGTCGATCCTGAATTTTAATAACCTTCTTCTTAGCCACAAGTTCCTCTAATTGACTATTGACTATTGACTATTGACTATTGACTATTGACTATTGACTATTGACTATTGACTATTGACTATTGACTATTGACTATTGACTATTGACTATTGACTAAAATAGTATCTTTGCGACCGAAACGAGGAAAAGCCATGTCAGAAAGCAGAACAGAATTATCTCAACTAGGTGAATTTGGTTTAATCAGCCGATTGGCCCAAGGAATCAACACGCAAAACCACAGCACAGTAATGGGTATTGGAGACGATGCCGCGGTGATTAATGCTGGAGATGAATTTGGTCTATTGGCAGCCGATATGTTGGTAGAAGGAGTGCATTTCGATTTATCTTATGTGCCGTTACAACATCTAGGTTACAAGGCCATTTCGGTTAACGTTTCTGACATTGCCGCAATGAACGGTAAGCCAGAACAGGTAACCGTTTCCTTAGGGATCAGTAATCGTTTTTCTGTAGAAGCCATTGAAGCACTTTACGAAGGCATGAAAGCAGCCGCCAAAGCGTTTCAAGTAGATATAGTAGGCGGAGACACTACTACTTCGAATAGTGGGCTGATCATATCCATATCTATTTTTGGTAAGGTAGAAAAGGAAAAAGTTACTTACCGCAAAGGAGCAAAAGTTGGCGATATTCTTTGTGCTACTGGTGATTTAGGAGGCGCCTTTATGGGACTTCAAGTAATGGAGCGTGAAAAGCAAGCGTTTTTAGCCAATCCAGATTTGCAGCCGCAGTTAGATAATTACGAATATATTGTTCAACGTCAGTTAAAACCGATTGCCAGAATGGATATTATTCATGAACTGGCGGAGTTTGGGGTAGTACCTACTTCCATGATCGACATTTCAGATGGGCTGGCTTCAGAATGTCTGCACTTGAGCTCCAATTCTGGTGTGGGCATTCAGATTTATGAAGATAAAATTCCAATCGACAGGCAGACTTATGAAACAGCAGTGGAATTTAACCTCGACCCAATTACTTGTGCTTTGAACGGAGGAGAAGATTATGAACTTCTTTTCACCATTAAGCAAGAGGATTACGAAAAGTTAGAAAAACACGAAGACATCCACTTTATAGGCCATACCCAAGAGTTAACCAAAGGCAATAGGTTGGTAACTAAAAACAATAATTTGGTTGACTTAAAAGCACAAGGTTGGGATCATTTAAGCAGCCAAGAGGAAAATAACTAAGGTAAGGCTAAAGAAACAGCCGATAATGGCAGCATTAAATTTTCGTTCGGGTTTTGTGTTGGGAATGATTCCAAAAAAACCAGCCAGTAATACGAGGCTCGCCAAGAAAAATATTATTGAAGGAGTGTTGTAGGTAAACTGAAATTGCGTCTCATTTGCCCTTTTGTATTTGAGGAAACCGTAAATGTGGCTTTTCTTCATTTCAAGAATTTCGCCTGCATAAATGGGGCTACCAAAAGTTACAGTCTTAAAGTTGCTAAATGAGGTGGCCACATGCATAAAATAGCGACCGCCATTTCGTCCACTGTAATCACTCACTTCGGCATGTTCAACTTCCGTAGTACCTAAATCGCCCTGAACAAACCAATCGAAAAAGAAGGTTAGACTGAAAACCAGTGCCAAAGCACATAGTCTTGTGCTTTGTTTGGCGTAGATTTTAAAATTTGTAGGAACGGGTTGAGGTTCATGCTGGTAATATTGCCTTTGGGCTGGCTCTTCAAAATCTTCGAAGTTGATAATTACCGTTCCGCTGTCATAATGTACACGGGCCTCTTCATCGCCTAAAACCTCATAAGCCTCTTTCACCTCTTGAAAAACAGCAATGGCTTCAGGAGAAGGGTTTACATCGGGGTGAAGTTCGAGTGCTTTTTGCCGATAGGCCTTTTTTATTTCCTGCTGATCGGCTTCTTCGGTAATCCCCAATATTTGATAATAATCTTTAGCCATTACGGTGATCGTAGCAAATTTTTCCTTTTAAAGTTAAGGGTTTAACAAGAATGGCAAACAGGCATTAGGAGGAAATAACATTAAGAGTTTTTTGGTCAAACACTATTTCCGATTTTAAAAATATCAGCATCTTTACTCCATAATTTTCAGCTATGGAATCCATTCAATTCTTCAATGGTAATTTTGTTCCGAAAGAGTCGATTACCTTTTCAATTGACGATGTAGGTGTATTACGAGGTTTCGGAATTTTCGATTATTTCAAAGTGTACGATGGAGCGCCTGCTTTTATGGAGGCGCATTTAAACCGTTTTGAAAACTCTGCGCGTTTGCTGGGAATGGAAATTCCTTTTTCACGCAATGAAATTGAATCCGCCATCAGAAAGATGATTGACCACAACAAGTTTCCACTTTCAGGTGTAAAGGTGTTAATGACGGGTGGTGCTTCGCCCGATGGTTTTTCGGCAGGAAAGCCTAATTTGATTATTACCAACACCGCGGTTGCAGAAACAAATCCATCTATTTATACTGAGGGCGTGAGTTTAATGACTCATCAGTTTACCCGCGAAATGCCCCAAGTGAAAACTACCAACTATGCTACCGCAGTTCGGTTAGAACCCATATGGAAGCAAAAGGGGCATGTTGATGTACTTTATCATGATGGTGAATATATCAGTGAGGTTTCGCGCAGCAATGTGTTTTTAGTAGAAGGAAATAAACTGATTACAAATGAAGAAGGAGTTTTGCCCGGGATTACCCGAATGAATGTGATCAATATGGCTCCTCAGCTCGGTTTTAAAGTGGAAATCAGACCTATTACTTTGACAGAGGTTTTGGTAGCAGAAGAGCTTTTTATGACAAGCACCAATAAAAAAGTAATGCCTGTTGTGAAGATTAATGATGAAGAAATTGCTAGCGGAAAAGTAGGGGCTAAAACGAAAGTACTAATGGAGGGCTATGCAAAGCTAATGGAGAAAGAAACTAAGCAACCGTCATTTCAAAACTGATTACATCTAAAAGTACATCCATAATTTGAGCGGGTAATTGTTTTTCTACTTCCTTGTAGCGGTAATTGATTACATGACCGTCTTCCAATTGAAAAGCAATTCTTCCTGTTTGATGATTACTTTCAAAAATCAAAATTTCCAAAACGGTATTATCAATTCCGTTGCTATATGTGTTATTGATTCTCCATGTTAAATCAGCCCTCATATCTGAGAGCTTGGTGAGCAGACCACGCACCATATTTCTTGTCTCTTCGGCAATTTCACCCATACATCAATTTAATGGAATATATTGAAAGGAGAACGAAGAATCTGAGGATTGGTTATCAAGCGCTATAGCGTATAAACCCTCCAAAAGTTGATATAGCAATATTGACGGTGTTAAATCACCTAGTTAAATGCTAAAAGGAGAACTTTTGGAGGGTTGTGAAGCCAAATTTGGCCGCTAATCCTCAGGATAAGGGATAAAAAGAAAGTTGGTGAACTCCTGATCTACCACGAAAAGGCAGCAAAATTCATCAGGGTCTTTGTAAGCTTTTTTAAAAGCCTCTTCATCTTCTACCAATTTGCGCTGCACAAATTCATCTAAATAAGTGATAGAGTAGTTCCAAGTAGTATTCATTTCATTCTTTCCTATTAACAGTTGCCCAACAGAAATGTCGGTTTTAGAAATAGGAAAAATGGGAAATTCAGAGAAACCTCTTTTCTTCACTTGGTAAGCCGCTTCTTTCAATGTTTCGGCCACCAGTACAAAGTCCTTGGTAATAGTGCCCAAGTATTTGCCGCTTAATTCTGGATCGTTCTGCATGTTTTAAAAATGGCTATTGTATTACTTAATAAATTTTGTCTACGTTTTTGTCCTTGATTTTGATCTTCTCCAAAGTCAAAAATTGCTCCCAGAACTGGTCATTTGGCAAGCCTGCGCGGATGATCAAAGGCTCTTTTTTTATTGGGTGTTCAAAGTAAAGCCCTTTGGCATGTAGGTTAATACTTTTGTCTGGATTTGGTTTAGAAAAACCATAGCGCAAATCTCCACGAATGGGGCAGCCCAATTCTGAAAGTTGAACCCTAATTTGGTGCGGACGACCAGTAATTGGCTTTACTTCAATTAGGTAATGATCGTTCAATTTGCCTAAAACCTTAAAATCAAGTTCCGCTTTTTGCGAACCTTCTTCTTGGTAATCGTAAGCAGTGGTGATGTTTTTAGAAGGATCTTTTTTCAGCCAACTGATTAATTTTCCTTCGGGTTGTCTCGGTTTTCTTTTCACCACAGCCCAATACGTTTTCTGTACTTTTCGGGTAGCGAAAAGCTTATTCATTCTTTCAAGCGCTTTAGAGGTGCGAGCAAAAACCACAATTCCACTTACAGGCCTGTCTATTCTATGAACCACACCTAAAAACACAGCCCCCGGCTTGTTGTATTTCTCTTTAAGATAGTCTTTGCAATAATCTACCAATGGCTTGTCGCCAGTGTTATCACCTTGAACCAGTATTCCAGCAGGTTTATTCACAATCAGCAGGTGATTGTCTTCATAGATGGGTTGAACTATTTTTTCCATTAGAATTCGCTAGTAAAGTGAAAATCAATTTCAGGGAAATTGTCTTGAACCATTTGTAACCAAGCTCTTGATTCAGCCATAAACACCAGTTTGCCATCTTTATCTCTGGCAATATGGCGCTGTTTAGAATCCATAAAGTCCTGAAGTTTCTTTGGGGTTTTTGAAGAAAACCAGCAAGCCTTATGCACTTGAATCGGCACAAAATCTGCCGAAGCACCATATTCATTTTTCAATCGGTATTGAATTACTTCAAACTGAAGTTGCCCCACAACACCCACTGCTTTTCTTGACCCTAGTTCATAGCTGAACAACTGCGCAACACCTTCGTCCATAAGTTGGTTCAAGCCCTTTTCAAGCTGCTTGGTTTTCATGGCATCGCGGTTAATTACTTCCCTGAAAATTTCAGGAGAGAAGCTAGGAATACCTTTGTAGGTGCCTTTCTCTCCATCCGAAAGCGTATCGCCAATTTTGAAGTTGCCAGTATCATACAAACCGATGATGTCACCAGGCCAAGCCTCGTCAATGGTTTCTTTGTCTTGTGCCATAAAGGCGGTGGCTTGCGAAATTCTAAATTTCTTATCCTGACGGGTGTGATAATAATTGCTACCCCTTTCAAATTTACCAGAGCAAATTCTCAAGAAAGCAATACGGTTTCTGTGCTTAGGATCCATATTCGCATGCACTTTAAATATGAAACCCGTAAACTTTTCTTCTGTTGGCTCAACCAGTCTTTCGTCAGTACTTCTGGCCAATGGCTTTGGTGAAATTTTAAGGAAAGTGTCTAGAAGTTCTTTCACCCCAAAGTTGTTCACTGCAGAGCCAAAAAATACTGGGGCGATTTCTCCATTCAAGTAGGCATCGATATCTAGATCGCCATATAGATCTTGAATTAGCTCAACATCTTCGCGAAGCTGTTTGGCATCTTTTTCTCCAATAAATTTTTCTAAATCAGAACTGTTGATGTCCGATAATTTTACGGTTTCCTCGTAGAGTCTTTGCTTGCTAGGTTGAAAAAGTCTTAAGCTTTTGTCGTAAAGGCTGTAAACCCCTTTAAATGTTTTTCCGATTCCAATAGGCCAGCTAAGTGGGTGAACATTGATGTTCAAACGGCCTTCAATTTCTTCCAGTAAATCGTAAGGGTCTTTGCCCTCTCTGTCCATTTTGTTGATGAAAGAGATTACAGGCGTATTACGCATACGACAAACCTCCATCAGTTTTTCCGTCTGGATTTCCACACCTTTAACGCAATCCACTACCATTACTACGGAATCAACCGCGGTAAGCGTTCGGTAAGTATCTTCGGCAAAATCTTGGTGACCAGGCGTATCGAGTAGGTTCACCTTCATGCCTTCATATTCAAAGGCCATTACGGAAGTAGCTACAGAGATACCTCTCTGCTTTTCTATCTCCATCCAGTCGGAGCGAGCATGCATATCGATTTTACTCGATTTTACAGCTCCAGCCTTCTGAATTGCCCCTCCAAAAAGAAGTAATTTTTCAGTCAAAGTTGTCTTTCCCGCATCGGGGTGACTAATAATTCCGAAAGTTCTTCGTTTCGCTATCTCCTCCTTTAAACCCATACAATTTTGAATTGAGGTGCAAAGATAAAAGAAAAAGCGCGAGGCACATTGTCTTTTAGAATGTTAGCTTTTACTGGCCAATGCTTGCTCTTCTAGCCTCTCTTCTGCGGTCTTTTTTCTTTTCCATCGCTTGTGCGTCCAAAGCCAGTATTGAGGGGCTTCAATAATTTGTTTTTCTAGACACTTGGTATGAGCTTCTGTGATTTCGCCATGCTTACATAAAGTAGGTTCGTCAAAAAGTAATTCAAGCTCGAATTCGTAATACCCGCGCTTTACTTTGTGGAGACCTCCATAAAGAACAGGGTAGTTTTTTTCTATGGCAAACTTTTCTGCCCCAAACATTACAGCAGTTTCTTGATTCAGAAATTGGGTCCAGTACACCTTCTTAGCAATACTGGGCGATTGGTCAGATCCGAAAATAGTAGCTGTGAGCTGATCGTCTTGTTCAAAGAATTTTTTTACCTCAGGGCGAGGAATAAGTTTTAAACCAAACTTACATCTCGATTTTAACACTTTATTGTCTATAAACTTGTTCCCCAGTTTGTGGTAGATCGCTACACTCTGATGTTCAATGTAATGGTCGATTCCAACTGCTAACATCTCCCAATTATTATAATGACCGCCAACAATAATAACGCTTCGGTTGGCATCAGCAAACGGTTTTAAAATTTCAGGATTGACAACCTTAAAACGAGCCAATGTTTCTTCTTCAGTAATACTGAAATTCCGAAAACTCTCAAAAAGGAAATCTGTAAAGTGACTGTAAAACTTCTTTCTAATTTCCCTGATCTCCTTTTCGGACATATTTGGAAATGAGTTTTTAAGGTTGGTGGTTACCACCTTTTTTCGATAGCCAACAACCCTATAAATGATAAAGCATGAGATGTCGGAAATAATATAAGTTAGCCTCAATGGTAAAAGTGAAACGGGCTTTACAAACAGGTAGTAGAAAATAGCGGCCATAGTATTTTGTCAACTGCCAGACAAGTTATGCATTCATTATGTAGTCGGAAATTTATGATAAAAAATATGGAGGAACGGTTAAGCGTGTCCTTTTTTAATGAGTTGACTTCATGTGATGCATAAATAGGATTGGTTGTTATTGTACATTTAAACCCTTAACTTTTAGCCTAATTTTTTTAATTATACTTATTGTTTAATAATAACTTAACCTCAACCTCATGAGCGCAATACAATTGAATTTTATTAATAAGTCCAACGATCAGAATAATTCGGAGATCGTTATTTTTCAGAAGAACATGGCTACTAGTTTCGATGAAATCGCAATAGCCTGGAAAGTTATTAAGAATTGTGGCCAAGGCGATTATCATCCTTTTACTTATTCTAGTGTACTCCAAGTAGCTATGAGTGATAGCTATGGGAATTACACTCCGCATCTATCCGCCATGCCCGGTCAGGCATTCGAAATGGTTTTGGCACCTTCTGGTGATTTAATTCAATACTCAGGACCAGCCGCTTCACCAAAAAGCATAGAATTAAAAAACTCGCTGCAAAGGGGAGCGGTTAGTGGTTATGTTTATAGAGATGGGAGCGTGATCGCAATGAAATCTAATATTGCACCAGGTCAAAAAGCCGTTTTCGAATTCACACCAACAATTTTTATTGGAGTAGCTTCTCAAATTACGCAAGGCCAAATCATGAATTCGGCTATTATTAGTAATATCAACACAGAAATTTCACTCTTAGGTTTAGCCTCTGCCGATATTGTAATGACAGGTGGAGGATCTGGAGCAAACGCGACCGCTTTTGCATTCTCTTTGGAAAACGTAAAGATGGCCTAATACAATTTTTGACGCTGTAAAACAGAAGTCTAGTCAGTCGGCTAGACTTTTTTTGTGTATCCTTCTGTCAATGTGTCACCAAATGTCAGGCAAATTCCTTTGGCACAACCATTGATAAATACGGAGTGAGTTTAAATAGCAACAGAAAAGAAATCATTTATACATCATGGGAAAAATTATTGGAATTGACTTAGGAACTACCAACTCGTGCGTTGCCGTAATGGAAGGTAATGAGCCTGTGGTAATCCCTAATAGCGAAGGAAGAAGAACAACCCCGTCTATTGTGGCATTTTTAGACAATGGTAACGGAGAGAGAAAAGTAGGAGACCCTGCAAAAAGGCAGGCAATCACCAACCCAAAAAACACCGTAAGCTCGATTAAGAGATTTATGGCAAAGAAATTCTCTAATGTTTCAGAAGAACTAAGAGGCATTTCATACGAAGTAGAAAAAGGAAATAACGACACCGTAAGAGTTAAAATCGGTGATAGAAAGTATACCCCACAAGAGCTTTCAGCAATGATTCTTCAGAAAATGAAGTCTACTGCCGAAGATTACTTGGGAACAGAAGTAACTGAAGCGGTAATTACTGTGCCAGCTTACTTTAACGATGCTGAGCGTCAGGCTACAAAAGAAGCCGGACAAATTGCTGGTTTAGAAGTAAAAAGAATTATCAACGAGCCAACTGCTGCGGCTTTGGCCTACGGACTTGATAAAAAAGATAAAGAGCAAAAAATCGCGGTATACGATTTAGGTGGAGGTACTTTCGATATCTCAATCTTAGAATTGGGTGATGGCGTATTCGAAGTAAAATCTACCAATGGTGACGTTCACCTAGGTGGTGATGACTTTGACCAAGTAATTATCGACTGGTTGGCAGATGAGTTCAACAAGGACGAAGGAATTGATTTGAGAAAAGACCCAATGGCACTTCAGAGATTGAAGGAGGCAGCGGAGAAAGCAAAAATCGAATTGTCTTCTTCTAACTCTACTGAAATCAACTTGCCATACATTATGCCAGTTGACGGTGTGCCAAAGCACTTGGTAAGAACATTGTCAAGAGCAAAATTTGAATCATTAGCAGATAACTTGGTGAAAAGATCAATGGAGCCAGTAAAAAAGGCTTTGTCTGACGCGGGTTATAGCACAGGAGATATTGATGAAGTAATCTTGGTAGGTGGTTCTACAAGAATCCCTAAAATTCAGGAAGTAGTAGAAGCATTCTTTGGTAAAAAACCTTCAAAAGGTGTAAACCCTGACGAGGTAGTTGCGATTGGTGCAGCAATTCAAGGTGGTGTGTTAACAGGTGAAGTAAAAGATGTATTGTTACTTGATGTAACGCCTCTTTCACTAGGTATCGAAACCATGGGTGGCGTTTTCACTAAATTGATTGAGTCGAACACTACTATTCCAGCCAAGAAATCGGAGACTTTCTCTACTGCTGCCGACAACCAGCCTTCTGTAGAAATTCACGTATTGCAAGGTGAAAGACCAATGGCGAAGGACAACAGAACCATCGGTAGATTCCACTTGAGCGATATTCCACCAGCACGAAGAGGTGTTCCTCAAATCGAAGTAACTTTCGATATCGATGCAAATGGTATCATGAGCGTGTCGGCTAAAGATAAAGGCACAGGAAAAGAGCAGAAAATTAAAATCGAAGCTTCTTCTGGTTTAACAGATGAGGAAATCGAAAAAATGAAGCAAGAAGCTGAGGCCAATGCTGAGTCTGACAAAAAGGAAAAAGAGAAAGTTGAAAAGTTAAACACAGCCGACTCATTGATTTTCCAAACTGAAAAGCAATTGGAGGAATATGGCGATAAGCTTTCTGAAGGTAATAAAAAGCCTATCGAAGAAGCTCTTGCTAGTTTGAAAACTGCTCACGGAAGCCAAGACATTGAAGGCATTGATGCCGCAATGGAAACTTTGAACAAAGCTTGGGAAGCTGCTTCGCAAGAAATGTACGCTGCAAGCCAAGGAGCTGACACTGCAGGTGCACAAGGCGGTGCGGATGCAAATGCAGGTGCAGAAGACGATTCAAAATCAGGTGACGTATCTGATGTAGAGTACGAAGAAGTTAAGTAGTACTCGATTTAATATAAATGAGAAGCCAACTGTCGAAAGACGGTTGGCTTTTTTGTTTTGTAAGGGAAGAAGAAATAATTTTTGAATTACTAGACTAATCGGTCTATTTTTATTTACTTTGAACATGCTATCGACAAAGGACAGGCTAATTCAGGTTACAGCAGGCTTAATCCGTAGGAAGGGTTATTCCGGAACGGGTATTTCTGAAGTGCTGAAAGAAGTGGGTGTACCTAAAGGTTCACTATACCACCATTTCCCCGATGGCAAAAACGGACTCATTCGCCAAGCCATTCAATATGGAGGGGAAGCACAAATGCTCAAGTATGGTGAGGCATTAAGAGGTCAGCCAGCTTTAGAAGGCCTTTCTGCTATGGTAGATGTAATGATTAATGATTTACTTGAATCTGATTACAAGGACGCTTGCCCGATTACCGCAGTAGCAGCTGTGGCCACTTCAATGGATGAAGATATTCGTTTGGCATGTGAGAATATATTCAAAGGCTGGCAAGAAAATTTGGCAGGTTATTTAGAACGTAGAGGAATATCTAAAGCCAACCAAAAAGCAGAGCAGTTATATGCGATGTTTGAAGGAGCCTTTGTTTTAAGTCAAGCACACAAGGATGTTAAATACCTTAAAAACCAGAAAATATATATTCCTATTATTCTGAATAGCTAAAAAATTTTTAACTCAAAATTAGACAGACTGGTCTATTAATATTATGATGAAAGAATTGATTAAAGAACCCGAAAGCCAAGTATTGGTGCGTTTTCAAGATTGCGACCCTTATGGCCATCTCAATAACTCTAAGTACTTAGATTATATGTTGAATGTAAGAGAGGATCATCTCATCAGCACTTACGATTTCGATGTTTTTAAAATGGCCAAGGAAGAAGGAAGATCTTGGGTAGTGGGGCATCACGAAATGACCTATGTTAGGCCAGTTTTTGTAATGGAAAAAGTGATTGTGCAATCAAGACTGATTGATTATACCGAAAAGTACGTACAAGCCGAAATGGTAATGTACGACCTTCATAAAACACATGTAAAAGCTGTGTTGTGGACGAAATTTTTCCACTTTGACATTAAAGCCCAAAGAGGGAAGGAGCATTCAGAAGATCATTTAACATTATTTAAAAATTTACTAGTGCCTATTGGTGAAGAAAAAATTGAAAGACGAGGACGTGCACTGACCGAAGAATTGAAGGCAGTACGTTTTCAGTAAAAGGTACTTTGATTCTATATTGAGTTAAAGTTTGGCTAAAAAAGAAAGCCGCCATATGGGCGGCTTTCTTAACTAAAATTGACCTTAATTAAACTAAACTGACTTTGACCTTGCGAATAGTGTCTGTGGTTAGAGTGCTCTAGACCAAGATTATTCTGATATTCTATAATATTTTTGACCTGATACCTGAGTAAGGAAATCCGCTTGATTTACCAATTGTCTCAGTTCATCGCTTTCTGTAGTTAAGCCCTGAGCGACCAACTCATTATTGGCATTAAAAACTTTAGCGTAATTAGTTTGTTCGGCAGCAATCTCTGCATAAGCTCTTTCCGTAATTGTTAGTCCATCGTCAGGAAAAATGCTATCGATTTCCGCTCTAAGTTGAGCTTCTTCGATTGACGTTAAGTTGCTATTGGCAGACTCGTTTGACTTTACTGCTCCCGCTTGAAATAATGTGATGACCGCAAGTGCTAGACCTAATATTGCACTTAAATTTTTTTGAGTTTTAACCTTCGAGCTATTCATGACCGTGTTGTTTAAATTTTTGTTTTGACTTTTTCTATTCGACATGCTACTCTTTATCCAATACATGTGCCAGTAAAATTAACTAACTGATCTATAGCGATTTAAATAAAAAATGTGTTCGTATTCGTAAAAAATGTGTAACGAAAACGTACACAAAGCGATCACTTATAGCACAGTGTTTTGATGAATCGGACAGAATTAGGGAACGAGAATTCCTATTATGGAGAATTTTTCAAACACCTTTTCGGTATGTGGGGCATCAGGAAGTTCATCGGTTAAATCTTGACCGGCCCAGTGTTCATAGTGCATGCCTTTTTTCCAGAGACGGGAAGAAGTTACATCATAGATTCGCCCTTGATAGGCTACCCATATTTCAGGTCGGTCTTGGCCATTTCTTAGAGCCAACTGGGAGCGCGTATAGTTTTTAATTTCCATAGCCCATTTGGTTCATATAGTTTTGAATATCTTCCTTGGAGGTGTAGAAGGCAAATTCTAGCATTTGGGGACCAAGTCCATGATCCATGGCGATTTTGTCGGCCGTTTTCTCAAACTTGATTCGGTATTTGTCGGAAGAAACATAGCGTAACAACCCGAACAAAGTGCCAAAATAGCCTCTTTCTTCATACTGAATAAAATGCGCCATTTCGTGACCTATTGCAGCCACTTGTTTGTTGAGAGAAAGTCTTTCCATAAAAGAATTTTCCTTAATTATGATTTTGTACACTTTACTTTTGGCTGGAGTAATCACATTGAGGGGAGAAAAACTGGCTTCAACAGGAGCACCTTTTACTTTTCTTACAATCACTTTGACTTTACGGTTTTGCAGAAAAGGATAGTGACTTATGGCCAATAGTGTGGCCAATTCCATCTGCTTACTGTTTTTATAGCTTATTTTTTTACCGTAAGCCTGTCTAAGCGAGTCGAGTAACGGAGTGTATTCTGCTTCTGTGTAGGTTTTTGGGAAAGTCGATTCGGTTTGGGATAAAGAAGTTATGTTGAAGAAGAAGGAAATCGCCAGTATATAAAAAGCAGTCTTTAGCATCCTACTTTGTCATATAATAAGTGTGATCTCTAAGTAACGTATACATGAATTTCACAGTGGGCATGTCGCTTTGTATGTTGTATTTCTCTTTAAGCTTTTCTTCAATAAGTAGTAGAGGCTTTTGTTTGGCGCCATCTCTAAAAACCGACAAAGCATCTTTAATCAAACGAATTTCATTGTCCGCTAGCTGTGCAGCTTCGGGTATTTTCGGTACATAGTTTTCATCCACGGTTTCCATGATCACTTTATTTCTGACGTTTGTAGCCGTGATTTTCTTCATCTTGATGACTGTAGTACCTGCCAAAAGGTCGCCAACACGCTGCCCGTTTTTGCTCAAAATGATAAAGACCACCCCAAGCCCCATAATGAAGAAATCAATGGGTTCCATAAGCCATCTTAGGAAATAGGCACTGAATGAAGGAACACTTCCATCTAATTTAACCACTTTGATATGCAGAGCCCTTTTACCTACGGTTTGGCCGTTGAAAAACACTTCTGATACGAGCCTATACAAATAAGCAACAATGCTGAGCATTACATTCATCGCCACACTCATCGAGATGCCAGAGGCGCCTAATATTATATTGGTGATAAAGATAAAGCTGAGGATGATTATCGCATCTATAACAAAAGCCAAAATCCTATCGCCAATACCAGCCAGCGGGTACTCTAATTGAATGTTTTGTGAGGTTTGAATGCTTACCGCTTGCATAAGAACTATTATTGAATAATTTTTGACTTAAATACGAATCAAAGATGAGGGAATCCGCTTTCGTGAAAGCAAATATAAGTAAATGGGAAGAGTTCGAAAGGCAAATTTCCTCCAAAGCCAGAAAAGACCCTGACAGGCTTGCTAGTTTGTTTATTCAGCTGACGGACGATTTAGCCTATGCTAAAACGCACTACCCTAAAAGTGACATTACTGTTTATTTGAACAACCTTTCCACGAAAGTTCACCAATACATCTATAAGAATAAGAAACAGAGCTCGGGCCGGTTTGTACGGTTTTGGCAGGTGGAATTGCCCGAAATATTTTGGGTTCATCGCAAAGAGTTCGGTTACTCATTGATTATCTTTTTACTGTCTTCTTTAATAGGCGCATTTTCTGCCGCTCAAGACGATACTTTTGTCAGGCTTATATTGGGAGATAGTTATGTAAATAGAACTTTGGCGAATATTGAGAGCGGAAAACCTCTAGGTATTTATGCTTCTATGGCACAAACAGATATGTTTTTTGCCATTACCTTCAATAATATTCGGGTGTCATTTATGGCCTTTGCTGCGGGTATTGTAGCTTCTGTAGGTACAGGCTTTTTACTTTTTAAGAACGGAGTGATGCTCGGTTCTTTTCAATACTTCTTTTACCAAAAAGGCCTTTTACTTACTTCGGTACTTACCATTTGGATTCATGGTACCATAGAAATTATATCTATAGTAATGGCAGGTGGGGCTGGGCTCATTATGGGCAACTCAATGTTGTTCCCAGGTACTTACTCTAGGCTTGAATCTTTGAAAAAAGGAGCTTTGACAGGAGCAAAAGTGGTTTTAGGCTTGGTGCCTATGTTTATTATTGCTGGTTTTCTAGAATCTTTTGTTACCCGATTGTTCGGAATGCCGAGTGCTTTAAAAGCCACCATCATTTTGGGATCGTTGGCTTTTATGGTTTATTACATAATTATTTACCCTCGAAAATTGTTTAAAAATGGCGTATACACCGCAGATAGAATTTTATAAAAAGCGCCAGTTTGGAGACAAGCTGAACATGACTTTTGTTTTCCTTCGCGAAAACGCATGGCCTTATCTAAGGGCTCAATTGCTTATATCTGGCCCAATCCTTCTCATTTCAAATATCATGATGAGTCAGTTTTCTTTGAGTTTCCTTAATTTGGATGGAGGAGTCACACCTGATTTTGTTATTAGTATGATGGGTATGTATGGTGTGATGTTGATTTCGGTTGTGGTTACATCAGCCGTAATGCCTGCGGTGGCATATAGCTACATGAGGGTCTATCAAGGTAAAGCCCCGTCCGAAATTCGAATTCCGGATGTAACCAGAAACTTGCTCTCAAAGGTGTTCAACTTGTTGGTATTTAATATTATAGCTGCGATTGTTGTTGTTATTGGGATGTTCTTTTTTTTCATCCCAGGTGTCTATTTAATGATTGTGCTATCATTAGGTTCTGCCATTATTGTGTTTGAAGACAATAACCCAATCGATGCTTTTGGAAGGTCTTTTAAATTAATTAAAGACAAATGGTGGAGTACTTTAGGGTTATTGTTTGTAACAGGAATTATTGGCTATGTAATCAATATGCTCTTTAGCCTACCAAGAACCTTTCTGTTTTTTGGTGATTTATTTACTTCTGTGCAAAAATCTGGCGATTTGAGCGGACTAGATGAATCAAATTTTGGTAGTAACCCCTTGGGCATACTCTTTTCCGTATTTGAAACTTTTGGAGCTATTCTTACCTACTCTATCAGCTTTTTAGCTTTGGCTTTTCAGTATTTTAATTTGGTTGAAAGAAGAGAATCTAGAGGTTTGATGTCGAGAATTGAGCAGATGGATGATGCCGGAAATGTGGAGGATGAAGAGACATATTAATCTATTATTCTTAATTCTGACACTTCAATTTGCTTTTGCAGGCTCCTCTGCTTTTGCAGCTTTACCTGATCAATCTCCACAAACAGAAATAAGGAGTTTTGACGCCCAAAAGTTAGATGAATACAGGGGCGATAAGCGCTTTCAGTACGAAGTGTATAAAGCCAAACCAAAGGGCTTTCTGGAGCGACTTTGGGATAGGATTGTAGGTTGGTTTAATAGCCTATTTGGTTCTGCGGTAACAAGCGGAATATTAGAAATTCTATTCTATGGTTTGCTCATTGCGGCTTTCGTGTTTTTCATTGTCAAACTAGCAGGTATTCAGCCAACAACCCTTTTTAAGAAGACTAAGTCTGAAGCAAAGCCTTATCAGGTAGATGAAGAAACGCTACATGAAATTGATTTTGAAACTGAAATTCAACAAGCTATCAGCCAAGCGCAGTGGAGAATTGCGGTGCGCCTCACTTACCTCTATTCCTTGAAAAGAATATCAGATGCTAACCTCATTGCTATTCGAAAGGGGAAAACGAATCGAGAATATCTATACGAATTGTCGGGTCATAACATAGAAAAGGATTTTGCTAGTCTCAGTTTCCTTTTTGATTACACTTGGTATGGTCATTTTGAAGCTAACGAAACCATGGTTGCTAAGGCCAAATCCCATTTAGAGCGTATCGGAACTTTAAAGTCTTCGAAGAAATGAAAGACAAAAAATACCTGATATTCTTTATTGCCATTATTACCATTTATGTGGTGTACGAAATGCAGAAACCGAAACCTGAGGATTGGACGGTCACATATCATTACCGCGACCGTATTCCTTTTGGCACTTTCGCTACACACGATTTACTCAAAGATCTTTTCGATCAGGGAGATATACCTTCGAGTTTTAAAACCATTTATGAATTAGTAGAACAAGAGGAGGTAGACGATAACTTCTTGGTAATTGCTGGCAATTTTATTTTTGACGATAATGACTTCAATTCGCTTTTAAAGCATGTTGAAAAAGGGCATACGGTTTTTTTAGCAGCACAAGATTTTTCTACTCGATTCGAAGACTCCTTGCGTTTTGAAGCCTATTTGGAGCAACGATTAAATCCTTCTGACTTCACCCAAATAGCAAATGAATTGGCAGAAGAAACTAAAACTAAGGTGCGATTTGCCTTGCCAAATGGAAATGAAGAGACTTTCGTTTTCCCGACTTTAACTACGGCTGCTTACTTTTCCAAAGTAGAAAGCGACAGCATTACCGAAATGGCTTGGCGAGAAGATGGTAAACCTGTTCTGCTTAAATACAATGGTGGTCAAGGCAATTTGTATTTGAGCACCATGCCGTTGGCCTTCACAAATTACTTTGTGTTACATAAAGAAACTTCTGCTTTTGCTTCCTCAATGTTGAGCCTTTTGCCTGAAGATGAGCCTTTAATGCATATAGAATATTACCAGATGGGTAAGCTTGAGTCACGCTCAGAAATAAGGGCTTTGTTGAGTTATCCTGCTTTAAGGTGGGCTATTTTCATTCTGTTGGCTACGGTATTCATTTTCATTTTATTTGAATCGAAAAGAAGGCAACGCATCATTGCAGTGATTCCGCCAGTGAAAAATGCCACCCTTGAATTTGTGAATACACTGGGGCAGCTTTATCACCAGCAGAAGAACCATAAGAATTTGGCGCAAAAAAGAATTCTGTTCTGGAAGGATTATGTACGAAGTCATTACACTCTCAGAACAGATAAAGTGGATGAAGCCTTTAAACTAGAGCTCACGAGAAAATCTGGCGTTGAAAAGGCAAAGCTTTTTGCTTTGGTAGAATTAGTAGAGCGAATAGAAGCAAATGATATGATCGAAGAAGGCGAACTTCTGATGATGGAAAAATTAATGAACGAATTTTACGGAATAGTATAGCATATGGAAAATCAAGATACATTCGAAAACAGGGTAGACCTGACAAAACTAAAGGCAGGTGTAGAGCAAATCCGTGAGGAGATTGGCAAAGTGATAGTGGGCCAGAAAAAAATGGTTGATTTGATTTTAACCGCTATTCTTGCCGATGGTCATATTCTTTTAGAGGGTGTGCCAGGTGTAGCCAAAACATTGGCATCTAAGCTGGTAGCAAAAAGTATTGATGTAGATTTTTCTAGGGTTCAGTTTACGCCCGATCTTATGCCATCCGATGTGCTCGGCACCTCAATCTTCAATGTGAAAACTTCCGAGTTCGAATTCCGAAAAGGGCCTATCTTCTCGAATATTGTGCTTATTGATGAGATTAACCGAGCACCGGCAAAAACCCAAGCCGCACTTTTCGAGGTAATGGAAGAGCGTCAGGTTTCTATTGATGGAACTACACATAAAATGGAAGAGCCTTACATTGTTTTGGCTACGCAAAACCCGATTGAGCAAGAAGGAACTTACCGATTGCCAGAAGCGCAACTCGATCGTTTTTTATTCAAAATTGAAATCGGTTACCCTTCACTCGATGAAGAAACAGAAATTTTAACCCGCCATGCGGCCAGAAAAGGCAGTCAACTCGATGGCGTTTCTAAAGTGCTCAACGCGCAGGATATAGCTACATACCGATCTACCCTAACCGAGATTGTAGTAGATGAAAAACTTCTTAAGTACATTGCTGAAATCGTGACTCAAACACGTCATGACCATGCAATATATTTAGGGGCTTCTCCTCGTGCTTCTTTGGCTCTGCTCAATGGCGCAAGGGCTTTTGCCGCTATTCAGGGACGCGACTTTGTAACGCCTGAGGATATTAAATTCTTGGCCTCTCCTGTGCTCACCCATAGAATTATTCTTACTCCTGAAAAGGAAATGGAAGGCATTACTGCCGAAGAAGTAATCAATCAGCTGGTAGCTAAAACTGAAGTGCCGCGTTAATGAATTACATCAAGTCTTTCTATCTCACCAATCGTTTTTTTGCCGTAGCAGGGGCTTTGGTGTTTTTGTTTATGGTTGGTTTTGCTGTTCCTGCAGTAGCCGCAATAGCAGAAACGCTCTTCTATCTGGCTTTGGTACTGCTAGTGCTCGATACGCTGCTTTTGTATAAGCAAAAAACACCTTTGGTGGCAGAAAGAATAATGACCGAAAAGTTTTCTAACGGAGACGAAAATTCAATTCAGATTATTCTAGAACATCGGTTTCAACAACAAGTATTTATTCAGGTTTTTGATGAATTGCCCGTGCAGTTTCAAATTAGGAATCAGCAATTTAACCTGACTTTAAAGCCTGGAGAGGTCAAGAATATTAATTATTCCCTTCGCCCAGTAAAGCGTGGTGAATACGAATTTGGAATCATAAACGCCTTTGTGTTTACCAAGCTAGGTATTGTGAAACGAAGGTTTCAACTCGGGCAGCCCAAAGCAGTCTCCGTATATCCTTCTTTCATTCAAATGCGTAAGTACGAATTGCTCGCCATTTCAAATCAATTACAGCAGAGCGGTATCAAGAAGATCAGGCGAATTGGGAATAACATGGAGTTTGAGCAAATCAAAAACTATGTAGCTGGAGATGATTATAGAAAAATCAACTGGAAAGCCTCTGCCCGAAGGTCGGAATTGATGATCAATCAATTCCAAGATGAGCGTTCGCAGCAGGTATATTCTGTAATTGATAAAGGCCGAATGATGCAGATGCCTTTTGAGGGTATGAGCTTACTGGATTATGCGATTAATGCCAGTTTGGTGATTTCTAACATTGCCCTGAAAAAAGGCGATAAGGCTGGTTTGGTTACCTTTCAGCATAAAGTGAATTCAGTTTTGCCTGCTTCTTCTCGAAACATGCAGCTGAATTTAATTTTGGAGCATTTATATAAGCAGAAAACAGCCTATAAAGAAAGTGACTTTTCACAGCTCTATATTTCCTTAAAACGGAAGGTAACGCAGCGAAGCCTTATTCTACTCTACACTAATTTCGTTTCGGTTTCTTCCTTACAAAGGCAATTGCTTTACCTCAGAAAAATCAATCAACAGCATTTATTGGTATGTATTTTCTTTGAGAATACGGAAGTGAAGGAACTCATTGAAACCAAAGCTGATTCTTTGGAAGGAGTGTATACAAAGGGAATTGCAGAACAATTGGCTTATGAAAAGAAGCTGATTATGAAAGAGCTTCAGGCCCACGGAATTCATACCATTTTAACGCCTCCAAAAGAGTTGAGCGTGAACACCATTAACAAGTACCTTGAACTGAAATCTAGAGGATTGATCTGATATGGAAATGCGAAAGTACAGAACTGCGATGATTTTAGTAATTGGCGTTTTGGTGGCTATTATGCTATGGCAGTCCTTTAGCCAGCCTTCCGTTTCCGACCTCAAAGGTGGGTTTACCGAAGTGGCTTTTTACCGTAACGAAAACAATACTGGGCCAGTCGTTCGAGTGTACATTGTTACCGTAGCCGATGCTGAAAATGCTGAAATGGAAGCTTATGGCGATTATATGCTTCACACCAAATTTGGTAATACTAAAGTGTACTTCTTTCCAGAAGGTAGCCCAACACCAACCGATGTAAGTGGAGGCGATGTCAACTTTTCAGCAGAGTTTAACAGCTCCTACATCGCTAAATACGAGAAGAATGCTTCGGGATTAGTGGTGTTTGAAAAGAAAAATTAGCCGTATAGTTAATGTGAAATCGGCTGCGTCCAAGCCATTTCATAATCACCTTCCTGAAATGGATTTTCTTTGATTTTTGAAGAACTGATTCTAGCCCTCACGAAGAGTATTTCTTTGGTCAGCTCAAAAGAGGCTTCGGTTCCATTCACCGTTTCGAAGACCTCGCTTTTGTCGCTTCCTTTTCTTACTCCAATAAACTCGATGGTATAGCTTACGCCAGCTTCTGCCTTAACTTCCAATTCGATTTCATTTTCATCTTGCTCTAAAGAAGCCAAGGTTACGCCAGTTGAAGCGTAGAAATTTCCAGCCTCCATGGTTTCAATAATGGATTTAGCGTCAAGCGATTTGCTGTTTACCATCACCCATCCTCGACCGCTATTGCTATACTGCCCACCAAACAAATGGTAGTTATGACTGTCATCTGTAGCAATGCCATACATCAAAGGCTGATTTCTGTTGAGGTAAGCAATATTGATCTGATCCCACATTTCCTCCATGCCCATTCTGGTAGAATCTCCATAATTGTGCACTTGAGGGTGACCATTAAATACTTCGAAAAAACGTTCTCCGCGAAGCGATTTCATATCTTCCACCGTAACTGCCCAGCCGAAATTGGGATGGTTAATATGAGGCATAATGGGTTCCCCTGTAGCTTCTCTTTGCTCTAATACCGCATCAATATTGTTTTGCATCGTTTCGGCTACGCTGTTTCCGTGCCTCGGCTGAATGAGTTCTTGTACATTGGTAGCATTCATGTGCAATGGCCTTCCACCATAGCCATCGGTAATTTCTTGAGCGGTAATTATGGCAAATTTGCCAGCCTCTTCAAACAATGACTTGTATTCAGGTTCAGTTTTTAGCTTTACGCTAATGCCCGTGCTGTCTTCCGTATATTCCACCCAATCTTCTCCGTATTTCTTTAAGTAATCTTCAAAGGCTTGTCGGTAGATCATGCTTTTTGGAATCTTCTTCCACTTTTCAGTTCTGGCAATAATGTTATGTTCTGAAAGTGCAATAAACTGGTAGTCGTTGCTTTTGTACCAATCCAGAACCATTTCTGGAAAACCATCTCCATCGCTCCAATAGGTATGCGTGTGCAAATTTCCTTTTAACCAATTGGCTTCTTCTTGCTCACAACTTAGAATACTTAGAAATAAAAATAGAGTAACGATATATCTGATTCTCATGACTTTAGTGGCTTGATTTCCATAGAAATTTAGGCATTTATGTTTTAAGCTACCCAATTCGGAAGATCATCAAATCGTGAATTCTGTGATATCAGAAATTAGTATAAGTATTTAATTCATGATGATATATAACTAAATAGAGTAACCTTATATTCAAAAACAAAACAATCAGTTACAAAATAAATATTGAATAATTATAAAAAGAGGTAGGGTATCCAAGCATTGAT
>Ga0207884_1000345_pt1 | contig 31624 bp, 27 predicted proteins | sample MalvirmetaMSP144_FD_184236 | JGI IMG/M metagenome (GOLD analysis project Ga0207884, IMG submission 184236) | Marine viral communities from the Deep Pacific Ocean - MSP-144 (SPAdes) | ecosystem: Environmental > Aquatic > Marine > Oceanic | place: Pacific Ocean | collected 2011-07-08 | reverse complement strand
TTTGCCAAGCTAAAATATGTTGAGTGCTGTCTTCATACTCTTCGTTTTTGAAGGAACGGAAAACCGCCAAATCGTCACTTTCTTCTCTCCAACTCAAGCCAGAATAAACGGCCTCTTTGCTATCTAATATCTGCAAAACGCTGGTTTTGGCATCGAACAACTGAACGCCATTTCCGGCTTTGCCATCGGCATCGATGATCATGGCCAAAAGGCTTCCGTTTTCTTGCCAAACAAAATCTGACACATTACCGAAATTGAATACTTTGCCCGTTTCAAGGTTTCTAACAATCAAATCTGCGCCATCGCTTTTCTTGCCCGAAGCGGTATAATGCTTCATGACCAAAAATTGGCTGTCATCGCTAAATGAAAAGGCGTTCACATCTTCTATGGTAAGACTATCTGTGCTATTTAAATTCAGCAACCTGAACTGACTGCGGAGCGGTTTTTTACTTTTCTTTCGGGCTTCGGCTGTGGGGTTAATAAAATAGCCCAACCACTGGCTATTGGCCGAAAACTGCACTCTACTTCCTTCGGGAAGCACTTTTAATGTGTTATCAGTTAAATGATGAAGCCTGATTTCATTCTTATCATTGTTTCTTCTGATGTCGTAAAGGAACCAATTGCCATCATTTGAAAAGGTACTGCTGAAACCAAGGCTTTCCCATTGACCATAATCGGCAACGGTAAGTGATTTTTGCGCCATGCCAGTATTGGCAAAAACAAAGGCGAAAAGAACCAAAAAAGACTTGAGTGATTTACGCCATGGGGCTTGAAAAAATTGATGCATAATCTTGAGTGTTTTTGAATGCATCAATCTACAACCTATTTATGAAAATGGTAAACCGACTGTGGAGAAGTGGGTGAGAGAAAGTTTTTGTTTGGTTCTAGTCTATCTTAGTTAATTCGATTTTCCTGAATTTCATTCCAAATATTCAAAGAACAAACCCGAAGTTCTTCCGGAATGTTTAACTCAATATTCAGTAATTCAGTTGCTGAAAGTACTGCCTTCGGTTTATTGTTTTGTGATAAGTGCAGTAGAATACTTCGATATCTGTCTTCGTTTATTTTAGTAGTTCCTTTTGTAACCAACACTTCTTTTAAAGAACCCGGCTCCATTTTCAACATCCCCCTACCGTAAGTTTTAGCCACAATTTCTAATGAAAGCTGACTATAAACTGAAAGAAGGCTTACAACCAACCATTTTTTTTCGTTTTCGCTAATCCCTTCTTTGAAGTAAATTTGATGAATTGAGTTAGTGCAGTAAACAGATGAGTCGTTCAAAATCATAAATGGAATCTGACTTACTCTATATGTAAAAAAAGCATCCGGTTTGGATTTGGGCTTAATACTAAACCAAACATTTCTATTTTGACAATGCGATCTTTGATCAAGCCCCATTAACTGACCTTGATCAATAAATTCCATATGATTTTCATAATCCTCTGGGCTAATTGACAATAAGTATTTAAGGTCTCTCCCCCCGTTTATAATCAAGCTAGGTAACTCTTTTACTTTAGTCAATATGGGCTTCATTTGATCTTGAGAAAATCCCAGCTCAATTGCTGTCCCTCGTTCTTTAATAAAGAACTCATTGGCTCCTGTTACTATTCCAATCCTTGTATTCGCGTAATTCTCAAAACTTACAAAACCTAACTCACGCCTATATTTATCGGATAGTTGAATAATATCTAATTTATCTAGAAACAGAACTTTTTTACTCGTCCATTCATCTAGTGAGACCGATCTATATTCAATGTTTTCATCGATATTATTAGCAACACTTGACTCCAAATGCTCAGAAGGACTTCCAAACCCTTTCAACCAAACTAAAACAACTCTTTCTTGAGTATCAGAGAAATACTCATGTTTCAGTGCAAGAACTCTTATTGACTTGAAGTTATTAGCCATCCATTGCCTTAAGGGTACTGCATAATCTGCCTGAAGTAAAGCCCATGGAAAAATACCACCGATAGCCCCCCCCACTTCTAAATGTCTCACAGATTTAACAAGAAAATAGGACCATAAATCCGATGAATTACTAAGCAATTTGAGTTCTGGATACTCATTTCTATATTTCGCTATTACTTCCTTATCCTGACTTTGGTGCTTTATGTAAGGAGGATTAGTCAAAATTAAATTTGAAAAAACTGGCTTTTTGAAGTTGAAAAAATCACTCTCCACCAAATTTGCCTTAGGCAAATGAGTTAGTAGACCATTTACAGGATGTATATCACAACCATATAGCTCTATATTAGAATTTTTGAGTTTTTTATCTTTAAACACTGACTCAGCGGCTAAAAGCAAAGACCCTTCCCCGTAAGCGGGATCAAAAACACGAATCGTTTCACCATCTATTAATGGTTGTGCCAAATATTTAGCCAGCTTATCAGGAGTATAATAGATACCATTCTTTTTCTTATCCACTCCTATATCACCTCCCATAACAAAAATCTCTCAGCAATCTACTTGATGAATGCTCATTTCCAATGAATTCTTTCACCCTTGTGAAAAAAGGTTCAAGGATAAAAGACTCATTAGTTTTAATAAACTTCTTCCATTCAGGATTAGCGATAATCTTAGCTGTTCGTTCTGAGCTAAATTCACAAAAGATCATATCAAGTACCAAAGCAAGATTTATAGGCATACACAATATTCTTGGAGAGGATACTTTTGGGTATAAATGGTCAACAGAAATCTCTTTTTCTACAAGAAAATTAGAGTCTTCTCCCCCATATTGAAGATGATATATAGGCTTGTCCGATTCTCCTTTTCTTGGAAGCGCATAATCAAAATGAAACTTTCGAATCAAGTTTAAGTTATCCTTGTCAGATTCGCAAATAGCAAGCATATAAGACACCATTGAAAAGCTTGCCCTCACATTAGCTCCGAGCAAAATCCTTCTCGGCTTCCCTTCGACAATCATCTCTAGTTCACATTCAAAAATAAAATCTTTACTACCGATGTGGCGATTCTTAATTCCCTGAAAGCCAGAAAAAAAGGTCTCAGCCTTTGAAACCAAATCAAAATTGTCAGCTAAATAAGTTTGTTTTCTAATAAAACCAAGAGTTTTAATCTCGTTCAAAATGAACTCTTTGTATTTTGGGTGATTTGTATTTACACTCATCTATATCACTTCATTATCCTCAGCTGTTCAAAAAATAGCATATCCTCATAGTTAGGGTGGGGCTCAGTCTCCTCTAATCTCATAGCATGCCATTCTGTATCAACTGATTCATCCATCGCAGCCACCGTTTCTGGAAATTCCTTCTTGCTAGAATAACACTTTGAATAAAGTGACGCTTTAGAAGCAACCAACTCTCTTCCTATTTTCCAAGGCAATCCCACTTTCCCCGTTTTTTCAGCAATGATCTGAGTCAATTGACTCTTCCACCACCTTTCATTAGACGAGTCTGAGAAGATCCCCTGATACTTTGCAGGCTCAAATAGTTTACTTACAGAGTTAAAACCATCTTCAGAAAGCCCCATATAAGTTGCTGCCCATTTTTTATTGTAAAGAAACCCAGGTCTTTCCGCCAAAACCGAATTAAACCACCTATATACTTCAACTATAAAACTTTCATCATTGAGGTTCCCTTCTTCTTTTATTTCTATTGGAAGAATTTTTCGTATTTTCTCTCGGTCATCCATTGGACAATCGATTTGATTAAGTAAGGCATTTATGTCTTTAGGCCTGTTTTTTCTTAATTTACCGAACCCATTTGCGATACTAAGAATTGTCTGATAATGCTCAGAAATTCTATAATCACGAAACATGTTTTCGTAAGCGGATCTTTGTCTAGTATCGACATCACTTTTTAAATCAACAGCAGTCACTGAAACAATTGGGCATTCTGGCCATTTCTCATGGATAACTGTTGCAGCTGTTGAACCTCTCTTAAATGTTTCTGAACTAGTCCTAGTTAGAATATGATCCATTATTATTAAGTCTGGTTGAGAACTCGTAGATAATATCTCGTTTAATTTGGTGTCTATATTTTCACCTTCTACACAGATAAAAGTCATATCCACACCGAGTTCATCCTTCAGACTATCTGCCGCTCTTTTGCGCTGCGGTTCATCATCAACCCATAAAAATTTCAGTTCTTTATTCATTCTAATACAATTTCTAATTCCGTAGACCAACCTTCAGACGGCTCCTTAAAGCTAATTTTACCTTCATGGGCTTTAATTATTTCTTTTACTATACCTAACCCAATACCTGAGCCAGTACCTACTATCATATTGTCTTCAGGATTTAGCTGATCTTCAAGATTAGCATATAGCTTCCCTTCAGGATCCGATACAAATGGAGTAAATACCTCTCGAAATCTATCTGAACTTAAACCAATACCAGAGTCCCTAACAGTTAAGATTACTTTGTCATTTTCTGATTTCGTTGTTATCTGAATCTCCTTGCGCTTCCCCCCAGCTATTACCGCCTTAATTGAATTAGATAATACGTTCAGAAGAATAGAGTATATTTCTGCCTCTAAGAACCTCTTAACCAGAATATTGTCTGGCACAGATGAATAATCAATCTGTACACCATATTTATTGGTTATTAGAGCAAATACTTTTTCTATCTTTTGGAGTTTCGGCTTTAACGCTATTCTTCCAGGCTTAGCACGAGACTTATCAGTACCAACTAAGGATGTCATTTGAAGTAACTCTTCTAAGCGAATGTTTAACTCTTGAAATGAGTCAGCAACTTCTAAAACATCGTTTTTATTATTGCCCGATAAGGATTTCGCGATCCCCTTTAGCGAATTCTTACTATGCTCAAGAAGAGCAAGAAGAGATTTTACCTCATGCGAAAAAATAAGCAAAAGAGTAGAAGTTGAGGCAATCAATCTAAGGTGAGATAATTCCGATATATTAGACTCATTATGCCTACGAATTGCCTCCGTTGCTTTAGTTAAAGACTGCTCCACCTCTCTTCTCTCAACAGACGGCAAAGTTCTAGCTACAGTTCTTATTTCCTTGTCAATGTACTCTAAAGCAGTTTCCACAACCCTGTTTGACTCAATTTTTTCATCAATCACATATTCAAACTCCTCTTTGGCATTAATTGCTATTTTCTGAAACTCCTGTCTCAAGTAGTAATCTCGAAGAATTGTAGACCAATCAATTCCAAACCTGACGAATTGCTTTAGTTGATCCATTGATGGAGAAGCCAAGAAGCCTTCGCGATTTGCTTTCATTTCAAATCCAGAAGATTCATTACTTATTTCTACACTTCCAACATAACTCTTTGCAGACAGCATATTAAGCAAAGAACGAGAGGCATCGACCCCCCTCAGTGATTCCGCAAATGCAAGTAATTCACTTTTTGGTGTGCCTTTTCTTAAACCACGATCATAGTCTATTGACAACCAATCATCGTCACCATAAGACCCTACTCTAAAACCACGAAATTTTATTTGAACCCCTCCCCATTCATTTATTATATCCCCGATGGTCTTTTGTGATAAAACTGTTTTATCTCTAATTTGATCATGTGAATAAACTAATACTCCCAGCTTTAATTTGACACCTTTTAAGTCTGGATAGGTATTACTAGATGTAATTGTTCTTCTACCTAAGCCTAAAGCATGTAATTCATAAATGGCACGTCCCCTTTCATTAATATGTGCATCCAACGTACCCCAACCAGAATTAATTAAATCCTCTCTTAAGTCCCTGATACCTCCTTCAAAATCCGGTGCACTAAGCATTATTAGAAAACCGGGATCATCTTTAAAACCTTTTCTTTTCGCACCTTGATTAGCAGCTAGTACAGCAAGCTGGCGCTTTAACCAACTGAACCCACGGTGACTCCACTCTTCAGTTGCACTCTCAATGATTAGTGTTGTGCCAGTTACTTCATTTTCATGAATAGTATTTTGTTCGCCTGGACATTTAATTGTTGTTACATCAGTACCAGCCTCAAATTTTGTCCACGGAAATTCAACTCTGGTGAATTGAATATTACTCTGCTTTCCCACAAGGTTCCCATCAGCCGTTCCCTTAGTAATCAAAGTAAGGTGGGTACCTAATCTTCTACACGAAAATCTACCAATCCCTTTAGCACCTGTCAAGTGCCTTCCAAAAACTGTTGATAAGTTCTGCTTATCCTTATTTGTTGTGGCAATTCTCATCCAGTATCTTTCAACTGCTTCAAAATTCATCCCTACGCCATTGTCTATTACCTTTATTCTTGTTTTGCCTTCATCTGTCGTCTCAAATATTACTTCAACTTCTGTGGCATCTGCATCGTATGAATTTTTAACCAACTCTGATAAAGCTAAATGAACCGTTTCAACAAGCTTTTCTCCCAGCTCACGAAGCAGTGCACTATCAACGGTAAACTTTAGTTCTTGCTGCATTTTATTTATGGTATTCTACAATATTCTCTATCACCTATAGATCTTGAAATTAGCAAAAAGACCAATTTCATAATCATTATCAGCATGAGATTTGGTTGATGTTAAGAGAATAATCATTTGAAGTGATAATTGATTATTTCTATAATTATCAGTATAATTTAAACGAAAACCAAATACATTTTAGATCGCACAAGGTCAGCCTCATTCCCCTTTCCTATTAAATACCTCCTTAGCCCTTTGTTAGTATAATTTTCAAAGTTATACTTCTTTGTAAAAGCTAAGGGTAGAGTTGTTACTAATTAACCTTAAAAGTCATACCCCAACCTATTGATTATGGTTTTTCAGCTAAAACCAAAAACTCCAACCACTTGCAGCAGTTGGAGTTTTTGTTTTAATATGAGAAATGTTTTTACTCGGCTATATTGGTATACACCGCTTGAACATCATCGTCTTCGTCAATCTTGTCAATCAACTTGTCGATTTCTTCCATTTGCTCTTCGGTAAACTCTACCGGAGTAGTTGGGAAACGCTTTAAGCTGGCACTTTTAATATCGATTCCTTTTTCTTCCAAAGCCTTTTGCAACTGACCAAAGTTGGTGTAATCGCCATAAATGGCCACCATCATTTGATCTTCGTCTTCTTCCGTTGGGTACTCTTCTATTTCTTCAAGACCAGCATCAATAAATTCGAATTCCAATTCTTCCAAATCCATATCGTCCGTTTTCAAAAATTCAAAAACGGATTTTCTGCTGAACATAAATTCCAAAGAACCATTTGGCACTATTGAGCCTCCTGCTTTATTAAAATATGACTTCACATTGGCGACCGTACGGTTTTGGTTGTCGGTAGCGCATTCTACAAAAACCAATACTCCATGAGGACCTTTGCCTTCGTAGTTCATTTCGATATAAGCCTCAACATCTTTGCTTGTCGCCCTTTTAATGGCCGAGTCGATGTTGTCTTTAGGCATATTTTGCGCCTTGGCATTTTGGATGGCCGTACGCAAAGCAGAATTCATATGGGGATCGCCACCGCCCTCTTTAGCGGCCATGGTAATGGCTTTGGCTAGTTTTGGAAACACTCGGGACATCATGCCCCATCTTTTCATTTTTCTACCCTTACGAAATTCAAATGCTCTTCCCATAATTTCAGATTCTTAATTGCCAAAGCTTAAAAATTATAATCAAAAGTAGCTTTGGGTTTTAACGAGAGCAAAAATAAGAAGACTTGGGAATTAGGCTTTACACAAGGGTGCTTTTTTTAAAGGAAAGAAAAAGGCTGATAAAACTAAAGCCCCAACGCTTTCGCATTGGGGCTTAACAATTAAACAAACCACTTCTAACAGTTTCAGATGATGGTGCTGAGACCGACCTGAATGTTGTTTTGAGAGCCAGAGGCTTCACCATCTAAAATGTGATTGGAAATAAAATCGCCAACACGATCGGTACCAAAGCCTTGGTCTTTTGCTAAATCTTCTGTTACCATCCCGTTTCTTAGTGCTGCCTTTACCGCTTGCCTTACTTCTATTGCTTCATCAATCAGATTAAGATGGTCTAAAAGCATGGCTACAGATAAAATTGTGGCAATTGGGTTGGCAATATTTTGGCCTGTGGCCTGTGGGTATGAACCATGAATAGGCTCAAACATCGCAGTTTTATTTCCTACCGAAGCAGAAGGCAATAAGCCCATTGAACCACCAATAACGGAGGCTTCATCTGAAATAATGTCCCCAAACATGTTTTCGGTGAGTACTACATCAAACTGCTTAGGGTTCTGAATCATTTGCATGGCAGCATTGTCTACAAACATGCAATCGAGCGTTACATCAGGATATTCCTTGGCCATGGCGGTTACTTTCTCCCTCCATAAGCGAGAAGTTTCCAACACATTGGCCTTATCAATCAAAGTCAGTTTTTTCTTTCTGTTTTGAGCAGCTTTAAATGCCAAATGCGCTATGCGTTCAACTTCGGCATAGGAATAAGTGCAATGATCGTAAGCGGCATCTTCCGTTCTGCCTTTTTCACCAAAATAGATACCGCCTGTTAATTCTCGGTACACCACAAAGTCAACCCCCATAATGCGGTCTACCTTCAGTGGCGACATATGCAAAAGGCTGTCATAAGCCGTTACTGGACGGATATTCGCGAAAAGCCCTAGCTCTTTCCTAAGTTTAAGCAAACCTTGTTCTGGCCTTACTTTGGCCGAAGGGTCATTGTCATATTTAGGATGACCAATGGCACCAAACAAAAAGGCATCTGATCGCTTACAAATTGCCAATGTTTCATCGGGCAATGGATTGCCCGTTTCGTCAATCGCTGCTGCGCCTACCAAGGCGTATTCATAATCAAATTGGTGGTTGAATCGGGAAGCAATTGCATCGAGCACTTTGATTCCTTCTGCTACCACTTCTGGGCCTATGCCATCTCCTGGCAACACTCCTATTTTCTTCTTCACTCCCATTATATTGTTACCGCCTGTTTTTCAAAGGCTTCTATTTCATTTTTAATACTTACTAAATAATCAATGTCGTCATAGCCGTTAATCAGGCATTCCTTTTTGTAAGAATTCACTTCAAACGATTCTTCAAATCCATTGAACGAAATGGACTGATTTACCAAGTCTACCTCTACCTTAGTATCTGGAATCAAGCTTATTGTTTCCATAAGTTCCTCAAGAAAACCTTCAGAAACTTGAACAGGCAGTAAGCCATTATTCAAGGCATTGCCTTTAAAAATATCGGCAAAGAAGCTAGACACGACTACTCTAAAACCATAGTCATAGAGTGCCCAAGCAGCATGTTCTCTGGAAGAACCACAACCAAAATTTTTGCCTGCCACAAGAATGCTCCCCTCATAGGTAGCGTCATTTAACACAAAGCTTACTTTGGGGCTATTGTCTGAGTTATATCGCCAGTCCCTGAAAAGGTTTTCTCCAAAACCTTCTCGGGATGTGGCTTTTAGAAAACGAGCTGGTATAATTTGATCCGTGTCAATATCTTCATGAGGCAATGGAACTGCCCTGCTAAGTACTTTTACAACTTTCTCCATCTCAATTCAAGAATTCAGTGATGTCAACAATTTTACCTTGGACTGCCGTAACCGCAGCCACCAACGGACTTGCCAATAAGGTTCTAGAACCAGGGCCTTGTCGTCCTTCAAAGTTTCGGTTGGAAGTAGAAACACAGTAAGCGCCCGCAGGCACTTTGTCATCGTTCATGCCCAAGCAGGCTGAACAACCCGGTTCGCGAAGCTCAAAACCTGCTTCTTTCAATACAATATCTAAACCTTCGGCAATGGCTTGTTTTTCCACTTGTTTAGAGCCCGGAACAATCATGGCCTGAACGTGTGCTGCTTTTTTCTTGCCTTTTACATAGTCAGCCACAATCCTCAAATCTTCAATTCTGGAATTGGTGCAACTGCCTATAAATACATGGTTAATCTCTTTACCTAATAGCGATTCGCCCGGAAGAAAGCCCATGTAATCAAGAGATTTACGGTAGCTATCTTGGTTAGAAGCTGCTAGTTTCTCTGGAATATTGCCCTTGATTTTAATCCCCATACCCGGATTGGTACCGTAGGTAATCATCGGCTCAATGTCGGCTGCATCAAAATGATACTCTTGATCAAAAGAGGCATCATCATCCGAATGAAGGGTTTTCCAATAGGCAACGGCTTGTTCAAATGCTTCGCCTTTTGGTGCAAACTCTCTCCCTTCAATGTAATCGAAAGTGGTTTGGTCAGGTGCAATCATTCCGCCCCTCGCTCCCATTTCAATACTCATATTGCAAACCGTCATTCGGGCTTCCATAGAAAGCGAACGAATGGCAGAGCCTGCGTATTCAATAAAGTAACCTGTTCCTCCAGCGGCTGTCAATTCAGCAATAATGTGAAGGATGATATCCTTGGCCAAAACGCCCTTATTCAACTCACCATCTACAGTAATGCGCATGGTTTTAGGTTTTGACTGCAAAAGGCACTGACTGGCCATTACTTGGGCTACTTGGCTGGTACCAATCCCAAAAGCAATTGCGCCAAATGCTCCGTGGGTCGAAGTATGAGAATCGCCACAAACCATGGTTCTTCCCGGTAGGGTAATCCCCAGCTCTGGCCCTATTACGTGCACAATGCCTTGAAAAGGATGTCCTAAGCCATACAGTTCTACATCAAACTTGGCGCAGTTTTCTAACAAGCGATCTACCTGATGTTTAGACAGTGCATCTTTAATTGGTAAATGCTGATCTTTTGTAGGAATGTTGTGGTCTGGCGTGGCCACCATTTTCTCCTTACGGAAAAGCGGCAAATTCCTTGTTTCCAGTTCCGAAAATGCTTGTGGACTGGTGACCTCATGGATCAAATGGCGATCGATGTACAAAACATCCGTTCCACCATCGATTTGTTTCACCACGTGGGCGTCCCAAACTTTGTCAAAAAGTGTCTTTCCCATATTAAACTGCCATTTGATATTTCAAATCCGACAATTGGTGTAAGTCTTCATCAAAAACTTCTTTTTTACTATCTGCTACTTGAAGGAAGTTGGCATAAACCACATCCAGCTCATCGCGGGTGAGTTCATAACCAATATTTTTCATTCGATAAGCCAAGGCAGCCCTGCCGCTACGGGCAGTAAGAATGATAGAAGAGTGATCTACCCCAACATCTTTTGGGTCGATAATTTCATAGGTATCTCTTCGCTTAATCACGCCATCTTGGTGAATTCCCGAAGAATGAGCAAAAGCATTTGCGCCTACAATGGCCTTATTAGGCTGCACTGGAACCCGCATAGTTTCTGACACATACTTCGACAAGGCTGTCAGTTGTTTGGTGTCAATTCCTGTGGTTTTTCTAAGGTAAGGGTGTTGTTGTAAAACCATCACCACTTCCTCTAAAGCGGTATTCCCAGCCCTTTCGCCAATGCCGTTGATGGTACATTCAATTTGCGTAGCGCCATTAATTACGCCTGCAATTGAATTGGCCGTGGCCATGCCCAAGTCATTATGACAATGGGTAGAAATGGTTACATTTTCTATACCTCTTACATTGAACTTGAGGTAGGCAATCTTTTCTCCATACTCGCTCGGCAAACAATAGCCTGTAGTATCTGGAATATTCAGAACGGTAGCCCCAGCTTTTATCGCTTGCTCACATACGTGTGCCAGAAACTCGTTATCTGTTCTTCCTGCGTCTTCCGCATAAAACTCTACATCTTCAACATACTTTTTCGCTAAAGAAACTGCTGCTACTGCGCGTTCAACAATCTTTTCAGGAGTAGTATTAAGTTTGTATTTAATATGCGATTCAGAAGTACCAATTCCTGTATGGATTCTTGGTCTTTTGGCATGTTTTACGGCTTCTGCGGCAGTAACTATGTCCTTTTCAACCGCGCGGCTCAAAGCACAAACTGTTGCGTTTTTCACCAGTCTCGAAATTGCATCAACCGACTCAAAATCACCTGGGCTAGAAATTGGAAACCCTGCCTCGATTACATCTACACCAAGGGCTTCTAACCTTTCTGCTACTTCCAGTTTCTCTTTGGTATTTAATTTACAGCCCGGCACCTGCTCGCCATCTCGTAATGTAGTATCAAAGATTTGTATTTTCTGTCTATCCATTGTTTATTTGGGCTCTGTACTTTATTCTTTTAATACATCTTTATTCTTAATTAAAATTAGTGGGCGCCTACTGCGAGGCCAAAACTGATGCTAGAGCTTCTACTATTTTTATAGCGAACTCTATATTTTTATATCACTGTATATCAATTCATTAAGAAGAATAAATTACAATGGCTAACACAAAGCAGGATTCATTATTTGAGCTGATAAAATCGCTGACAAAATCTGAGAAGCGACATTTTAGAATGTTCGTTAATCGTAGCGGTAATTCTGAGGATGTAAAGTTTGTCAAGCTCTTCGATGCCATGGACTGTCTGAAGAGCTATGACGACAAGGTGATTTTAGGGAAAGTTAAGAGTATTAAGAAGGAACAATTCTCTAATCAAAAGGCAAATCTTTTCAAACAGATTTTGGCCAGTTTAAGGCATTTTCATATTAGTCATAATACTGATATGCAGTTGAGAGAAAGCCTAGACCACGCCAAACTTCTATACAATAAGGGCTTTTACAGACAGGCATTAAAGATTTTAGATAGAGCAAAAACGCAGGCCAAGGATACCAAGCACCATGCGCTGGCTTTATTGATAATGGAGTTTGAAAAAATGATTGAGTCTCAGCACATTACGCGAAGTATCGAAAGCCGTGCGGGAGAATTGACCAATGAAGTAAACGAAACTTCGCAAATTCTTTTATCTACACATCAGCTATCGAACCTCACCCTTAACCTCTACAGCCTATTTCTTCAAAAGGGATATGCTAAAAATGAAACCGATTTCAACGAGGTTTCAGCCTATTTTAAAGCCAATTTCCCTTCGGTTGAACTTTCCAGCTTAAGCTTTTATGAGCAGATGTACTACCATCAAAGTCATGTTTGGTACAATAACATTGTTCAGAATTTCCCCAACTCCTATAAGCATTCTAGGGCCTTGGTTGATCTGTTTAAACAGAACGAAGACATGATAAATAAGCAAACTGCTTTGTTCATTAAAAGCTATAGCAATTTGCTTACTGCCTTGTTTCAACTTCAATACTATTCAGTTTTTTGTGAGGTACTTTCAGAGGTTGAAGACCTTTCTAAAAACAAAAGCATTGTTAAAGATTTAAATACGGAGGTGCTAATTTTTAAGTTTTTGTGGGTTTCTAAAATCAACAAAGCTTTTATGGAGGGCAATTTTGAAGAAGGTACTCAGATGGTGCCTAAGCTATTGAAAAAGCTAAGCGAATATGAAGGAAAAATTGACCCTGAACGAGTATTGCTCTTCTACTACAAAATTGCGACCCTTTATTTTGGATGCGGAAACAACCGAAAGGCCATTTTCTACTTGAATAAAATCGTCTATTTTAAAGATGTAAGCCTAAGGGAAGACATTCATTGTTTTGCTAGAATTCTTAATCTGATTGCACACTTTGAGGATGGTCAGGATTTTCATTTGGAGTACCAAATCAAGTCTACTTTCCATTTTATAGGAAAAATGAACGACCAGCAGGCGGTGCAAAAAGAGATTTTCAACTTTTTAAGAAAAACAGGTAAAATTAAACCTGATGAACTGAAACAGGAGTTCCAAATTCTTTATGACCGCTTGGCGGTATTGAACGAGAATCTTTATGAGCGTAGGCCTTTCCTCTATTTAGATATTCTTTCATGGTTAAAGAGTAAAATCGAAAACCGACCTGTACAAGAAGTTGTACAGGAGAAGTTTAAAACTCTAAAATAGCTCTGTTTCAAAATTGTGTATAAGTATAAATGAAAAGAGACTGCCTGTAAAAAGCAGTCTCTTTTTGTGTTCGAAAATTGAATCTAACTATTAAGGCTTACTCAATTGTAGTAGCACTTTTTACAGATGATGCTGCAGAAGTTGCTGTTCCTTTTTTAGCATAGACTCTATAGTAGTACTTCGTTTTAGCAGTCAGGCCAGTTATTGTCGCATTTGTTGTGGTCAGTTCCTTTTTATCAAAGCCTGTAACTTTAGTGCCAAAGTGAGCTTCTTTAGAAACATCCAGTAAGTACTTGTCGGCTCCTGTTACGGCTGTCCAGCTTACTTTAAAAGTGGTGGCCGCAATTTCCGTAGCTGCATTTACTGTTGGCGCTGCTACCGCTGGAGCAGGATCGTCATCATCTTTGCAAGAACTAACACTGAACAAAACGGTAAGTAAGAAGGCGAATGAAATCATTTTCAATGCACTACTTTTTTTGTCGATCATTTTCATTTGAGTTAAATAATATGTGAAACATGTTGTTTATGCTCCTTTGACGCACATATTTCAACTTACGTTGGAACGAAAAATCAAGAATTGACTAAATATTTTTAAGCCTGAAAATATAGTTTCAAAAGCACAATTAGTAGCATACAAGTTTCGTTTTAAACGGTTTTGCTCGTTTCTGCTATGTACTTTAGGGCTGCTGAAAAAACCCTTATTTTAGCTTTACTCCGCTCTAGAGCAAGGCTATTTTAGTATAGTTCATGTTACAATCTTTACACCATCGGTAAGCCTGTGTTTAACTTAGATTAATATCTTGGACGAAAATTCAAATCAATCAAAATGAAAAGATCACTCAAATTATTTATGATTTTGGCGTTCTGCTTGAGTATCAATACTTATGCTCAGGACACTAAAGCCATTGTAGACAGAATCGTAGCAGAAGCTAATGACAACTCTCAACTAGAGAATTTAGCTTATGAGCTATTGGATAAAAATGGACCTCGTTTAGTGGGTACTCCACAAATGAATTCAGCCAACGATTGGGCTGTGGCTAAATATAAAAGCTGGGGTATAGATGCCCGCAACGAGAAATGGGGCGAATGGAAAGGTTGGGAACGTGGAATTACTCACGTAGACATGATTTCTCCTCGTGTAAAAACTTTAGAGGCTATGCAATTGGCATGGAGCCCTTCTACAAACGGTAAAGATGTAACTGGTGATGTAGTAGTAATCCCTAATGTGGCTAGCGAAGCTGAGTTCAAAGCTTGGTTGAAAGGCATTAAAGGTAAGTTCGTAATGATCGACATGGCACAACCAACCGGTCGTCCGGATTATAACTGGGAGAAAAACGGAACTGAACTTTCTGTGGAAAACATGAGAAAAGACAGAGCTGAATTATCTAGAGCTTGGCAAGAAAGACTTAGAAATACAGGTACAAGCTCACGCGACATGCCTACTGTTTTAGAAGAAGCTGGTGCTGCTGGTATTTTGATTTCTAACTGGTCAAGAGGTTTTGGTGCTAACAAAATTTTTGGTGCTAGAACTACAAAAGTTCCAACGATTGATATAGGATTAGAGGATTACGGAACACTATTCAGAATGGCTGAACATGGTGATACTCCAAAAATCACTGTAAAGACTACTGCAAAAGACCTAGGCATGATGCCAACTTTCAACACTATTGCTGAAATCAAAGGTTCTGAAAAGCCAAACGAATATGTTATGCTTTCTGCTCACTTCGATTCTTGGGATGGTGGAACTGGAGCTACAGACAACGGAACTGGAACTTTGGTAATGATGGAAGCTATGAGAATCTTAAAAAAGATTTATCCTAACCCAAAGAGAACAATCCTTGTAGGACATTGGGGTAGCGAAGAGCAAGGCTTAAACGGTTCTTCTGCTTTCGTTCAAGATCACCCAGAAGTGATTAAAGGTTTACAAGCTCTTTTCAACCAAGATAACGGTACTGGTAGAGTAGTAAACATCAGCGGACAAGGTTTCCTTCACGCTTATGAGTTCATCAACAGATGGTTGGCTCCTGTACCAAGTGCTATCAGAAGAGAAATTGACACTAACTTCCCTGGTTCTCCTGGAGGAGGTGGTTCTGACTACGCTTCTTTTGTAGCTGCTGGTGCTCCTGGTTTTAGCTTAAGCTCAACTAGCTGGGATTATGGCGCTTACACTTGGCATACAAACAAGGATACTTATGATAAAATTGTATTCGAAGATGTAAGAAACAACGCAATTCTTACTGCAATTATGACTTACATGGCTTCTGAGGATGATCAGTTCTTCCCAAGAGACAAAAGTGTATTGCCTGTAAACCCAAGAAACGGTCAGCCAATGGAGTGGCCAAGCCCAAGAAATCCAAATAGAAAAGGAGGTGAATAATTAACCTTCTGAACCTATAAAAATTGAAAGGCCTCGATAATTCGAGGCCTTTTTTAGTACTTGGGCGGCTTACGCAAATCCTTTTTTTCGGAATGATTCTTTTTACTGGTAAGGCGCTTTTCAATTGCTCCTTTTGAGGGTTTGGTTTTCTTACGTGGCTTAGGTTTGGTAAAGGCCTGTTCTATCGCTTTCCTAAACTTGGCAATCACTTCATCTTTGTTCCGTAGCTGGGTTCTATGGGCTTCCGAACTGATCAGCAACTCCCCTTCATTGGTCAACTGCTTTGCCCATTTCTTAAGTAAAAGCTCCTTTTCCTCCTCACTTAAAACATTTGAGTTTTGAAGGTTGAACCTCAGAGTAACTCTGGTTTCGAGCTTATTTACGTTTTGACCACCTGGCCCAGAGCTGCGCGAAGTCTGAAACTGAAGTTCAGACAAAAAATCTCGTGAGGCTATGCTTTTTGGGTCTTTCAATTAATTATAAAGAAGTATACTAACATAGATATTTACAAAGATGTCTCTCTTTTCCTGTATTCATTTACCGAGAACATCAAAAGCACAATTATCAAGGCAACAAAAGATGAAAGCGAGTAGGCCTTAGAAACTTCACCATAGAAACCTTCAAAGGTTATATTCAGAATTGGTGGCCTACTTGTGAAGAAAAGAAATATCAACTCATAAGAAATAGCATATAAAATAAGCCCAGCTAATCTTTGTCTTCTGTATTGTACCTTCTTTTTCAAGAGCAAAACTAAAAGTGTTCCTAAACAGAATTGAATACTAACAACAAATATTACCAGCAATGGGGTCATAGCATCGGCTCCAGAGGGTTCTCCATTGTTAAATACCCATATAAAAAAGTTAATTATGGTGAATACTGCATGTATGGAGAAGTACTTAATCAAAGAGTAGTGATTTAAGCTTCGCTTTATGTAATTCTAACCTCTGGCATATCATTGCCAATTTTTCATTTCTTCACTGACCTGGGCAACCGACTTCACACGTCCCTCGTCAATGGCTCGGTTAGATTCGTCTGCCCTTTCCATTAGCTCAGGTTGTTCGAGGCTTCAACCATTGAAGGTGTATTTAAAAGATCTTTTACCTTCTGAATTAAATGGACATCCTCCAAAAGCATAAGCTTTTCAACAAGTCTGATTTTTTCTGTTTTGATGTCCATAAATCAAATATAACAAATTGGGGGAAAACTCAATCCCTTTTAAACAGTAAGCTACTTTCGTCAGAACCAGCTTCATCGAAATAGTAGCCTTCATAATCAAAGCCTTTTAATAGCTCCACTTCGTTGATTCTATTTTTAATAATGTACTGCGCCATTAATCCCCTCGCCTTTTTGGCAAAGAAGGAAATGATTTTGTACTGCCCATTTTTAAAATCCTTAAACTCAACATTGATCACCTTGGCTTTGAGTGCAGGCCTGTCGATGGCTTTGAAATACTCTTGCGAAGCCAAATTGATTAACACTTTATCGCCTTGTTTCTTTAAATCGCGATTCACCTGACTGGCAATAGTATCAGCCCAATAATTATACAATGTGGTATAATCGTCAAAGGCCAAACGGGTGCCCATTTCTAATCGGTAAGGTTGAATCAAATCCAAAGGCCTGAGCAAGCCATAAAGACCTGAAAGAATGCGCAAATGTTCTTGTGCGTAAAGGATGTCTTCATTAGATAATTCTTCTGCTTCAAGACCAATATATACATCGCCTTTAAAGGCATAAACCGCTTGTTTTGCAGCTTTAGAGTCTTTTGATTTTCTAAACTTATTGTAGCGATCTACATTCAGTTCCGCCAAACTCTCACTGATATCCATTAACTCTTGAATTTCCTCTGGGGTCTTTTTTTTGAGTATACCAATCAGCTCTAGCGTTTCTTTCTGAAAACGAGGATAAGACTTTTCGGCATTACAAGGGGTTTCGAAATCGAGGGTTTTGGCGGGAGAAAGTACAAATAACATATTTTTGAATAAGCTTTCCACAAACATACCATTTGATGCCCTGAGTTGTTCAGGAAAAGTATTGAAAGTTTAAATGACTGATAGAAAATTAGGGTGGGCTGTAAAAGAAAAAAGCCCTTTCGGGCTTTTCTGCTTCAATTATTTTTGGATTTCTTTACCTCCGGCTTGCCAGGCGGCTATACCTCCTTGGAGCTCATAGATTTGTTTGAAACCCATCTCCTTCATCATTTCAAAGGCTTGATTACTTCGTCCGCCCGAATGGCAATACACCGCTACTGGCTTGTTTTTATCTAGCCCTTCTAGCTTATTTTTAAAATCTGGTGCATTAAAGTTCATCAAGGTCGAATTCTTAATTGCACCTTGCGCGTATTCATCTGGGGTTCTTACATCAATAATCTGTACCGAAGCCTCATCAGCCATTAATGTCTCAAATTCATTAACATCAACTTGTTTGGCTATATTTTCGGTACAACCTAATGTTAGGAAGGCCATTCCAAAAATCAGGAATAACATTGGCTTCATCATGTCAATAAATTTCCGTCATCGTCCCAAGTAGCAATGTCCATTCGTTTAGTTTGATCCACACATTTGGCTAGCCACTCTTCTTCGTATGCCATTCCTTGTTGCTTCAAAACATCTTCAGGAATACCATCCCAAACCCCCGGCATGTTGCCTTTATAACCCAAGTCTTTCACTCCCATTTCGGAGGTAAAATAGCCAGTCATGGTCAAGTTTCTCATGTTAGTGAAGAACCTTTCTCCGTGTTTTAGCTCAGGAGCAGTTTTACCGGGGTAAGCAACGCTATCGCAAATAGTCTTGTGTTGTTCATCGTTAAGCTTCTTAAATTCCATTCCATATAACTTATTGGAATGGGAGTCTAACCATGCTAAACCACCACGGATTGGCAATTGGTTATTGGGCATATCCTTGGCTATAAATTCTATAAATTCAGGAACGCCTGCATCGCTTGCCGATCCGAACTCTGCGTTGGCAGGAAGAATGATATCACATAAAACAGCAATGGTTTCCAATTCGTGTTCGTTGAAAAAGGTCTCGGAAAGTACTTTTTCATCATGCTCTTTTTCTCTTTCGTTTCTACCATAGCCAGGAAGTTGCGGCTTTTCTGGTGTTTCAACTGTGGTTTCTGGCGCACAACCAGTCACGAGTAGTCCACCTGCTACAGAACCGACCAATAAAGATTTTAATGATTCGCGTCTATCCATGACTTAAATATTTCTTTGTTTTACTTGTTCAATTAAATAATCTGAGGCTCTCCAAGCTAAGGCCAAAATGGTCCAAGTTGGGTTTTTATCTGCTTGCGACACAAATGGGCCAGCGTCCATAATAAATACGTTGTCACAATCGTGAAGCTGATTATACTTATTGGTTACCGATTCCTTCTTATCATTACCCATTCTGGTGGTTCCCACTTCATGAATAATCTCTCCTGGTGCAGTGAGTCCATAATTTCTGTCCTTACCAGGCTTGTCACCCAATAAAATACCTCCTGTAGCTTCTAAAATTTGCTCAAAGGTATCTTGCATATGTTCGGCTTGGTTTATCTCGTGCTCCGTCCATTGGTAATTGAACTTAAGTACAGGAATTCCCCATTCATCCACCACGTTATTATCAATTTCGCAATAATTACCACGTTGAGGAATACTCTCACCTCTACCTGATACACCAAGCACAGCTCCATAGTATTTCTTCACATCTTCTCTGAGTGATTCGCCATAACCGCCAACTTCGCCACCCATAATCTTATTCAAGTTATTAGGGTTAAAACCGAAGCCATAACTAGGCATGCCCATTCCGCCCCAAACTTCAATATGGTAACCTCTTGGGAATTTCAGTTTCTTATCGTTAAGCCACCAAGGTGTATAAACGTGCATTCCTCCTACTCCATCTTCATTATAAATCTTACGATCCATCAGTTTTGGAATGAATACCGAACGGCTTGCTCCTGTAGAATCATGCAGGTATTTGCCTACTAAACCACTGCTATTTCCCAAACCGTCTTGGTGAACACTGCTCTTGGAATTCAAAAGGATTCGGGCTGAAGAACAAGCAGATGCGGCCATAACCACCACCTTGGCCTTTAAGTGATACTCCTTTCTATCGAGCTTATTGACATAGTTTACGCCTGTTGCTTTTCCTTCTTTATTGGTAGTTACCTCGCGTACCATTGAATTGGTAAACAGCTCGATTTTACCTCCATTCTTCTGGGCTGGAAAAATCAGACAGGTTCCAGACGAGAAATCGGCATACGCAGAGCATGCACGGTTACATTGACCGCAATAGAAGCAGCTTCCTCGTTGGTTGTTAATTCGTTTTGTTAAAATGGAAAGTCTTGAAGGAATTACTGGAATTCCTGCTTTTCTGGCTCCATTAATATAGTATAGTTCGTGAAGCCTTGGCTTTGGCGGAGGTAAAAAGAAACCATCGGGTTCGTTTTGAATATTTTCTTTACTACCGAAAACACCAATCAGTTTATCTACCTTATCGTAATAAGGCTTCACATCATCATAGCCAATCGGCCAGTTGTCGCCTAAGCCATCAACGCTTTTTCGCTTAAAGTCTAAAGGGCCAAAACGCAATGAAATTCTTCCCCAATGGTTGGTTCTCCCCCCTAGCATTCTAGAGCGAAACCAAGCAAAGCGGGTCCCTGGAGCTTCAGTATAAGGCTCACCTTCTAAATTCCAGCCGCCATATGCAGCATCGTAATCACCAAAAGACCTTCGGTCTGAGCTAGCGCCACGTCTTGGAGATTCCCACGGCCAGCGCAATTGGGTTCTATATTCGTCTTTTGCGGGGTCAAAAAATGGACCTGCTTCGAGTACTGCTACATCAAAACCTGCCTCTGATAATATTTTTGTGGCCATTCCCCCACCGGCTCCTGAGCCGACAATGACAACATCATAAACTTTTGAGGATTCTATAACTTGCATAAGGTACGGTTGATTTCAGCTTAAAATTTAAGGAATTCAACTGGAATGAGCGCCTTTCGCCAAAGAAGTTTTTATAAAAGGTATATTATTAAGTCAACAATCCACTGACTTTCAATTGCTTTGGCAAAAGCATATTCATTCTAAATTAGGTATGAAAAGATTGCCTTTATCAAAATTGTATGTTCAAACAGATAAACCTATCGCTAAACTTTATACTTGATTCACCGCAAACCAATTTCAGAGCTTTAAATTAAATTTTTCGTTGTCGGTAAACTTTAATATTTTCGATAAACATTTTGTATTCCTTTTATGAATAAACGACTCATCATGTGCCTTGCTTTTGGGCTTTGTACCCTTATTGGCAATGCCCAAGCTCCCCCTTCTGATACCGATATATTTGTTTTCAACCTTAAAGAAAAGAAGGGAAACGTAACTATAGAAAAAGGCAAAAATGTAACTGAACGGAAAGGCTACGACAACCAACCTTATTTTTATGGAGAAGATTATATGCTCTATACCGCTTACGACAATGGACAAACAGACATTATGATGCTGGACTTGTTGGAGAATAAAAAAACCAACTTAACCAATTCAAAAGAAAGTGAGTATTCAGCAGCCATGGTTCCTGGTTTCGAGTCATTTGCGGCAGTGCGGGTTGAAGAAGATGGTACGCAAAGGCTTTGGTTGTTTCATTTAAACACAAAAAAGTCTCCTCAACTTGTTTTTGAAGACATTGCTCCCGTGGGCTATCATGCATGGAGCGGTTCTAATGTGGCCATGTTTGTTTTGGGCACTCCCGTTACTTTATTAATGGCTAATGCCAGAGAACCTGGTGAAAAAAAGATTACCGACAATATTGGTAGAACACTGAAATTGATTCCTGAAACTACAGATTTTGCCTTTGAAAGAACTGAAGAGAACGGTGACAAAAATATTTACAGGCTCAATTCAGCTACAGCTAGATTTGAGCTAACAGTAAAAAAGCCTGAAAATTCTAGCGATTGGACAATTACAAATGAGGGAACATATGTAACCAGTGTAGGCTCTAAAATCCTCACATTCAATCCTAAATACCATAAAGGATGGAATGAGATTACAGATTTAAGCGCTATGGGGCTTTCTGGAATCACTCGGATGGCCGTAAATGAAAACAACACAAAAATTGCCATCGTAATTAACCGATAGCGGATTATCAGTTTTGAAATCAAAATCTTTTTCAGAAATTCCAGCGATTTTTAACATATACATCCAAAAAAAAGCGATTAAATCGTATTATTGTCTTTCGTTCAAAGTGCTCTAAAATATTTGCATACCAAATCATTAACTATGTTCAAAACCTATACTTTCCCTAGTGTCTTTGAAGGGAATAATACCGACCTTAAAAACGTGTCCCCTGACCTGATCAATGGATTAAAAATTTTTCATAATGGTGAAGGTTATGTCATAGGAAATCTTGCTCTAACCGAGGGAGTTTCTCCACACAAAAACATAAATAGTGCTCCAGATGAGTTGGATTACCAACTTCTTTTAAAGGCGGCATTACTTATTGCCAACCAAAAACTGGGTAACCCAATCACAGTCACTACTGGATTTCCTTTTTCAACTTTTCAATTGAACAAAGAAAAAGCTACTCAGCTAATTGACGGGCAACATACTGTAGAATATGATGCGGCAACTTATGGTGGTGGAGTTAAAAAGAATGTTCAAGTAGAAGTAGCTGGTGCGCAGGTAATTCCAGAGGTAATTGGTTGTACCATTGCTTTGAGAAAAGGTATTACAAAAGCGCAGGGTAATTTCTTTGTAATGAGTTTGGGTTACGGAACTCTTGAAGGACTTTTGAGTACTGAAGGTGGTATTGTTCAAAGAACTTCCCTTTCAACATATGGTCTTCGTTACGCAGTAAACTTGCTAGAAAAAGAGTTGGCCAAAGAGCACTACCTTGAATTGAAAACAGAACATCAGATTGATGCTGCTTTCCAGAAAGGTGTGATTTTCTTGAACAGAAAAAGAATTGACATCAGAAGTATGCGCGATAGAGTGCTGAAGCAATATTATGAAGATGTGATATCTCCAGCAATGCGTAAGGCTTTCAATGATAATGACTTTACAGCAAGTCAGATTATGTATTTAGCAGGGGGTGGCGCTATTTACACCGCTCTTGTAGATTGTTTTAAGGAAGAATTCCGTGATGTTTTAGATCTAGAAATCGCTCATGAGCCACAATCATTGGCGAGCCGTGGTTATTGCATTAACTCTGCACAACTTAATGGTGGTGTAAAAAGCACTGCTGTAGGTTTAGATATCGGAAATGCCACAACAGTCGTTTCAATTTTTGACGACAACAATACTGTATCTGAAACTTCAATTCCTTCTGAATATTAATATCTAATTTTAATGGCTGCTATTACTCCATCTACACATATTACTCAAATTAGGCAAGGCTCGATTATTACGGGTAATTTAAAATCTGAACAGAGCATACGTGTAGATGGAAATATCACCGGAGATTTACTCTCAAATGAAAAAATCATTATAGGAGTTAATGGTGAGATTGGAGGAAATTTAAGAGGCACCGACATTACCATTGAAGGCTATGTTAATGGTGATGTAATGTGCAAGGGTTTGCTTCACATTACCAAAGGGGCAAAAATATATGGTAAAATCTACGCACTAGAAGTTTCCATAGAAAAAGGGGCTGAACTCAACGGTAAAGTGAATGTAGGTAAGGAAATAGAAATTCCAGAACTGAATACCTCATCTCCTTCTCGCTCTAGCGAAAAGTCTAAGAGCATGCCTTCTCAAGTCGATAAGAATGACAACTATGGTTCTGTAGCTTGGTAGGTTTCCACTATTACTTTCAATCAACTATATTCTTGTGTTCCATCTACTAATTCAAACTGGTAGAATTCGGGCTGCGCTTCAAATGCTTTTGTAAAGGGCGTTGTAATCAGCTCTTTAAAACCTGTTATGGCGCTAGATTGAATAAGTAGTATACAACATCCACCAAAGCCTCCTCCCATCATTCTTGCTCCTTTAATATAGCTCAAGTTCTTGGTATGCTGAACAATAAAATCGAGCTCAGGACAACTCACTTTATACTTCTGACTTAAGCCTTTATGCGACTCCCACATCAGTTCGCCCAAGCCATCCAAATCATTTTGATCTAGGCATAACTCCGCTTTGGTTACTCTATCATTTTCTTCAATAACAAATTCGGCCCGTAGTTTTAAATTATCCTTAAGCCCTACTTCATTGATCATATGATACTCGGCATCTCTTAGACTGCTTACCTCAGGGTAACTCTGCTGAATTAATTTTACTGCTGCTTCACATTCTTCTCTACGTGTATTGTAGGCCGTTTCTGCTAAGGCGTGTTTCACTTTAGTGTCCACAAGCAATAATGAAAAATCATTCAGGTTTAAGGAATGGAAAGAAGTCTCCCTACTCCTACAGTCAAACTTGAATACTTGCCCTACTTTACCAAAAACACTGGCTGTCTGATCCATATTGCCACACATTACTTGTGCAAAACGATGTTCCGTTTGTTGGGCTATGTCCACCAATTCATTTTTCGTAAAACCAGCTTCAAACATCTCATTCAAAGCAAAAGCAAAGCAACAAGTAATAGCTGCAGAAGAAGAAAGCCCGGCTCCAACTGGAATATCGCTGGTGAAAACGCAATCAACGCCTTTTAACTTAATCCCTCTTTCACCAAAGATGGACAACACCCCAATAAAGTAATTTTCCCAACTTGACTTGGCCTTGGCTTGTAGCCGGGTTAAATCAATTTCAAGAGTTTCGGTTAAATCAATTGATCTTACATTTAGTCTTTTTACTGTGTTGAACGAAACAGCCAATTGTGCATAGCGATTAATGGCTGCAGGCATTACAAAACCATCATTATAATCGGTATGATCACCAATCAGATTGATTCTTCCGGGTGACTTGAAAAACCTTGGCTGCCCTTCAAATCGGCTATCAAACTCTTTCTTTAAGACATTCAAACTCATTGGAACAGAATATAAAGCACAGTGAGAATAATACATAAAGCGATGGCTCCAGCATTAAAACTACGTGAGGTTTTAAAGTCGAAATCCTTCATTACAATTGCCTTTTTAGAATCAGCGCCTTTACCATCGAACAATGAAACGGCAATCATTAAGGCCGTACAGATCAGAAAAACGTAACCCATTCTATCCATAAAAGGCACTTCCTCTAAAAACTGCTTGAATAAAATAGAGAACAAGAATGTACTCACCCCACCAACTAAAGCAGCTTTAGGCGTAGTTTTCTTCCAGAAAATACCCAAAAGGAAAATCGCTACTATACCTGGGGTTACAAAGCCTGTGTATTCCTGTATATACTGAAAGGCCTGATCTAATTTTCCAAGCATTGGTGCTACCAGTATGGCTAATCCAAATGCCACCAAAGCGGTAAGTCTACCTACAGTGACTAGTTTGGTTTCAGAAGCACCTGAGTTAATCAAAGGTTTGTAAATATCCATGGTGAAGATAGTGGCGGTACTATTGGCCATAGAGGCCAATGAAGATACAATTGCCGCAGCCAAGGCAGCAAAAGCAATTCCTTTAAAGCCTGTAGGTAAAAACTGTAAGAGCACTGGATACGCTTTATCGCTCTTTATGGTCATGGTTGCTCCATCGGTCATCGATTTCGTAACACTACTATCGGGTAAGCCTGAAAGCACATCGTTGGTTACACTCATTGAAGCCAAATCTGCAGCCCCTTCTTTCATAAGCAAATAATACGCAGCAATACCCGGAAGCACCACAATAAGCGGCATTAGTAGTTTCAAATAACCCGCAAACATCACCCCCTTTTGAGCCTCTTTAAGCGATTTTGCAGCCAAAGCCCTTTGTGTAATGTATTGGTTCAAACCCCAATAGCTAACATTTGCAATCCACATTCCACCAATGATGACACCCCAGCCGGGTAAGTCTCCATAAAACGGGTGGTCTTTACTTAAAATGGAATCGAAACGATCGGGAACGGCATCCATTAACGTTTGGAAACCAGCAATTGGCCCACTCCCCTCACTTACAGCATCTAAGGCCAAATAGGTAGTAGCCAAACCTCCTGCAATAAGGAAAATTACCTGAATTACATCCGTCCAAGCTACTGCGGTAAGCCCTCCGTATATCGAATAGATCATGGCAAAAAGCGCTAAGCCAATAATGGCATAGATGCGTTCAACGCCCATCACGGTTTCTATTGCCAAAGAGCCTAAATAAAGCACTGAGGTTAGGTTCACGAAAATGTAAACTCCAATCCAAAAAATGGCCATAGTAGTTTTCACATTGCTGTTATACCGTTGTTCCAAAAACTGGGGCATGGTATAAATCTGCTTTTTAATAAAGATGGGAAGCAAGAACTTACCCACCAGAATAAGCGTGATGGCTGCCATCCATTCGTAGGATGAAATAGCAATACCCAAGGCAAAACCAGAGCCTGACATGCCAATAAACTGCTCCGCAGAAATATTGGAAGCAATTAGAGAGGCTCCAATCGCCCACCATGTCAATGATTTTCCAGCTAAAAAATAATCTTCAGAGGTCTTTTCTTTTTTCTTGTTCCGAAACGATAAGTATAGCCCTACGCCTATAATAATAAGGCAATAGGCAATAAAAACAGCATAGTCTAAGGTTGACATAGTCTTCTATATAGTTTGAAATCTCACACCTTGAAAAGGCACTAGCTGGCCTGTAACTGGCGGTTTTATAAGATTACAATATATACTTATTTTCTTGTTTGAAGTAAGGGATTTCCAACATTGAAAGCGTATTGAAAAACCTTTGAAGAAATTAATCTGATTGGAGATTTCGATTAGCCTAATTGAACAAGCTATCTCCTTTTTGTTTTTAGTCGCCTTACACTGACCTCTAACTTTCTCACAACCCGTATTCCTTCAAAATAGCCTTGGCTAAGCTTGCCTTGTGCACCTCGTCTGGGCCATCGTAAATTCTTGCACCACGTTCATGGCGGTACCAAAACGAGAGCAAAGTATCATCGGTAATGCCCAGTGCACCATGTACCTGAATGGCACGATCGAGCACTTTCATCAGCACATCGGCCACATAAAACTTGATGGTAGAAATCTCCAAACGTGCTGCTTTAGCTCCTTCATTATCAATCTTTTGTGCAGCATGAAGTACCATATACCTTGAGGCATTTATCTCAGCCCTACTTTCGGCAATCCAGTTTTGAATGGTCTGCTGGTGGCCTAACATTTTGCCGTCTCTTAATTCTCTTGAAGCCGCCCTGCGGCACATCATATCGAAGGCACGTTCGCAAATGCCAATCCAGCGCATACAATGATGAATTCGGCCTGGGCCTAAGCGCTGCTGTGCCAACATAAAACCACTGCCCATTTCGCCAATCAAGTTACTTTTCGGTACACGACAATCTACATAGTGGATTTCGGCATGACTCAAATAGCCTTCGCCTTCATCGCCCATAATGGGGATATTTCGGGTGAGCTCAAATCCTGGGGTATCGGTAGGCACTACAATCATACTGGCCCTTTTGTGCGGTTCTGCATCGGGATTGGTCACTGCCATTACGATAGCAAAAGTAGCCCCATCAGCGGCAGTGGTAAACCATTTATGTCCGTTGATGACGAATTCATCTCCATCCAAAACGGCTGTGGTGCCCATATTTACTGGGTTTGAACCCGCAAAATCAGGCTCAGTCATGGAAAAGCAACTTCTGATTTCACCCTTCATTAAAGGCGCTAAGTATTTCTCTTTCAATTCGGCCGAAGCAAACTGATGCATCAGTTCAATATTGCCAATGTCGGGTGCTTGGCAGTTGAGCACATAATGACCTAATGGCGTTCTTCCCAATAACTCTGATAGTTGTCCAAATTCCGTGAGTGTTAAGCCTGCTCCGCCTTCTTCTACAGAAAGATAAGGTGCCCAAAGCCCCAATTCCTTGGCCTTCTCGCGCTTGGCTTTCAAAATATGGTTCACTTCGTCCCAAGGGTCTTTCAAAAAATAGAGCTCCGAAGGGTACAACTCTTCCTCTATAAACTGCTTTACTTTAGGGTAAAGGGCTTTTAGTTTATCGGTAGCGAATAATTCGGTCATTCTTGGTTTAGTTAAGGGTTATTAGTTATTCGTTAAGAGGGGCCAGTAGATTGGGAGTATAAGACTACGGTTAACCTCTTCTAAGAAATTTTTTAAATGTTTCTTTCTTACCCTCTTCCCCTTATCATCGAAAACTCTACTTTTTTTTGATCCATAGAGAATATACCATTCCAATAAGCCGTATGAATCATAATACTCACTTTTATTCAGTTCTACTTTTTTTGGGTGATAATAATCTATTGATATGATTGTCCCTTTTTGATTGTATTGCTTAAAGACTTTGGGTTTCCCGTTTTCAAAGACTCCTTCATGTCGAAGGTTTCCATTCTGCCATGTTTCAATGAAATCACCATTGATAATCTCACCGCAATTGATAAAAAACAACTCTGGACTATGATGCATTATTATTCTTCTTGCCCTTTGCATTTTGAGTTTTGGTATCTCCAATGTATCAAATGATTCTTCAGAGTAAAACCTAATATTGAAACTGCCCTCCTTAGTGTTCCCCCTTAAATAATTGACACCTTTTTCATTCAAGAGTGTTTTGAACTTAGAATTTACTAGGTATTCTCCGTTCAGCGTAACAAGGTTTACACTATCGGCTACCTTAAAACTCTTACAGCCATCTAAAAAAACTGGTAATTCTACTCCCTGAGAAAATGACTTCTCTAAGAAAATTAAAATGAGAAATATGGTACTTAGACACTTCATTAACAACTAACTTTCATTTAGTCAAACAGCATACCCAACTCTATTATTCGTTGATAGTGATCAGCAAATCAGTGATCAGGGAATATTTTATAAGGTAGTTGATCTTTCGTTTCTTAACAAAAACAACTCGTTTCTCATTAAGATATCCATACGGTCACAGTTTGAATAATTCTCCAGCGACCATCTATTTTTTCAACAAATACCAAGTTACCTGTCCTACATAGCCCACCACAGTTTAGCGTATAGTAAAAACATCCACGATCAAAAGCATAATTGAAAACCACTTTTGAAAATGACATAGACGAATCAGCATTAATACCTGAACTCTTTGATTCGTAAACCAAATTAAGCTTCAGCTTGATCTTCTTAAGGTCAAAAAAGACAAGTTTACTCTTATCTAAGTTGTCAAATCTAAGAACTGATCGCCAAGTACTATCTAAGTCATAGTCTTCATTGATTGAAATGTCCTTGCCCGGTTCAGAAAGATACCTTTTTGGAAAGTTCGATAAGGAATCCGCTACGACAACAATGAGGCTAGAATCGGCTTCTGATAGCTCTAAACTCTGAAGATGTTCATTGTAATCTCTTTCATATTTAGCCCAATCAAACGCCTCATACGTTTCTAATAATTGACTTCTATCTGTTTCCACAGAATCAAGGTTGATTTCCAAACGATTCAAAAAAAGCGCTTCGTTGTTAATTGAATCAGGATGAACAGGTCTATAAGGAGGTATGGCTCGTTTAATAACGGACAAATTTGACTTAATAAGCTCTTCAAAAACCTGACTTATCACCTCTACAGAAGAATCTGGTTTCTGAGGCAAGCAGCCAGTGTTGCTGAAAAGCAACATCAAAAACATTAAGCCATATATTGAATGATTCCCTTTCACTTCAAGACATAAAAAAATCCCAAACTTATTGAAGTAAGGGATTCTAAACTCTTAAACCAAGAGTTGTATTTGGTATAGTTAATTCAATTGTAGCATTCCTTTGCTGGCAGCCATCAGGTTGATCATTCGATAAAGCGCTCTTGCGCCCACGTTAGCGTCCCATTCGTCTTCGCTAGGCGAAACCTCATTCAAGTCGCAACCAATGATTGTACGTCCTGATTTGACTACCTGCTTGATTAAATACATCACCTGCTCCAAATCAAAACCTCCCGGTACTGGCGTTCCCGTATTCGGACAAAGCTTTGGGTCAAGGCCATCGATATCGAATGAAATATAAACTTGCTGCGGAAGTTCTTTGATGATCTCTTCGCACTGCTTAGCCCAGGTTTTTCCTGCATATTGGTCGTGCTTTAACTGCTGATCGAAAAAGGTAACCACTCGCCCATTTGAATTGGCGATAAGCTGTTGTTCTTCATCACAGAAATCGCGAATACCCACCTGCACCAATTTGGTTAACTCCTTAATTTTAAGGGCATTCGTCATGATACTGGCATGCGAAAACTCAAAACCTTCATAGGCCTCACGTAAATCGGCATGGGCATCTATTTGCAGTAAACCGAAGTGGCCATAATGTTTTGCGCAAGCTTGGAAATGACCCAATGGAGTGCTGTGGTCTCCACCAACTAAAATGGTGGTTTTCCCCTGCTTCAACCAGTATTCTGATTGTTGCTTCACATACTTCATTAGCTGATCTGTCTGTTCATTTACTTCAGCTAAAATAGCCTCCATCTCTTCACGCTCTTCTTCATTGCTGCCCTCTTCTAACCAAGCAATATAGTCTTCCGATTTTTCACGCAATTCTCTTCCCAACGAATACCAAACTTCAGGAATATTGGCCATGGCCACACCCAGTTTCCAAGGTTCCGCAATGTCTAACTGACTAAAGTCGATTTGAGATGAAGCTTCTAAAATGGCTTCTGGGCCATCAGCTGTACCCGCACCGTACGATACGGTAACATCCCAGGGTACTGGAATTACCACTACTTTGGCAGAATCGGTATCAAAAGGCAATCCGAAAAGGGTGCCCTTTACGCCTACATCATTAGGATTAAAATTGTCTATATGGGCCATATATTAACTGATCATTTCGGAAACAAAACTAGGCAAAGCAAAGGCAGCTTGGTGAATGCCTTCATTATAATATTTCAAACCATGCTTTTTAGCAAAAGCCTTGCTCTCCTCTGCATTGAAATCCTTTAACGGATGTGCTTTTCCTTTAGAAGAATAAGAGAATGACCACATACCCGTTGGGTAAGTTGGGATGTAAGCCAAGTAGCAATGCACTTGATCTTGTCCGAAAATAGAACGGTATACTTGGTAAATTTCTCTGAATACTTTGCTGTTGAACCGAGGGGATTCACTTTGAGTAACCATAATTCCGTCATCGCTCAAAATACGGTACACTTCTTTGTAGAATTCAACCGTAAACAAACCTTCTGCTGGGCCAACTGGGTCGGTAGAATCTACGATTACGATATCGAAAGAGCCATCTGCTGCATCTTTCACATATTTGATTCCATCATCTACAATCAGGTTCAGTTTTGGATTATCGAAAGCTGCTGCAATACCTGGTAAATGTTCTTTACAAGCCTCTATTACTTTATCGTCAATTTCAACCATCACTACTTCATCATAGCAATCGTGGCGCAATAATTCGCGGGCAGTACCGCCATCACCACCACCAATCACCAAAGCTCTTTTTGGCTTAGGGTGTGTTAAAGTAGGAATGTGTGTAATCATTTCGTGGTACACATACTCATCTTTTTCGCTGGTCATTACCATGCCATCCAAAGTAAGTAGGTTACCGTAGGCCTGTGTTTTATATACTTCTACTTTCTGAAAATCAGACTGTACATCGTAAAGCTTACCATCATGCT